>Ga0137415_10005734_pt1 | contig 12298 bp, 13 predicted proteins | sample CZODoug3_1_1_16f_FD_183082 | JGI IMG/M metagenome (GOLD analysis project Ga0137415, IMG submission 183082) | Vadose zone soil fungal communities from Angelo Coast Range Reserve, California, USA - CZODoug3_1_1_16fungal (Hybrid Assembly) | ecosystem: Environmental > Terrestrial > Soil > Vadose...
CTGGTCCTGCTCGCGCTGGCGGCGGTGGTCACGCTGACCGTGCTGCGGCACAACGGCGTGCCGTTGCCCGGCGGCAGCCCGGTGGCGGCGTCGGCCGCGCCCACCTCTCCGCCCACCGAGGCGCGCACCAACGGCCAGCCGACGGCGGCCGAGCTGGAGGGCTTCGTCCGCGGCTACTACGCGCTGCTGCCGGGTGAGCCCGAGCAGGCCTGGGCGATGCTCGGCGACGCGGCGCGCGCGGCCTCCAACGGTTATCAGAGCTACGTCAACTTCTACAACGGACTGGACTCGGTCGGCTTCGCCGAGGGGCCGACCGCGGTCGACGGCCGGACCGTGCGCGCCACGCTGCGGTTCCAGCCGAAGAGCGGCAACGAGACGACCGAGCGCTACCAGTTCACCGTGGTCCCAGGCCCGGACGGCAAGCTGGTGATGAGCTCCTTCTCGCGCGGCTGAGCCCGCCGGGCCGGGCGGCCGGAAATGCGCGGGAGAACGAGAGCTGGCTGGCGCCGAACTTCTACCAGCCGGACCGGCAATGCCCTGCTGGTGCCCGCCCATTTCCCGGGGCCGGGCGCCGCCGAGGTGCGCGCCGAGGGCGGCGGGTACACGATCGTGGCATGGGCACCGTTCAGCTGAGTTCCCCGACGGATGTGCGGACCGGGTCGGGTGTGGTGCGGGGGGAGGGTGGCGTCTTCTGGGACGTCCCGTACGCCGCGCCCCCGGTCGGCGCCGGCCGGTTTGCCGAGCCGGCCCCGGTGCCGCCCTGGAAGGGGGTGCGGGACGCCACCCGGCCGGGCCCGAGCGCGCCGATGCCGGACCGGCGGTGGTTCGGCCGGCTGGACATGGGCCCGGTCATCCGCGGCTGGGTTCCCGGCGAGGACTACCTGACCGTGAACCTGTGGACGCCGTCCATCGCCGGGCGCGCGCCGGTGATGGTCTTCGTGCACGGCGGGGCGTTCCTGGCCGGCAGCGGTGCCGCCGCGGTGTACGACGGCACCACGTTCGCGCGCGACGGCGTAGTGCTGGTCACGCTCAACTACCGGCTCGGGGTGCCGGGCTGGCTGTCGCTGCCCGGCGCGCCGGAGAACCGGGGGGTGCTGGATGTGATGGCCGCGCTGCGCTGGGCGCGGGAGAACATCGCGGCATTCGGCGGGGATCCGGGCCAGGTCACCGTGTTCGGGCAGTCGGCCGGCGGGATGATCGTCGGCGCACTGCTGGCCCACCCGGCGGCGACCGGACTGTTCCGCGGGGCGATCAGCCAGAGCGGCGGCCTGCACGGGCTCAGTCGTGAGCAGGCCGGCCGCGTTGCCACCCAGATGGCCTCGCTGCTCGGCGTCGCCCCGACCGCGGACGCCTTCGCGGCGGTGTCCGACGAGGCGTTCGTCGCGGCGCTGCCCCGGTTGGCATCGAGCGGTTCGGCGGGGATGCTCCCGCTCGGGGTGGTGTTGGACCAGCCTTCCGTCCGCTCCGATGTGGACCTGATGCTGGGCAACACCTCGCAGGAGGCGCGGCTCTATCAGGACCCGGAACGTTCGGGGGCTATCGACGACCTGTTCCGCACCGCGAGCGAGCGGCTGGCACGGGCGCACGGCGGGGCACACCGCTACCTGTTCGACTGGCGCGGCGGTCCGTACGGCGCCTGCCACGCCTGCGAGCTGCCGTTCGTCTTCGAACGTACCGAGCTGCCCGCGCTGCGCGGCCCGGACGGCCTGCTCGGCACGGACGTGCCCTCGGACCTGGCCGGGCGGCTGCACGGCGCCTGGGTCCGCTTCGCCACCACCGGCGACCCCGGCTGGCAAGGCGAGCACCGCTTCACCGCCTAGTAGTCCCGGTGTCTGTGCGGGCTGGCTGCGCGGGGGTCGGGCGCGGGCTGGCAAGATAGCGACCGTGCGCGTCTACCTCGGTTCGGATCACGCCGGCTTCGAGCTCAAGACCCAACTGTTGGAGCACCTGAAGGCGGCGGGCCACGACACCGTGGACGTCGGGGCGCAGCGCTACGAGGCCGACGACGACTACCCACCGTTCTGCCTGGAGACGGCCCGCCGGGTGGTGGCCGACCCGGGCAGCCTGGGCATCGTGCTGGGCGGTTCCGGCAACGGCGAGCAGATCGCCGCGAACAAGGTGCCCGGCTGCCGCGCCGCGCTGGCCTGGAGCATCGAGACGGCGACGCTGGCCCGGGAGCACAACAACGCCCAGGTGGTCGGCGTCGGCGCTCGCATGCACACCCCCGATGAGGCCGCCGCGATTGTCGATGCGTTCCTGGCCACCCCGTTCTCCGAGGGCGAGCGGCACAAGCGGCGGATCGCGTTGCTGGCCGACTACGAGGCGACCGGGAAGATCATCGGCCTCCCGGCCGAATGAGCGCGAAGATCATCGACCTCCCGGCCGGCTGAGCGCGCGGGATCGAGAGCTCCTGGAGGGGCATGCCCGAGGGGCATACGCTGCACCGGTTGGCCCGGTCGCACCAGAAGATGTTCGGCAAGGCGCCGGTCGAGGTGTCCAGCCCACAGGGCCGGTTCGCCGCGTCCGCGAAGGTGTTGGACGGCCTGGTGCTGCGCCGCGCCGAGGCGCACGGCAAGCACCTGTTCCACCGCTACGGCCCTGACCTGGTGGTCCACGTGCACCTTGGGCTGTACGGCACGTTCACCGAGGGCCCGGTCCCGGCGGATTCGCCCCGGGGTCAGGTGCGGATGCGGCTGGTGGGCGCCACCCACTTCACCGACCTGCGCGGCCCGACCGCGTGCGAGCTGATCACCGACGCCGAGGTGGCCACCGTGCGGGCCCGGCTGGGTGCCGATCCGCTGCGCCGCGACGCCGACCCGGAGCGGGCGTGGGAGCGGCTGTCCCGGTCCCGCACGCCGTTGGCGGTGCAGTTGATGAACCAGGAAATCCTGGCCGGGGTGGGCAACGTGTACCGCGCCGAGCTGCTGTTCCGGCACGAGGTGGACCCGATGCTGCCGGGCCGCTCGCTGTCGCGCGAGCAGTGGGACGCGATGTGGGCCGACCTGGTGGCGCTGATGCGGGACGGGGTGCGCAAGGGCCGCATCGACACCGTCCGCCGCGAGCACGACCCGAGGGTCACCGGGCGGGCGCCGAGGGTGGACCGGCACGGCGGCGAGGTGTACGTCTACCGCCGCCACGGGCAGCCGTGTCTGGTGTGCGGTACGCCGGTGCTGACCACCGAGCTGGCCGGCCGCAACCTGTTCTGGTGCCCGACCTGCCAACCATCGGCCGCCTGACTCACCGCCAGCCGCTGCTCACCGCCGGCTGCTGCCTACGGGCCGCTCACCGCCGGCCGCTGCTCACCGCCGGCCGCTGCTCACTGCGGGCGGCCGCTCACCAGTTGTCGCCGCCACCGCCCCAGTCGCCACCGCCGCCGAAATCGCCGCTACCGAAGTCACCACCGCCCCAGTCGCCGCTGCCGGCGTCGCCCGCGAAGTCGCCGGGATTCGCGTCCGCGCCGCCGTAGTCGCCGCCGAAGTCGCCCGCGCCCATGGCCTGCGCGTCCTGGAACCCGCCCGCGTACGCCGACCCGTGCATCCCGCTGAACAGCGCGTCGAACAGCAGGAACGAACCGACGCCCCATGCCCCGGCGACCAGCGCGGTCTTCCACCACGGCTCCGAATACCAGCCGGCGGGCACCGGGCGGCCGGACACCATGCCGCCCGGGTAGTAGTGCGAGTTGCGGTCCGACGGGTCCGGCGAGGCGCTGTACCGGTGCCCCTCCACGTCGACGTCCCTCGCCTCGGTGACCTCGCCGGCGCGCCCCTGGCCGGGCAGCGCGGGCAGCTCGGGTCCCGGGTCCAGGCCCATCGCGGTGCGCGCCGCGCGAACGTAGTAGAGCCCCTCGTACGCGGTTTCGGTGACCTGCCGGCACTGCGCCACGCTGCGCGCCTGCTCCAGCTGCGAGCCGGCGGCGGTGTAGCGCTCGGAGGCGTCCGCCATGGCCTGTTTGGACGCCTCGTCGGTGCCCTCCAGGTTGAGTACCGAGCCGCCGAGCCGCTCCACCCAGCGGCGGGCCTCAGATTTGGCGTCCTCTAGCTCCCGTTGCCGGGTCTGGGCGCGCTGCCTGGTCAGGAGTACGCCGCCGGCCACCAGGGCCAGGACGAGTATCAGTACCACGATCGTGCCGGTCACCGGAGCACCTCACTCGGCCGTTCGGGCGGCGGGTCCGTGGCCGCCGCCCACTGCCCGGTTCAACGGATCAGGTCCGCCTGGGGTTCCCACTCGTCTCGGTAACAAGCCGCGGTGCGGCATGGCGGTGCGGCGGTGGGCCTGGCGGCGGTCCGCGTGCCGGGCAGCGTGGCTCGGCGGTTGGCGCGGCTCGGAGGTTGGCGTGGCTCGGCGGTGGGCGTGGCGGGGAGGTTGGCGTGGCTCGGCGGTGGGCGTACCGAGGGCAGCTCAGCTATGGGCGTGCACCGGAAGCGGTCCTAGTCTGGACGGGTGAATGAACTCTCCACTGACGTGGTCCGATTCCTGTCCGAGGGCACACGTACCGGCAAGCTCGGCTTCGTCGCCGCCGACGGCCGACCGCTGGTCGCACCGATCTGGTTCGTGGTCGACGACGGCCAGCTGGTCTTCAACACCGGCGCCGGCAGCGCCAAGGGCCGAGCCCTTGCCCGCGACCCCCGGGTGGTGCTGTGCGTGGACCTCGAGAAGCCGCCGTACGGCTTCGTGCAGGTCCAAGGGGTGGCCACGACCAGCGAGGAGCTCGGCGACCTGGTGGAGATGGCGACCCGGATCGGCGGCCGCTACATGGGCGCGGACCGGGCCGAGGAGTTCGGCAAGCGCAACGGGGTACCCGGCGAGCTGGTGGTGCGGATCAAGCCGACCAGGGTGATCGCCGCCCTTGACATGACCGGCTGACCCGCCCGCGCCCCTAGCTCCGGCGATGTAGGCGGGGTGCAGGAACCACCACCCCCGCCGAGCCCACCGACCGGACGCTACCCGCCGAGCCCAGCCTCAGCCGGCCGGCGGGTCCCGGTCAGCTGGCGGGCGGCCGGCCCCCGCCGGCGGCGGGCGAGGCCGCCGCGGTGAGGATCTCCATGTTGTGGCCGGACGGGTCCTCGAAGTAGACCGCCCGCCCGCCGAACCGGTCGTCCACCTCGCCGGGACGCCGGTGGAACGGGTCGGCCCAGTACGGCAGCCCGGCGGTCCGGATGCGCTCGACGGCGGCGTCGAACTCCGGGTCGCTGAGCTGGAACGCGCAGTGCTGGGGGTGGAACTGCTCGGCGGTCAGGTAGTCCAGGGTGACCCCGTTGCTCAGCGGGAGCGGCACGAACGGCCCCCATGCCACGCCGACCGGTGTGCCCAGGATGCCCGCCAGGAACGTCGCCGAGGCGTGCTTGTCGTGGGCCGGGACGATGATGTGGTTCAACTCGACTGCCATGGTGGTGGTCCTCTCCGAGGGTTGGGTCAGGCCGAGGTTGGCGGCGTGACGATCGGGCTCAGATGCACCGAGGCGAGCAGCCACCGCTCGCCCCGGCGGACCAGCACGTGGGTCGCCCGGAACCGGCCGTCGGCCGCGTGCTCCCGGTAGCTGGCTCGCTGGGTGTGCACACCGACCGCGACGGCGGTGTCGCCGTAGTCGCGGACGGTGACGTCGGTCCAGCTCAGCGCGTGGGTGACCAGTGCGCCGGAGCGGTAGCGCTCCAGCCACTGCGCCCGGTCGAGCACGAACCCGGCCGGTCCGACCAGGGTGAAGTCGGCGGCGGCCAGCTCGTCGAGCGCGGCCACGTCGGCCCGCTGCTCGGCGCTCGCCCAGTGCCGGCCGAGGTCGAGCACGTGCTGTTCGGTGGTGGCCATGGTGTCCCCTTTCGCTGGTGCGGTGCGGAGGCTCGTTAGTGCGGTGCGGAAGTTTGGAAGGCGGACAGGTGCCGGGCGGCCCAGTGGGCGAAGGTGTGTGGCGGGCGGCCGAGCAGGTGCTCCACGGTGGGCAGCAGCTCGGTGCCTTCGGTGCCGTGCGTGCTCCGGTGCACGATTGCGTCCACCACCGCGGCCGGGACGCCGGCCCTGGCCATACCGGAGCGCACCGCCTCCGGCGCCGGTTCGACGGCGCGCAGCGGCCGCCCGAGCAGCTCGGCCAGCACCGCCAGCTCCTCGGCCGGGGTGAGCACCTCCGGGCCGGACAGTGGGTACGCGGCGCCCAGGTGACCGGCCGGGTCGGGCGCGGTGAGCACGGCGGCGGCCACCGAGGCGATGTCGGCGGGGTCGACCGAGGCGGCCGGCCGGCGGGCGAACGGGATGGCCACCTCCTCGCCCCGGGTGGCCATCGGCGCCCAGGCCAGCGCGTTCGACATGAACCGGCCGGGGCGCAGCAGCGTCCAGTCCAGCCCACTGCCGGTCACCGACTCCTCGCATCGGCGGTGCCACCGCCCGATCACGTCGTCGCCGGCGCCGCCGAGGTACACCGACAGCAGGACGACCTGCCGCACCCCGGCGCGCCGGGCCGCCGCCACCAGCCGGGGCAGGTGGGTGGGACCGCCGTCACCGACCGGTTCGCCGGACATCAGGAACGCCCGCCGCACACCCCGGAACGCCGCATCCAGGCCGGCGGGCTGGTCGGCGTCGCCCCGCGCCACCTCGACGCCGGCCGGCGCGCACAGCGACTCGGGGCGCCGCGTCATGGCCCGAACCGAGTGCGTGCCGGCGGTGGCGAGTTGGGCGATGAGCTCGCCGCCGACGTGCCCGGTGGCGCCGGTGACCAGGATCATTGCGTGCTCTCCCCGCTCCGGTGGTGTGCGGTATCGAGCAATACGGTAGATATCGAAGGATTCGACGTCAATTGATTAGATGTCGATGTTGGTGTGTTAGCGTGTCCCGGTGCGACCTGGTGATCGAGTGCCGCTGGGGGTGGCGCTGGCGCGCACCGCGAAGGCGGCGAGCGCGGCCTTCGACAGCGCGATGAGCGAGGCCGGCGGTTCACTGCCGATCTGGCTCGTGCTGGTGTCGCTGAAGTCGGCGCGCGGGGTCAGCCAGCGGGCTATGGCCGAGTCGATGGGAATCCAGGGCGCCACGCTGACCCACCACCTGAACGGCATGGAGTCGGCCGGCCTGGTCACCCGCCGCCGTGATCCGGAGAACCGCCGGGTGCACATCGTCGAGCTGACCGAGGAGGGCGAGCGGCTGTTCAAGAAGCTGCTGACCGTGGCTCTCGGGTTCGACGCCCGGCTGTGCAGCGGCCTGGGTGAGGGCGACCTGGCCGGCTTCCTCCGGGTGCTGGACGCACTGGGTCGCAATGTGGGCGCGGACTGGTCGGCGGTGACGCCGTGGGGGCCGGCGGGTGACCCGGAGCCGCGCTGAGCCCGCTTTTGGGGCCTAGAAGCCGTGCTCGAGCAGGTCCAGCACGCGCTCCCCGATGTCCTCCAGCTGGGGGCGGTCGACGCCGCGCAGCGGCCCGTCGATCAGCAGCACGGCCAGGCCGTGTACGGCCGACCAGGCGACGAACTCCGCGCCCTCCCGCCGGTCGGCGGACAGGATGCCGACCGAGGCCAGCTCATCGAGTACCTCGGTGAGCAGCTCGAACGGCGCGTGGCCGGAGTCCCCCGCGAGGTGCGGGCTGGTGTAGCCGAACATGTCCTCGGGCACCGAGAACGCGGTGCGGAACAGCGCCGGCTCGGCCTGGGCGAAGTTGAGATAGCCCTCGCCCAGCGCGCGCAGCCGAGCCCGCGCTGCCTTGGCTCGCGCTGCCTTGGCTCGCGCGGTGTCGGTTTCCGGCCCGGCGCCGGTGGGGGTGTCGGCCGAGGTGGCGGCCACCGCATCCAGCGTGGCCTCCATCGCCCTGGCCAGCTCGGCCTGGGCGGCCCCGCACACCGCCCGCTGCAGCGCCCGGCGGTTGGCGAAGTGCCGATAGGCCGCGTTGGGCGCCACGCCGACCCGGCGGGTCGCCGCCCGCAGCACGATGGCGTCCGGACCGCCGGCCCTGGCCAGCTCGACTCCCGCCTCGATCAATGCGCGCCGAAGGTCGCCGTGCCGATATGTGTCACGTTTCGGACGGTCGGCTCCTAGCATATGATCCCCCTTGTGGACGCCGTCCACAACATATGGCATAGTGCAGACGGTATACAAGTCGATGGCGAGGGGGAAACGCCATGAGCCTTCCTGAGGTGGTGTCCCGGGACGAGTGGTTGGCGGCCCGCAAGAAGATCCTCGTCAGGGAAAAAGAACTGACCAGGCTGCGTGACCAGCTCAATGCCGACCGCCGCCGGTTGCCCATGGTGCGGATCGAGAAGAACTACCGGTTCCAGGGCCCGGAGGGCAGGGTCAGCCTGCTCGACCTGTTCGAGGGCCGGCGCCAGCTCATCATCTACCACTTCATGTTCGCGCCGGAGTGGGACGAGGGCTGCCCGAGCTGCGCGGCCACCGCCGACGAGATCTCCGAGGGCCTGCTCGATCACCTGAACATCCGCGGCACCACGCTGGCGTTCGTGTCGCGCGCCCCGCTGGCCAAGCTGGAGCGATACCAGCGGCGCAAGGGCTGGGCGTTCCCGTGGTACTCGTCGTTCGGCACGGACTTCAACTACGACTTCCACGTCACCCTGGACGACCGGGTGGCGCCGATCGAGTACAACTTCCGGAACCTCGTCGAGCACGAGATCGCTGGGTCCGCGTACTACGTGACGGGTCGCCAGCCGATCGAGGAGCACGGCCACAGCTGCTTCCTGCGCGACGGCGACACGGTGTTCCACACGTACTCGATGTACGCGCGGGGCTGCGAGACGCTCGGCGGCTCCTACTACTACCTCGACATGACCGCGCTCGGTCGGCAGGAGGAGTGGGAGGAGCCCAAGGGGCGGGCGGTCGACCCCCGCACGGCGAGCCCGGACTTCTCGGCCTAGTAGGGCCCGCCACCAGCTGGCCGCCGTCCCAGGGCGTCGACGCATTTTCGTGGCGGCCCCGGCGGTTGCCGGTTCTAGTATCCGCGGGCATGCGGCTGCTCGAGCGGGAGCACGTCCTCGAGACGCTGCGCGGCTGCCCACCGGGCCACCTCGCGCTGGTCTCCGGCGAGGCGGGTATCGGGAAGACCGCGCTGGTCAGGGCATTCTGCGCGGAGGTCGACCGGCCCGTGCTGTGGGGTTCCTGCGACGCGCTGCGGATGCCGCGCCCGCTCGGCCCGCTGCGGGACATCGCCCGGGCGACCGGCGGCGAGCTGGCCCGCGTGATGGCGGCGGAGAGCCCTCGGCACGCCATGTTCAGCGCGTTCCTGGACCAGCTGTCCGCGCGGGAAGTGGTGGCCGTCGTGGAGGACGCGCACTGGGCCGACGAGGCCACGCTCGACCTGCTCGTCTTCGCGGGCCGGCGGATCTCCTCCACCCGGGGCCTGCTGATCGTGACCTACCGCGACGACGAGGTCGGCCCGGATCACCCGCTGGTCGCCGTGCTCGGCGCGGTGGCCACCGACCGGTCCGTGCGGCGCATCCGGCTGGCGCCGTTGTCCGCCGACGCCGTCGCCGCGCTGGCCGGCCCGCACGGCCTGGCCGCGGAGGCCGCCGAGCTGCACGTCCGCACCGGCGGCAACCCGTTCTTCCTGACCGAGGTCCTCGCCGACCCCGACCCGACCGTGCCGGTGACCGTCCGCGACGCCGTGCGGGCCAGGGTGGCCGGCCTGAGCCCGGCGGAGCGGGAGGCGCTCAGCTCGGTGGCCGTCTTCCCCGGTCACGCCCTGTTGCCGCTGGTGGCCGCGGAGCCGGCGGCGATGGACGCCTGCGTCGGCACCGGGATGCTGGTCCGGGACGGCACCCGGGTCCGGTTCCGGCACGAGCTGGCCAGGTTGGCCATCGAGGACGGCATCCCACCGGCGCGGCGGGTGGCGCTGCACCGGCGCGCGCTGGCCGACCTGACCAGCCGGGGCGCGGACCCGGCCCGGCTGGCCTACCACGCCGAGGAGGGCGGCGACGTCGCGGCGGTGCTCGAGCATGCCCCTGAGGCGGCGGCGCGGGCCTCGGCGGTCAGTTCGCACCGGCAGGCCGCCGACCACTACGCCCAGGCGCTCCGGTTCGCCGACCAGTTGCCCACCCGGCGCCGCGCCGAGTTGCTGGAGCGCTACGCCGAGGCGTGTTCCCGGGTGGCCCGGGACACGGCGGCGCTCGCGGCCTCGCGGCAGGCGCTGGAGTGTTGGCGGGCCGAGGGTGACCGGGAGCGCGAGGCCGCGGAGCTGGCCAGGTGCTCGCACTACCTGTCGCATGTGGAGGAGAACGCCGAGGCGCATGCGGCGGCGCGGGCCGCGCTCGACCTCGCCGGCCGGCTGCCGCCCGGTCCGGGGTTGGCCGCCGCCTATACCTGGTCGGCGCGGCTGCTCATGCGCACCCACGACATCTCGAGCGCCATCGAGAGCGGCGGCCGGGCGATCGCCCTGGCCGAGCGGTTCGGCCAGCGGGACCTGCTCACGGTGGCGTTCAACGCGGTCGGCTCCGCGCAGTGGTTCCGCATGCCGGAGGTGGCCGAGGAGACCCTGAAGCGCAGCTTGTGGCTGGCCCGGCAGGACGACGACGACGCGGGGGTGGGCTCCGCGCTGGTCAACCTCGGTTCGGGCGCGGCCACGATCCGTCGGTACGCGCTGGCGGAACACTGGCTGGGCGAGTCGGTCGACTGGTGCGTCGCCCACGACCTGGACGGCACCCGGGGATACGCCACGGCCTGGCAGGCCAGGTGCCTGTTCGAGCGGGGGGAGTGGGCGCGGGCCAGCGCGGTACTGGAGCGGGCCGAGCCGACCGCCCGGGCGGCCAACCGGATCGTCGCGCTGACCGTGCTCGGCTGGCTGCGCACCCGGCGCGGGGAGCCTGGCGCGGCGGCCGCGCTGGACGAGGCGTGGGAGCTCGCGGTGCGCTCCGGGGACCTGCAGCGGCTGTGGCCGGTGGCGGCGGCGCGGGCCGAGTTGGCCTGGTTCGCCGAGCGGCCGACCGACGAGGTGGCCCGGGAGACGTACGAGCTGGCGGTGCGGCTCGGCCACGGCTGGGCGATCGGCGAGCTCGGCCAGTGGCTGGAACCGGCACCGGCGCGGGTCCACCCGGAGGCGGCCGCGCCGTACCGGATGGCGCCGGCCGAGGCGGCGGTGGCCTGGGACGAGATCGGCTGCCCGTACGAGGCGGCGGTGGCGCTGGCCGGAACCCCGGAGCCGGGGAGGCTGCGGGAGGCGCTGTACCGGTTCGAGCGGCTCGGCGCCCGCCCCGCCGCCGACCGGGTGGCCCGGCGGATGCGCGACCTGGGGATCCGGTCGCCCCGGCGCTCCACGCTCGCCCACCCCGACGGACTCACCGCCCGCGAGGCCGACGTGCTGCGGCTGCTCCGGGAGGGGCTGCGCAATGCGGAGATCGCCCAGCGGCTGCACATCGCGGAGAAGACCGTCGACCACCACGTGTCGTCCATCCTGGCCAAGCTGGGCGTGCCCACTCGGCGGGACGCGGCGAAACATGGGGAGATCACCGACCCAAGATAGGGAACCGGGGCCGATGTCCGGGGCGGCGTTCCCCTCGACACTCGTGGTCGAAAGGAGCGTGCCGCATGCCGCGATACCTCGTACAACGCACCTTCATCGATGGGCTGCGCATCCCGGTGGACGGCGAGGGTGCCAAGATCAACGGATCCGTGGTGGACGGCAACTCCAGTCTCGGGGTCACCTGGGTGCACTCCTATGTGAGCACCGACAAGCGCGTGACCTACTGCGTATACGACGGGCCGTCGTCGGATGCCATACGCGACGCCGCCGAGATCACCGGCCTGCCGGTCGATCAGATCACCGAGGTCAGCGTGCTGGATCCGTACTTCTACCGCTGACCCCACGAGCTGGAGCGCGTCCCGCACTCGGGCCGTGCGGGGAGCCCGGTGCCGTCGCCCCCCAGCTGACTGGCACCCGGGCGCCCACGAGGTGGGTGGTGGCGCCCGCCTCACGAGGTCGGTGCTGATGCCGGCCTCAGGTTTCGGGGCTGTGCGCCGAGGGTCCACCCCCCTTCGGCGCACCGACCCGCCACCGCGCACGATCACCCCGGGGAACGCCGACGCGCTCCGGGTAGGGGCGGGTCCGGACGACCCGACAGGCCGTCCGGCCCCGCTCAACCCGTCCCCTACCCGACTCGCCGCACACATCCTCGTGCCGCGGCACACATGGCCCAACCTGTGTGCGGCGGCACGACGATGTGTGCGGTCATCGGACCAGTTCGGGACTGGCGGACTAGCCGCGCTCGGTTTCATCGTAGATCCACCGCAGGTAGGCGGGATGGCCTCCGCTGATCGGCAGCGCAATGACGCACGGCACCTCGTCGGGATGGAACCGGTCGGCGCGGGCGACGATCTCGGGGACCAGTGA
>Ga0137415_10005735_pt1 | contig 12295 bp, 9 predicted proteins | sample CZODoug3_1_1_16f_FD_183082 | JGI IMG/M metagenome (GOLD analysis project Ga0137415, IMG submission 183082) | Vadose zone soil fungal communities from Angelo Coast Range Reserve, California, USA - CZODoug3_1_1_16fungal (Hybrid Assembly) | ecosystem: Environmental > Terrestrial > Soil > Vadose...
TCCGCTCGTAGATGGCCAAGTTCATCATGCCGACCGGGCGGCCACCTTCCTCGGCCAGCCACATGATCCGGCGTGACGACTCCCGCGCGTACCAGGCTGCCAGATTCTCGTCGAAGTCCGGATCTGCAATGTCCCCGTGCTGTTCTTGGGTCCACTCGCGACGCAGTCGGACGATCGCCGCTAGATCGGCGTGTTCGGTCCGGCGGATCAAGGCGTCAGTCATGTAGCAAAACGTACTTGCACGACAAAGCTGATTCCCCGGAGCGGAGACTCGAGCGGACGTATCCACTCGCGCCCGGTCCCCGCCACAAGCCCATCCGTAGACCATCTGGCCGGGCAAACGCAACCTGCCGCTGCCAAGCCAGGGGCTTACGCATCAGGGAGGGAGTACCGTCCGGCCGTATGAGCGATCAGAGCCTCAGTGACCAGGCTCGCGAGGCTGTACTCAAGGCGATCATCCGGTCTGCTCCGACAGTCGGCAACAGCCCGTCGGGGATACGGGACCTCGCCGAGGCCTACGCGCTGCTCGAACGCGATCTGATCCCCCGCGCTGGAGTAGTGCAGAGCACAACGTGATGAGACGTACCGACTGCCCAGGGCGAAGGTAGAGCCCGAGCCGGGCAGGCGTTCGGCGACTGATCCTCAGGCCCAGCCCCACGTCGCCAGGAACAGCCCGTGGTTGTGACCAGGGACGTTGATGTCGTAGACCTTCACCGTCGACCAGGGAAATCGTGCGGCTAAATCAGCCAAGGATGCAGGTTCAACGGTCTCGTAGAGCTGGACCGCAAACAGCAGCTTGCGGTGGCCAAGCATCGCGGTAACGACGTCGACAACCTCTGCCACGGGTGGACGCGTACACCGTAGGTCGAGCCCAGACCCCTCGCGGAGCGCGTTACCCCATGGCGGAGCAACGAAGAGGATCACCAGGTCCTCAGGTGGTTCGCCCAACCCGTGCAAGCCGTCCTGATAGGCCTGGTGACGGAGATCGACGTCTAGACCCATGGCGGACAGATTTCCGAGGGCTATCTCGAACACGCGTTCGTCCAGCTCAAAGCCGACCGCCCGCGAAGCGCCGATGCGCCGCTTGAGCCAGTAAGCGGTGTTGCCGGACCCCGCAAACAGATCAACCACGAGCGATGAGGCCGCGATGCCAGTGCGCGCACGCTCCGCCACGTCATGTCCGATCAGGCCGGCCAGCCGGTCTCGCGTGCACTCCACTGCCGTGCGGCCCGCGACACGCACGCCACGCGCGTACCAGTCGCGCGGTTTCAGACCGTAGATCGACACGTAATCGGGGTCCCCGAAGCTGTCCTGACCGTATTGCTGCACTTCCCACAAGGTGAGTACCTCATCGCGCTTACTGCCGAGCAGCAACGCGCGGTCATACACCTCCTTGCCATGTTGATCGGGTTCGCTCAGGGGCATCGCGCCCACGCTCCCTCAGCGTGCCGGTTGTCGTCAGAGAGTTGGACGCACCAAGTCTTGCGTTGGCCCCGAACTCCCGACCAGGATCGAAAAGTGGTCGCACGCATTACCGGTCAGCTCATTGTGATCCTCACCGTCACAGATCTCCGCGGTAGCGCCGAATGGTATCGGGAGCTGTTCGGAGCGCGCGAGCACGTCTACGTCAACGCGGACGGAGTGCTTGCACAGGTGACACTCGGTGAGCCGGCCTCCGGGGCTCCAGCTCTGCTTAGTCAGTCACCGGGAGGGCCCTGATGAGCCGTTCAGCGAGCTGCGGCCTGGGCTCGATCACCTAGAGTTCCTTGTTCCCGAGCGTGCAGACTTGGACAGGTGGTCAGAGCGTCTGGACTGTCTCGGGATCGGCCACTCTGGAGTCAAGGTGCCGAGCTACACCGCAAACGCGATGCTCACCTTCCGGGACCCGGACAACATTCAGCTTGAGTTCTTCTGGTCGCCCTCGACCCAATGAGCACCAGCTTGACCTGACGGGTCGGCCGGTGACCACCGTCGTCACGCTGCACGACCTGAACCTGGCCGCGGCGTTCTGCGACCGGCTCGTGGTGCTGTCGCGGGGCGCGGAGGGCTCGGGGTGACATAGGAATTCCCTATGGCACCTGCTGACATTTCGTCTTTGCTTCTCGTTCTTTTCGGGACGTACCGTGAAACAGCTCGACGAGGTGCTCGCCGCGATTTCTCCGAAGATTCGCGCTCTGCGCACGTCGACACTTCTTTCGTCGAGCGGACGAACACGCGATCGAGAGGACCGGTGGCATGACCACGATCGGAAACGGGTCGGGAACGCAAGAACTCAAGGGAAAGCGGGCCCTGGTCACGGGTGGTTCTCGCGGAATCGGAGCGGCCATCGTGCGCCAACTCCTGGACGCGGGCGCCGAGGTGCTCACGACCGCCAGGTCGGCGACGAGCACGGTGCCGGAGGGGGCCACCTTTGTGGAGGCCGACGTGCGGACACGGGCTGGAGCGGAGGCGCTCGCCGCGGCCGCGCGGGAGGTGCTCGGCGGGGTGGACGTCCTGGTCCACAACGCGGGTGGGGCGTCGCCGTACAAGGACGCTTCGGCCATCCCCGACGAGGCGTGGCAGGACGCGCTGGACCTGAACTATCTGGCGTCGGTGCGGCTGGACTCGCTGCTGGTACCGGGGATGCGGCAACGGCGTTCGGGGATGATCGTGCACGTCTCCTCGGCCGCGGTCCTCACCCCGGTAGGACCGTTCCTGCACTACGTGGCGGCGAAGGCGGCGCTGGAGACCTACAGTCGGGGGCTGGCCCTGGAGCTGGCCCCGTTGGGAATCCGGGTCAACACCGTGACTCCCGGCAGAGTCGCCACCCCCGGCGGCGAAGCAACGCGGGAGCAGTGGGCGCGCCTGGACGCAGGCCCGGGCCCGAACAACACCACGCCGCTGGGGCGCGATGGTCAGCCCGACGACATCGCCAACGCGGTGCTCTTCCTCGTGTCCGACCGAGCGAGCTGGCTGACCGGGAGCAATCTCGTCGTGGACGGCGGCGAATTCCCCAGGGGGTAACGCCGACGGCATTCGCCGACCGCCATTTTCGACACAAAGAATTCAGCGGCGCCCGCCTCCTTCTCGGCCGTCAGGACACCGGTGAGAAGAAAGCGGACTCGGACCAGGTCTCCTGACGCAGGAGTTGGTGCAGGGCCGTCTCCGCCGGGCCCGCGCCGGGCCGGAGCACCGCGATGACGGGTTGGGACACGACCGGGAACACCGGGCGAACGAGGTCCTCGTGACCGGGGGGCACCGCGGAGGCCGGGACGAGCGTCACCCCCAGCCCGTGGGCGGCCCAGCGCACGGCTGTCGCCGTCTGGGACACGCGGGCGACCGTGGTCGGGGTCAGATCGTTGTCCAGCAGCACGTTCAGCAGCACGCCGTCCAGCGCGCTGTCGCGGTCGAACCTGACCCACGGCTCCCCCTCCAGGTCGCGCAGCTCGACCCGGTCCGCGGCGAGCAGCCGGTGCCCGGCGCCCAGCACCACGACGAACTCCTCGTCGCCGAGGTGGTGGGCGTCGGCGGGGCTCCGCTCGCACGCCGCCATCAGGGCGAGGTCCAGCACGCCCCGGCGACACAGCCGCTCCAGCTCGGCGGAGCTCGGCTCCTCGAAGACGGTGACCTCCAGCCGCGGGAAACGGCGGCGCAGCGCGCCCAGCGCGCCCGGCAGCTGTCGCGTGCCAAAGCCCATCTGCACCGCGACCACCAGCTCGCCCACCAGCTCGTCGGCACCGGCCCGCGCCGTCGCCCTCGCCCGCCGCGACGCGTTCACCGCGACCTCCGCCTCCCGCAGGAACGCGCGGCCGACCACGGTGGGCACCAGTCCGGTCGGCGTGCGGGCGAACAGTTTCACACTGAGTTCCCGCTCCAGGCCGAGGATCTGCTGGGACACCGACGGTTGAGCGACGTGCAGCAGCTCCGCCGCCGCCGTCACTGAGCCCGCCTCGGCAACGGCCAGGGCGTACTCGTACTGACGAAGGCTCATCGGCTCCCGCCCCCTCCCCGCGGTGGACCGCGTTGACCTTGGCCTCAACCTCCACGACGGTCGGCTGTATTCCGAGGCGTCAGGCGGGATGGAGCCCTCCACGTGCACCCCACGATGTGCCTTGAGTCAGGAAGTTGGCAGGTTCTGATCTAGAGCTAGCTTGGCAACCTGCTGCGGTCCTGGAGTGGCCCTGGCGACGTGGGCTCGCGTCAGCGCGCGGCGGCGAGGATCACCTCCGCGACCGCCTGTGGTTGAGAGACCATCACGGCGTGGCTTGCACCGGGCACCGAGGTCGTTTCGGCGCCCATGCGCTCGGCCATGAAGCGCTCCAGGTCTGGCGGGATGATTTGGTCGTTCTCCGCGACGACGTAATGGGTGCGGTGCTCGCGCCAGGCCGGCGGGCCGGACACGAACCCGAAGCGGGCGGCGTCGCTGGGCCCTTGCACGGCCGCCATCACGCGGGCCTCGACCGGGTCGACGTCCGGGCAGAAAAACTGCGGGAAAAGCTCCTGTGGGAGGGTGAAGCGCCCTTGTTTGTCAATCGCGAAGTGTGACGCAGAGGGAAGCTGGCCGTAGGGCTCCCCGAGCGTCGCCGCCGTCTCTCCCTCGTCGGGTGCGAACGCCGCGACGTACACCAGCGCACTGACGTTGGCGGCGTTATGGGCGGCTTGTGTGATGACGACCCCACCGAAGGAATGGCCGACGACGACCACCGGGGTCCCCAGTTCGTCGAGCACGCCGCGGACCTTGGCGACATCGTCGGCGATCGAGGACAAGGGTTGCTGAACGGCGACGGCGCGATGTCCGGCGTCCTGCAGGATCGGCAGGACCTTACTCCAGGAGGAGCCGTCGGCAACGGCTCCGTGGACAAGCAGGATGATGGGTTTACTGCCATCGGTCATGTCGGGAGTTCCTTTCCTAGACCGGGCATTTCGACTGCATGCACAACGCCGACCTCTGTCCTGGTCAGGGACGGGGACGACGCGGGTCCCCACGCCGCCCTGTCACGATCACGCGTTGCGGACGGTCGGACAGCTGGCCGCCCGGTAGTAACGGCGATCGAGGTGGCCGCGGAGACAGTCTGGCACCAGCCGCGAGGAGGGTCATCGCACTCTTCATGTCATCTCTTAGCCGCCGTCATGCATCCGACCGTTGTTATTCTCTATGTAACCTGTTGAATTTGCAGCTAAGGGGTGCCTGCGCGATGCGTACCCCACCAAGGCGAGCCGGGTCGCCGACCGGCGCCAGTGGCCTTCTCGCGTGCGCTCACGACGGGCTCGTACTGCTCGGCGTCGTGACGGCCGGGTACGTGCTCTCGCTAGAGCTACACCCGCTGACCCACTCTCGCCCCTGTGACAGCCGGATGAGCCGCTGAGCTCCGACGCGGTGCCGTCGCGGAGCCCAACCCCTAACCCTCTGCGGCTCAGGCGTCGGTGCTCGCAGGCCTGGTCGGGTTGGCCACAGTTGGTGCGGGTGAGCGGACCGAGGAGTCGCCTGAACCGCGCACGAAACCCCAGGTCACGTACCGGCTGGAGGGCCCGGCGCACCACGAGCCTCGGCGTCATCTCGCGGCCTGGAAACCGCCTGATCTTGGTTGTGCACCATCGAATGCCGGAGCATCCCGTGCCGCGACCTGCCTCAGGCCTCGCGCCGCATCCGGAACATCAGGGCGGTCGTGATCGCGAGCACGACCGTGCCAATCGATTCCACGACGAGCGTCGGCACGACCAGCGGGGTGCTCAGCCTCTCGGTGATCCCGAAGGGTCCGACGGTCAGCACGAGTACCAGCGCGAGCAACGTGCCTGCCATGAACACCAGGCTCAGCAAGCTTGCCAGGCGTAGGAGCCGTCGCCGGGCTGCGAGCATCGCGATCGCCAGGACGAGCCCGCCGATCGCGTTCAGTACGAATAGGACCCCGAGCAGGCCGCTTGCCCACTGGAAGACGAGGGCGAGATGGGCTGGAACGGCATCCACCTCATCGTCTCCGACTTACCCGGCGAAATCGCTCGGTTGCGCGCCGCGGGGGTGAGCTTCCGCAACGACATCGGCACCGGCCCCGGCGGTCAGCAGGTTCTGCTCGAAGACCCTCCGGCAACCCGATCGGACTATTCACCCCCGCGACCGCCAGGTGACCTCGCCGCATCCCATCGGGCACGAAGAGCAACGGCCGAGTCTGGCCACGGTGTTGCGGGAGTAGGGGTGGATCGGTTGCATCGGCTTCGGCGGGCCACCCACCCACATCAAGCTGTTGCGCGAGCTATGCGTGCAGCGCAGAAGCGAGCGTGATGCGCCCGCCGGTCAGACCGGGCACATACGCGATGATCGCGGGAGCGAGGTTCCGACGGAAGCCAGCGCGGATTTCTCAGCCCAGATCAGCCAACAATGCCGCGAGTGCGGCCTTCTCGCTGCTTGGGTGGGGGTTGGTGGAGCGCAGCTCGCGCAGCACGGTGTCGATTTTGCCGTCGATCTGAGTCCACGCCGCCGTGTCTCGGGGCTTCAGCCGTGCCTGTGCGTCGTCCCACGCGGTCTCCAGGTCGGTGATCCGGGTGGTGGCCCCGGACTGGTCACTAGCGTTGAGTTTGTTCAGCGTGTCCTGGGTGACGGTCCGAAACGGTGACAGATCCCCCAGTGGCGACGCTGGGGCTGCCTGGGCATCGTTGGGGGACGCCGTGCTTGAGTCCGGCGCGGCGGCGGAGGCCGGGGAAGCGTCCTGCAGGGCGGACTTGCGCATGGCGTATCCGGTGCCGCCCAGGACTAGCAGGAGGCCGACCACGACCACGGTCTGCCACAGACCCCCGCGTTGCGCCCCCACTTCGGTGCCCGCCACGGCACGACCGGAGATGACGTCCGCCTTGGTCAGGCTCAGGTAGGTGACGGTACCGACGATGGCGACCAGGAAGATCACACTTGTCACGGTCGCGCCCAGGCCCAGCCCCCCTTCTCCGGTCGGCTGGGCCAGGTAGTCCCCGATCGACGCGCCCAAGGGCCGGGTGAGGACGTAGATGATCCAGAACGCCAGCACCGGGTTGAGACCGGCTCGCCAGCCGACCGCGGTGATCAGGACGATCCCGGTCACGATGAGTCCGGACACCAGGTACCCGAGCCCCAGCACCTGGGCCATCAGGTCACCGGTCGCGGTGCCCAGCGCGAAGGTGACAAGAATCGTAAGCCAGTAGAACGCCTCCCGGCGCCTGGTGAAGATGGAATGGATCGACAGCGTTCGCTCCGACCGGTACCACGCGAGGAAAACGACCGCCAGGAGCAGGCCGAAGAATAGACTGCTCGCCTCGAGAGGCACACCCAACTGGTCGGTGAGAAGGTCCGTCACCAGCGTGCCGAAGACACTGACCAGGGTGACCGCCAACCAGTACCTGCCCGGAATGTACCGATCCGCGCGGAACTGCAGGACCAGGGCTCCGACGAGCAGGATTCCGGTCACCACGGACGTGGCGACCAAGCCGAAATTGAGATTGACGTTGAGGAAGTCCGCGGCCGTTTCACCGACCGTTGTACAGAGAACCTTGATCACCCAGAAGTAGATCGTGACTTCCGGAACTTTGCTCAGAAGCCGGCGGCTCCCCACGAGGGGGTCATAGGAGGTCATGAGCCTCATTCCTGGTTCATTTGCCGCGTCGGACTCCGCCCGTGGCCGAGTGGGTTCGGAATCGACGCTATGCGGCGATCGACTAGCGGGGTGGCAGAACCAGGCAAGCCCTCGGCAAATTCGGCGACGCGGCGATAAGGCTCCCGGCGGCGGTTCAGGGGGCGCGGCGGCCAGCTGTCCGACGTGCGGGACTGTTCACGCGGGCGTGCACGAACGCGCGCGGCTCCCCGCGGACCTGGCCACGACCTGGTTGCACCTCGACCGGCGGGGCGAGCTGGCCGAGCTGCGGCATTGCGCCGAGTGCCAGCCGCACCGCGTCGTGACGGTGATCGAGTGTCGGCTGTGCGGTGACAGCCCGCTCCTGGTCACCGATACCGACCGGGGCGGCGAGCTGGCCAAGTCGGTTCGGCAATGGCTTATCGCGCGTCGGTGGACTCCGGGCGCGCGTGGCTGGTTATGCGGGGCGCACCCGACAGCGGCTCCCGCGCCGCGCACCGCCGGCTGAGTGCCGCATCCGCTTGGCCACCGTGGCCACGTGACCGCTGAGGCCACAGGCCATCCCGGTCACAGGCCGTGACGCAGGACGCCTCGACGAGGTGCGCGAGGAGATTACCGACTGCCAGTCGCATACGGGGTAAGATCACCGGTATGTGCCCCGGTCTCAGCTGGGTCGGCTCCGGGGCTGCTTCGCCGACACACGCAGGCAGCCCACCTTCCGCAGTTCGTCTTCCTTCTCTGCCTCGAAGTAGAGCGTCGTGACGTCGTAGAGCACCAACGACACATCACCGTTGGTCGCGGCGTGGTTGAAGCAGGCGGTCGCGATCTGGTCGCGGTAGCCGCCCGCGTGGTAGCGCCGTAGCGTCCGTTTGCGGGTCGACAGGCTTGCCGATACCCGGCCCATCTCGGCCAGGACACGGTCGATGTCGAGCAGGCTGGTCGGCTCCACGAACCAACCAAACGACCAGCAACCCGCAAGAATCAAGATCAAATCCTGCATCGGATCGCGAGCTGTCAGGTCGTGGGTTCGAACCCCACTTGCCCCGCTCTTCGCTGGTCATCGCGTTGTAAGGTCAGGCTGGATGCGTCTTCTACTGCACCGGGCGGGGTGTAGAGCGTGTCGACGAGGTCGCGGTAACGCGTCGACACGGCGTGCCGGCGTACCTTCATCGTGGGCGTGAGCTCGGCACCGCCAGGGCGCCAGACATCGACGAGGACGGCGTGGCAGACGATCCGTTCGGGCTCGGCGAGGCGGGCGTTCGCGCGGGTGACGGCGTCGGCGATCTCCCTGCGCGTTGCCGCGTCGTCGATGGTGCCCGGGGCCAGGGTCAGCAGGGCGACGTTGTACGGGCGGCCATCACCGAGGACGCAGGCGTGGGCGACGAGCGGGGTCTCGGCCTGCAGGGTCGTCTCGATCGCGGCGGGTGACATGTTGTGCCCCGCCGTGTTGATGATGATCTCCTTCTTACGGCCGGTCAGCCGCAGGTAGCCCTCGGCGTCCAGAGCGCCGAGATCGCCCGTGTGCAGCCAACCGTCGGCGTCGAGGGCCTCGGCGGTGGCATCGGGGCGGTTGCGGTATCCGCGCATCATCGAGTCGCAGCGGACGAGGATCTCGCCGACAGCCCCGGGTACGGTGGTGTGGATCCGCACCTCGACGCCGGGCAGGGGCCGGCCGACCGTGCCGGTGCGCAGCGGGTCGCGGGGGTCGAACGCGATGTGCGAGACGACCTCGGACATGCCGTACATCTCCCCGAACCGGACGCCCAGAGCGCGGAAGAACATGATCAGATCGGCGGGGCAGGGTGCGCCGCCGACCAGGCCCAGAGTGCTGGCGAGCCCGGCGGCCTCGCGGACGGGGGCGAGCACGTCCGCCTCGACGCGCGCCCACGCCGCGCGCAGGTCGGCGGGCACGTCCGCGCCGCGTTGCTCGATCGCGAGCGCTCGTCCAGCGACCTCGAGAGCCTGGTCGAACGCGTCGCGCTCGTCGACGACGAGGGACTCCACGGCCGCGCGGACCGCGGCCCACGTGGGCGGCACGGCGAACAGAAGCGATGGGCGCACCTCCGCCAATGCCGACACGGCTGCCGGTGCGCCCGCGGCGCAGGTGACGGTGAACCCGAGGACCATCGATCCGTAGTGCGTCGAGCACCGGTCGGAGATGTGGGCCGACGAGCCGTAGGAGATCACCCGGCCGCCCGGTTCGAGCTGCCACGCCGTCTGGAGTCCGCGCCAGCCCCGCAGCAGTGCGCCGTGCGTCAGCTCGATGGCCTTCGGCGCTCCGGTGGTCCCCGAGGTGTAGATCAGCGTCGCCAGGTCGTCGGGTCCGACCGCGCGCCATGCGGCCTCGCCGTCGAAGCCGGGCGAGCGCAACTGTTCGAGCTCGGGAAGGGTGAGCCCGTCGCCACCGTCGACGACCACGACGTGGTCGAGCGCGCGCTCGACCCCGGCCCCCGCGAGGGTTGCGGCGAGGCGGGTGTCGGTGACGGCGATCCGGGCCCCGGAATCGGCAATCTGCGCCCCGATCTGCTCCGGCGCATAGACGTCGTAGATCGAGAACGGAACGGCGCCGAGGTGCATCGCGGCGGTGTCGACGAGGTGGAACTCGGGCATCTTGGTCAGCAGCAGCGCGACGGTGTCGCCGCGCCGCACACCCAGGGCGTGCATGCCCTCGGCGATGTGGCGCACGCGCTCGGCGTACTCACCCCAGGTGACGGTCGTCCGGTCGCCCGGGGTGCGGATGGCGATCTCCTCCGCCCGGGAGGCGGCGGTGATGTGAAAGGCCTCGCACAGCGACGCGGCCGCGAGGGCACCGGCAGCGGCGACGGGGTGACGTGCGGTGGTCGATGCGCTCATGCGGGGGAGTGTGCGGCGCCGCGGGGATCCGCCACGACGGGGACGACCCTGTACCGACAGGCCGGCCACCCTGTCACAGGAGTCTCGCTCCGGCTCGGCCGTGGTCGTCGAGCACCGTGGCCAGGCCGCGCCGGGAACCGATGGCGAGCTTGCGGTAGACGTTCGACAGGTGCATTTCGACGGTCTTGGGTGCGATCGCCAGCGTGTGCGCGATCTCCAGGTTCGACCGTCCGAGGGAGGCGAGCGCGGCGATCCGCCGTTCGCTCGGGGTGAGGGCGTCGACCCCTGCTGCGCCGGGGGCCCGGGACCGGCCTCCTGCGGAACGCAGCTCCTCGCGGGCCCGGTTGGCGAGCGGCAGAGCACCGCAGGCGGCCGCGGCGTCCAGCCCGTGGCGCAGCCGGGCGCGGGCTTCGACGCGTCGGTTCGCCCTGCGTAGCGCGGCGCCGAGCTCAACCAGCGCACGTGCCTGTTCCAGCCGGGCGACGGATCCGTCGAGCACAGTCGCGGCCTCGTGCAGCAGCGAGAGGCCGCGCTCACCGCCTGCGATCGTCCCGCCGATCCGCAGCGCCCTGCCGAGCGCGCGGGGCGCGCCCCACGCCCGCGCGAGCGCGATCTCCTCTGCCGCGAGTGCGCTCGCCCGGTCGACGTCGCCCAGCGCGTCCAGTGCGAGCGCTGCCTGGGACCGCCACGGCAGGAACGCGGGGTTGCGTCCGCCGATCCCGGCGTAGGCCGCGCCGGCGGCCGTCGCGGCGGCGAGGGCGTCCGCCGCACGACCGGTGACCAGCGCGAACCGCGCGCGCCGTTCGAGGAGCCACGGGGAGAACGCGTTCGGGAAGGCAGCGACGCCGCGCTCGCTGCGGTCGATCGTGCGGGCCGCCTCATCGAGCAGGCCCTGCTCCATCTGCACGTCCGCCAGGTACGCCGCGTTGATCGGGGCGATGGCCATGCCGCCCCAGCGGCGCGCCGCGGAGATGCCGTCGTCGATCTCGGCGCTGGCCTCGGCGAGTGCACCGCGGCACAGCAGCGCGCGCCCACGGAGCACCTTGCACGAGGCGTGGGCGAACACCGAGCCACGGCGGGTGGCCTCCGCCAGACCCGCCTCGACCGTCTCCATGGCGAGCTCGGAGTCGGCCGCGATCAGCACGAGGACGGCGCAGAACTGGGGGCCGCCGCCGTTGTGGTGCGCGACGAGCGTGCCGTCGTCCAGCGCCCGGGCGGCGCGCTCGACCGCGTCCGCCGCGGCGGCCCCGGAGCGCGCGTCGCGGTAGGCGAGTACGGCCTGCAGCGAGCGGGAGCCGAAGGTGTCGGTCGGCGGCTGGCGGCGGGCCCGCTCGGCGAGCTCGTCGGCGCGTGCGTTCGCCGTGGCCGAGTAGCAGCAGCTGTGCAATTGGACGGCTTCGAGGCGGCCGCGCAGCGCAGGCGCCGCCGTGGGCTCCCCGTCCAGCACGTCCTGGCTCATCTGCACTGTCTCGGCGAAGCGGCCTCGGCAGAACAGCGCCCACGCCAGGTGCGCTGCCGTCTCGACCCGGCGCTGAGCGTCGCCCTCCAGCGCCACCGCCTCCTGCAGGTGATCGATCGCGACCGGAGCGTCCACCAGCATCTCCGCGGCCCCCAGAATGCCGAGCATCCGCACCCGCTCGGTCTCAGCAGGCGACTCGACCAGGGCGCGAGCCAGGTACGCGACCGCGCCGGGCGGGTCCCCGGCGGCGAGCGCGCGCCGCGCGGCCAGCTCCAGGGCCGCGACGGCCGCTGAATCCCGGCCGGGCGGGCTACGGAGCAGGTGCGCCGCGACGACCTCGGGCGCGGCCCCGGACCGGCGCAGCAGACAGGCGGCCCGGCCGTGAGCCTCCTCCGCCCCGCGTGGTCCGAGG
>Ga0137415_10005736_pt1 | contig 12294 bp, 8 predicted proteins | sample CZODoug3_1_1_16f_FD_183082 | JGI IMG/M metagenome (GOLD analysis project Ga0137415, IMG submission 183082) | Vadose zone soil fungal communities from Angelo Coast Range Reserve, California, USA - CZODoug3_1_1_16fungal (Hybrid Assembly) | ecosystem: Environmental > Terrestrial > Soil > Vadose...
TGACCGCTGGCCCAGCTGGCTCTGGCCGAGGTCCTCGGAGCGGCCGCTTTTCTCGAATTTGCCAATCTGCCATGGGACTTTGTGTACTTGTGGGTGACCCAATCTCGAAAGGCCCGCGCGTCGGACCTGATAATTCCTTGCACGGTGAACGTGACGCACGCGGGTTAGATGTCGAATGATACATCGGTCTGTCCTGTGGCACTCTTGGAAAATGCGGAGACCCGTCCGATTGCATATCAAGGCGAAGAAGTATCGTTCACCTAAGCGATGAGACGATGAGTTGCCCATTTCCAATGAATTGTTTGTGTTCGACCTGTAGGCACACGCTGATTCCGGGCGGATTGTCAGCAATGCGGAAGTAATCTTCCTGGCTCGGGATTAGTAACGGGAAATCGGCTTGTGGCAAGTGACCGCGATTGCTTCCAGTTCAGAACGGGAGCGAGGAGAGGTCGACGTTGCCGCCGGAGAGGATTACGCCGAGCTTTGGCGGGGCGGCGTCGCGGCGGGGCGGGAGGTCGAGGGTTGCTACGGTGCCGGGTTTGAGGAGCGGGGCGATAGCTACTGCGGAAGACGGCTCGATAATGATTTTCATGCGCTCCCAGACGGTGCGCATGGCGGCGATGATTTCTTCTTCGCTGGCCAGCAGTATGCCTTCGACGTTGTCGCGCAGGATGGCGAAGGTGCGCGGGGCGAGCGAGGCGCGCAGGCCGTCGGCGATGGTGTCGCTCGATTCGAGCGATTGCAGCGTGCCGGTGCTGAGCGAGCGATAGGCGTCATCCGCGCGCTCCGGCTCGCAACCGAAGACGCGTATGCCGGGGTGCAGTCCCTTGGCGCCGAGGCAAGTTCCGCTGAGCAGCCCGCCGCCACTGACGGGAGCAAAGACCGCGTCCAGGTCAGGGATTTCTTCGAGCAATTCCTTGGCGGCTGTGGCCTGGCCGGCGATGATCTCGTCGTTATCGAACGGGTGAATCAGCACCGCGCCGGTTTCCGACTGAACTCGCGCGCAGACTTCATTGCGAGAAGAAACCTTGGGCTCGCAGAACGTGATTTTTCCGCCGTACGCTTCGATCGCGCGAACTTTCGCCGCGGGCGCATTTTTCGGCATCACGATGAAAGCAGGGACGCCGCACCATCCGGCGGCGCAGGCGACCGCCGCACCATGATTGCCGCTCGATTGCGTAACGATTCCGTGCGCGGCTTCCTTTTCGCTGAGCGACAGAATGGCATTGCTGGCGCCGCGAATCTTGAACGAGCCGGTCTTCTGCAAGTTTTCACACTTGAAAAAAAGATGAGCGCCGGACATGGCGTCGAGAGAAGCGGAAGTCAGCACCGGAGTGCGATGAATGCGCGTAGCAATGCGGGCATGCGCTTCAAGAATTACTTGCCAGGTCAGATGGGAGTAGGCGGAAACGGGCGTCGTTGCACTCATCGATGAAATTCAGAACATCCCTAAAGTGGTCTCTGCCAGATCGCCGTGAGCCGCGACGGCTTGCCCATTATCGCATAGCGATGCTGATTGTGAATCCATGCAGGATGCGAATAGGAAGAGAACTCGCAAGAGGGGTACCACACTTCCGTACTGAGAGTTTATTAGAGCTTTGTTACTTGACCAGCGGAGTAGCTCTGTTACGCTGTTGCTACTCTCTCAGACCAGCAGGTGCATATCCCTTCCTGGCAGGGAGCGCCAATTATGGGTTCAGAACGCCGCCAGGTCGTCCGCCACAACATGCGCACGCCGCTGCGTTTTCGGGCGATCAATCTGGCGTCGGACAAGAGCGAGCATTTCACCGAAGTCATGAATATTTCGCGGGGCGGGTTTTTCTTTGCGTCCTCGGCGCCGCTGCAAGTGGGCATGCCGATCGATTGCACGCTGCGAATGCCCGCTGAAGTGACCGGCAACTGCCCGCAGGAGACGCATTGTACGGCGCGCGTCGTGCACGTCCGGAACGAGCCCTACGGGGATGGCCGAATCGGTTTCGGTGCGGAGATCGAGAAGTATCACACGCCCTGAAGCGTGAGAGTTCCGATCGCCGAACGCCCGGATAGTCCTAAAACCTCAGGGAAACTTGACGATGATCTTAGCGCTGCCGACATTTTCAAATCGGTCGTAAGCGCGAACGGCAACCGTGTGCTCGCTGCCGCGCGAAGCTCCCCCGGGCAAAGTGACCGAAAACTGATAGCGTTCTTCGGGCGCATCGCTGATTCCGTTGGTCGGAGTCACAATGATCCAATCGCCACCATCTACGCTGTATTGAGCGCGCTCGATACTGCTTGTTGCGTCGCGCGCCGTAAACTGGACCACCGACGGGTCGGCGCCGTTCGCGCCGCTTTGGCCGCGACCTCTTGCGCTTAGCCCTTCGATTACCGGTGGAGTGTTATCGACGACGAAGCGCTCGCTTTCACGCTCGGTAGTCGACGCCTGCGCTGGAGGATTTGAAGGCGCGTCGCTAGCCACGATTTTGAGGTAGTAGGCGCCGTCGGGCATGGCGCTGCTGTCCCAGGAATAGAATTTCTGCTCGACCTTGTCCTTCAGCAGCTTCCAATCCGTTTCGTTCTCGCCGCGAAAATAGATGGAAAAGCGCAGGTCGTCGTCGTTCTCGTCGTGCGCGCTCCACAAAACCGATTGATAGCCCTTTTCGCGGAAGCCCTGCGGCGGTTGTTCGAATCGAAGCGGGGTGCTTTGCGTGACGACAATTCCAGTGGGGTTGGACGTTTGCGGCTGACGCAGATTGACGCTGGGTTGCTGACCGGTCTGGATGATTACGTTGGTTTGCGCGCGCACTCCGGGATCCTGCACGGCAATAGCATCGATGACCGGCGCGACGTTGCGCGGAAGATACGCCAGGCTGATCCAGCTAATGCCGTCGCCAGACCTGCCATCGTGAATCACCGCTTTCCATTGAACGAAGCGTGCAGGAGGGCACTCGGCGCTAGTCCCAGGTTTCGAGTACGGGCCAAACCAGCGCGACCACTCTTTGCCGGGATCTTCTGTATTGCCGGAGCGCACGAAGAATTCAAGCCGCGGCGCGCCCGATGCTCCAGATTTTTCCGCGCCTTTACCGGAAGATGCAGGCGGAGGACTCCACCAATCCAGTCGCCCCCATTGCGAAAAAAGTTGCGCGTCGAACGACCGCGATTCATAGGTGCCTTCGGGTTCATACTCCGGACCGACGGAGAAAACTTTGCCCGGATTTGCGGTGCACAGGAAGAGCTTGCCTCCCGAGCCGCGCGCAATCCCAGTGATCTGCGCGGAGCCAGCCTTCGCAAGTTGCGCGTACACGCCGCGGCCGTCGATCGCGAGGAGCGCGCCATTGTTGCCCGTTCCAGCTAGAAGGCGGCCATCGGAATTGAGCGCGAGCGAGTACACGACATCATCGCGGGAACTCCAAATCTCTTCCGGTGCGCCATCCGGAGCGAGACGATAAATGCTGCTCGAGAGTTGCTGTGGGAAGGGAATAAACGGAGATTGTCCCGGTTGTTGGCCGCCAAGCACAACCGCGCCGCCGGTAATAGTGGTTGTACCTTGCGGAGTGGTGACCACGGTAGTGGGCGCAGGAGTCGTGGGGTGCTGCTTATCACCGATGGCGGCAGCGTAGATTCTTCCATCTGTTGCCACCGCAATAGCCGTCACTTCGCGCTTGCCGGTTTCGTACAGGACGAAACCTTCACCTACGCCTGAATCTTTCTCCTTGCGGCTCTTACTCTCAGAGCGGGTAACGCGAAGTATGCGTCCGCTGGGCTCCGTGCCCGCGAGGAGATTGTTATGCGTGTCGAACGCGAGCACACGGATGTGCGCTTCGTCGCTGGCGTAAAAGAGTTCGCCCTTGCCGTCCGGAGAGACCGCGAAGACTTGGCCTTTGTCACCGGTGGCGACATACAGAGTTCCGTCCGGAGAAAAATCGATATCCCAGATGTATTTCGACTTCGGATCAAAGAAGACGGTCTTTTCTCCGGAGGCGGAAACGCGATAGACCTTGCCGTCGGGAGAAGTCGCGACGTAGAGCGTTCCTTTGGAATCGAAAGCGATGGCCTGGGCCACCAGATCGGTCGATTCGAAAACTGTCGTGGGCTTACCGCCTCCGTTGCCTTCGAGGCGGAACACCTTTGCGGGAGAGCCACCGGCGGCATAGAGCGCGCCGTTCGGGGCGACGCGCAGCGACCAGAGATACGACGCATCGGCGTCAGCGATGAGCGTAAATTTAGGCGCCAGCTCCAGGCGGCCATCGCTCCGCACAGCCACTCCGTGTGGAGTGCCCTTCAGAAAATCTTCATAAGAGCCTTGCCGCCAGGTTCGCGTGTGCTCGGCGAGCAATGGCGAAACTATGAGAGCAGAGACATAGAGAAGCAAGGAAACCCGAAAAATAACCTCAAATGCTGTTCGAATACGCTCAGGATGACAGCCGTGCATCTTCTGATTCGCGAATGGTGGCATTGGTCCTTATCGGATTTGCAGGTTTAACGAAATCACGCCCGAAACCGGTCCGCCCAGCGGGACAGAAGATTCGCTGGCAAGAGATTCACGCAGGACTTGCACGCTGCCCGGCGCCGGACGCCCGTCGATCACATTAATTTGCGAGAGCGGAATATTGGGCAGCTCTTTGTCTTCCCAGAGGATGCTCGGTGAAGGCATAAAGAGTCCGACGTACAGGCGATCGTTTCGGCGCTCGCGATTGAGGACGCCAACCAGTTGGTCGAGGCCGGATGGCCCGCTGGAAGCACTGGACGCGCCAAAAGCAAATCCACGTGAAGCCCGATTGAGCGTATCGCCATCGGTAACGAGCAGGCGCAGCGTGGTGCCGCGGGCGATTTGGTCGGGAACGCGTACAGTTGTTTCTTCAATGCGGTCGGCCCCGCGATAAGGATGCAGCAGGACACGCACGCGCAGCGTTTCGCCCGGAGCGGCTTCGCCTTTTTCGAGCCAGGCGCTATCGACGGTGAACGATTGCCGCCCCGGAACGGATTCGACATGCAGGGCGATGTGTTCAACCTGAGGGGCTTCGAAAGTGTTCACGAAGAGACGCGTGAAAATAGTTTGCACGCTGATCGCGATAGGGAGTCCGTCGGGGACAAAGGCATCCCCAGGCGCATAGGTATTTTCGATTTGCACCGGTGCATGGCCGCGCAGGCGAATCTCGCCGGTGAGGTGCAGTGTGGTGCCCTCGCCATAGATGGCATTTTGCGTTAGACCGTTGAACGCGGTGATGGCCACGAGCAGTGGCGTGAGCTTGGGATGATTGATGATCTCGAAATGCAATTTCTTTTCGCCGATTTTAGTGGCGACGGAAAGGTCGAGAGGGATCATCGGCGGCGGAGTGCCGAGCTTGCCGCTGACGGCGGTGAGGTGATCGCCCGTGATCGTGCCAATCGAGCCACCGACGTTGACGATTTTTGTGGACGCGAGGTCGGATGACAGGGTGGTCAGAACCCGGCTGCGCGCCATGGGAATTTGCACGTCACCCAGATTGAGAAACGGGTGGCCGCAGAGAAAAACGCGGTCAGCCTGAACAGCGGTGACGGTACACGCGGAATTGATCGAAGCATCGCCTTGCACAAGCACCATTCCGGCCATGTCGCCGGGAACCAGATGCCCGTCGTCCGCGCGTGGTGCGGAGGTGCCGCCTTGCGCCGCGACGAAGCCATAGCTTTGAATTTGCGGCGCGAATTGTTGCAACGTGGCGGATTGAAAGCCGGAAAAGACGAGAGGAGTTTCGATGGGCGATAAAGAGGAGCCCGTCGGAAGCGAAAGCGTGGAAGCGCTCATTTGAACCGCTGAAGTATCGAGCGGCCGAGGAAATTGCTGCGCGCCAACTTGCGCGGGCGGGCGCACAACATCTTCAATAGGGGTCACGCCGCCAATCGGATCCTTTGTGAAGATGCCGAGCTTCAGCGAGAGCGCGCCGGCAAGTTTGCCTTCGAGATAGACCGGGCTGCCGCTCATTCCAGCGACCACGCCCGTGCGCTCAACTTTGGGCCCTTTGAGCTGCACAAGAATGATGGATTGGCGCGGCCCCAGGAAGTTCGGCATAACGCCGATCACTTCGAGATCGAATTTCTCCACCTGGTCGCCGGCGAAAATGGTGTAGGCGTAACCTTGCATCCCGGGCCGGACTTGATCGAGCGGAAGGGTTTCATTGGACTGCGCAACTGCCGCTGACGGAAGAATAGCAATTATTAGGGCTATCCAAGCGGCTCGGAGGATGGTTCGTGCGGACAGATGGAGCGGGGCCAGCAACATGAACTGCTAATGATACTTGGAGCGGGTACCAGGCGCAATTGAACGCGAGGCGAAAGCAATCTGGAACGAGAAGCCTAGAGTTCCTAAGACTCCAGGCGAGAAAGCCCGCTCCTCTACGGAACGCTTTGCCTCTCTAGCGCAAGCCCAAGGTCTTGCCTTTGAATACCGCGGGGAACTACGAGAAGAAAATAAGCTCCATTGCAGCGAAAAATTGCCGATGCCGAAGTGAAACGTTTGTTGCGGGCGTGCGTCTACGGTGGTAATAGGGTATCAGTGTCCATTTACTAGGCCAGTCGAGGATTGTTGCATTCTGGGGGGAGAACAGATGCGGTCCTCATATTCCATTTCTGAACTAGTTCTTAGTCGTGTATGGTTTGTTTCATTTTGCCTGGCTCTAAGTCTTGCTGCGCTTAGCTCTACTGCCTTTGCACAGGTAGCGATCACCGGAAAGATTGCGGGGACCGTTACCGATGCGTCCGGCGCGGGCGTGCCCGGCGCAACCGTCACGGTCCAGGGGAGCGCCCTGATGGCGCCCCGCGTTGCCACGACACAAACCGATGGGAGCTTTCTCTTTGATTTTGTGGACATTGGCACTTACGACGTAACCGTGAGGGCCAAGGGATTCAAGACCGCCCTCGAGAAAGGCGTGGCCATCACGGCGGGATTCAACGCCACGCTGAATATTTTGCTGACTGTCGGGGAAGTGCAAGAAACAGTCGAGGTAAGCGGCGATGCGCCTGTCGTTGATGTGCGCAGCAATGCGACCCCCAGCACGTTCGATCAGACCCTGCTGCAAGATATCCCGAGCGGCCGCGACCCTTGGTCCACCGTGGCGCAAGCGCCTGGGACGTTGTCCAGCAACTACGACGTTGGTGGGAACCAGAGCTTTCAACAGGCGGTTATGCAGGTTCACGGCAGCAAGCCGGGCGAGCAGGTATACAGCTTTGATGGCTTGCGGCTGAATTGGCCGGGATCATCCGGCGGCTTCACCGCGTTTTATATTGACCACGACTCCTTGCAGGAGTTTCAAGTCGTCACGGATTCCGCGCCCGCCGAGGTCGGGGTGGGCGGCGTGTACATGAACATGGTCACGAAGTCGGGCTCGAACCAAATTCACGGAATGGCCGCCCTCTATTACACCAGTGCGGCGTTTCACAGCGGTGAGCCTTTGCTGCAATTCGCTGGAAACCCTGATCCCGTCGGCAGTCCGATGATCATGAATCGCGATTCCACAGTGAACGCAGGAGCGCCGCTAATCAAAGATCGCTGGTGGATTTTTGGCGCCTACCGCCGCTATGACATTAAAGAGAGCATCTTGGCCATCAACAAGCCGGCCTCTGAGGGCGGCGGTCCGATCGCGGATACGAATCACCAGACCAACACGGTGCTCCGCAGCGATTTTCAGATCAATGCAAAGAATCGCGTCAATTTCCAATGGCTGTACAACAATCAAAATCGTTTCTTCCGCCGCGACACTACTTTCCAATTCGTCGACGAGCAGGCCAGTTGGCGCCAGATCGAGCCTGCCTACGTCGTGCAAGGCCAGTGGACCAGCCAGATCACGAACAATCTATTGCTCGACGCCCGATTGGGATACTTGCACTTGCTGTTTCCGCTCGGCTATCAGCCGACCGTGACGCCGACAGACATCAACCTGCAAGACGTAACGTTGTCGACGGAAAAGGGAGCGGCGCCTTATAACTATTTGAACCCTGCACAAACGCTACGCGCAGCCGTGAGTGCTTCCTACTACAAGGGTGCCTTTCTCCACGGAACGCACAATCTCAAATTCGGCTATGAAGTGGGGAAAAGCAAAAACGGAAACTTCTTCAACGTGAACGGAGACATTAACGCCCAGTTTAACAGCGGCACCTCTCTTGACGTGATCATTTACAACACGCCCGTTCGCGAGCAAGCCATCTTTCACGACTCTGCTTTTTTCCTGCAGGACGCCTGGACCGTCAAGCAGAGGTTGACGCTGAACCTGGGATTCCGCTTCGATCATTTCCGGACATTCAATCCCGCGCAAAGCAGCCCGGGCACCGGCACCTTCTCCAGTTTATTCCCGAACCGCTCGTTCCCGCAGTCGCCTGACGCAGTGGTATGGAACAATGTGGCTCCGCGAATCGGAGGGGCATTTGATGTTACCGGCAAAGGGCGCTCCGTCATTCGCGCGAGCTATAGCCGGTTCTATCGCATCGAGGGAACGGAACTCGCCGAGGCCGTGAATGCCAATGGTCTGGGAGGTCAGGGCTACAAGTGGACGGACACAAACGGCGACGGAATTCCGCAGTCCAGTGAATTTTTGTCGCCGGCGAACCTTCTGTTTAGCTTTGGAGGCATCGCCACTCGCATCGATCCGAATCTGAAGCACCCGTATTCGGACCAGGTGAGCGTTGGCTATGAACAGCAGGTTTACAAAGACCTGCATGTCGCCGCCACTTACTACTATCGGACCAACAAGAACCAGGTAGGGCAGCTCAACGCGGCCATAACGCCAGCAGACTATGCGCCAATCACGACTCTCAACGGGCAGCCGATCGTAAATCCGCTCACGAACCAGCCGCTCACTCTTTTCACCGTGAAGCCGGGTCTGGTAGGCCAATCCGACTTGTTCCTCACCAATATTTCAGCACTCGACAACAACGCGTATCACGGCGTGGAGTTCACCGCGGTCAAGCGATTCACCAGCCGCTGGCAAGTCCTCGCGGGATTTACGATTCAGAGAGAACTGGGCACGTGGTCGAATCCCAACGGAATCACAGCGGACAATTTCAACGACCCGAACCTGGACATCAATCGAAAAAACAATTATCTCGACTTCGATTCCACCTATATTTTCAAGCTCGGGGGAACGTACGAGTTGCCGTGGCACGTAACCACCAGCGCCAATTTCCAGCACTACACCGGATATCCGATCCAGCCGACGAACGTCTTCAGCGGGCCAGAGCTGGCGCAGAATTCGGAGACCGTTGCGCTTGAGCCGGCTGGGAAAGTGCGATTGCCGAGCGTTAATCTGCTAGGTTTGCGAATTTCACGGCCATTCAACGTTTGGGAATCACGGCTGACGGTCGAGCCGCTCGTGGATTTTCTCAACATCGGAAACACGCACACGGTGGTGAGCGAAGTGACGTCATTCGGCAGTTCGTACCTGAAGCCGTCGGATTTGCTCCACCCGTTCGTTGCCAAGTTCGGACTTCGCGTGAAGTTCTGAGGTTGTGTAGTATTCCGCAGCCGCCGCTCTGTAAACAAACGGAAGCGCCGGCTGCGATTTGGGTTGATAGTTCGAGTTCTCTACAAAACCAAGTGGGAGTGATGATGAAGCGTTTCTTCGCTGCGTGTGTGCTTCTCGTGGTTGCAACACCTTTGCTCGGCGACGACCATCCGGTGCTCAGGCCGCCGACTGTTTCCACGTTCTCGATCGTCGCGATTGACCCCGCAAACGGAGACATGGGTGTCGCCGTAGCGTCACGCTATTTCTCCGTAGGCTCCGTGGTCCCGTGGGCGCTCGCTGGCGTTGGCGCGGTGGCTACACAAGCGAACGTGAACGTAGGTTACGGGCCGAAGGGAATTGATCTGTTGCGCGAGGGCCTCAGCGCCAAGCAAGCCCTCGACCGCCTGCTGGCCGAAGACACATTTGAGGGCAAAGACGGCCGGCAAGTCTCCATCGTGGACGCGCACGGCAATATCGCCACGTTTACAGGACCGAACGCGCCCCATTGGGCGGGCGATCGGCAGGGCAAGACCTGGTCGGCGCAAGGGAACATCCTGGTGGGCCCGCAGGTCCCCGAATCCATGGGCAAGGCTTTCGACGCCACGCAAGGTGAATTGGCTGAGAAACTTTACGCGGCTCTCAAGGCCGGCGACGATGCCGGCGGGGACGCCCGAGGCCATCAATCCGCCTCGATGTTGGTAGTGAGGAAGCAAGGCGGGCGCAACACAAATAACGACCGCTATATCTACATAAACGTTGACGACGACCCCAAGCCTCTGGCCGAACTTCGACGCCTGCTGAACCTGAATCTCACCTATCTATATGGAAATGAAGCAGATCGCCTGCTAACGGCAGGCAAGAAGGCTGAGGCTCTGGCCGCGGGGCGCAAAGCAGCTGCGTATTCCCCTAAACAAGCCGACGGCCACACCAGCCTGGGATTCCTCGAGTACATCAACGGGAATAAAGACGCCGCCTTAAGGGAGTTCCAAGCCGCAAGGAAACTCGACGCCGACTTCAAGAAACAGTTCGATGCCACAATAAGCTGGGAGAAAGAATTTAGACCAATCCTGGACGACAAGGCGTTCTTGGCTAAATTGTTCCCTGCACAATAGCCGTCCGCCGCTCCTGTTGCTAGAAAGCTATTCTCGAGAGGCGCTTACCGGTCACCAGCCAGCGAGTCCTGGTACTCCTTCTCTGGGACTACTAGCGCCAAAGATTCGTTGCTTTCCGCCTGCTCTGGAGGATAATTACCTCCCTAATCAGCAGTGGTGTCCGAATCGGGAATTCTTTTGAGGATTGGCATGAAATCGTTACGGCGGAAGTGTCTGTCACCTGTCGCGGGCTACAGTTTGGTCGAGATGATGATGACACTCGCCATCGGACTCATCCTTCTAAGTGTCGCTATGCCGATGATGATCGGAGCCATTCAGAGTTATCGGCTGAACAGCGCCGCCCAGCAAGTCGCAAATCTCATCGACCTGACGAGATACACAGCCATTCGCAACAATAAAGTGACAAGCCTTCAAAGCACGGTTCAAAACGGAACTAACATCCTGTATATCGATTTGAACGGCGACGGCCAGATGCAAGCAAATGAGCCCAGAGTCATGCTGCCAAGCGACATCGTCTTCGCGAACGGCGATTCGCTTATACCCGCGCGCGCCAGCACAGGCCTTGCCAATATGCAGGACTTCAGCAACCAGATCGCTTTCGATTCGCGCGGCGTATTGAATTTTGCCGGTGGCGGTATCGCACCGGTGCCTTACTTTTTGGCACTCGGATTCAGCACACGAGTGGATAGCGGGTATCGCGCGATTACCGTGACGCCCATGGGTCAGACCAAGATGTGGCGAGGGCCGGCGAGCGGCGTTTGGTCGCCAATCTAAATGAGGAACGAAGTGCGAATTCGCCAAGTCGGTCAAGGAAGCTCAAAGCTTCAGCAGACTGGATTCACGCTGCTGGAAATGATACTGGCGTGCGGGGTTTTAATGGTCGGAGTTATTTCCGTCGTGCAATTGGTGCCCGCGAGCCTGAAGACAAGCGTCAACAATCGGCTGGACACGATGGCCACGGCTGTCGCCCAGCGCGAATTGGATCAGATGTTAAACCAGCCGCTTACGGTGACAGTATTTACCGATTCGGATGGGCACTCGATCGCTTTGGACGGCCCGGGTGCTCCCGGCGCCAACGTCGTCATGGACGGACAGTCCGCCGCTATCGACTTTTCTTCGGACCCAAGCTCCGTGCCTGACGGATTTTCTACTTTGTACGTTGATTTGAACGATCCCAACCGTGCGAGCTTTGAACTACGCTGGGCTGTTTTTTCCCAAAACAATGGAGCGAAGGTGATTGGCCGCAGGATAATCATCGGCTGCCGGAGAGCGAACTCCAACACGGGTGTGTTTCCAGTGACTCTAGACTCTATGCAGAACTTCTGAAACTAGCACAATGAAGAAATTCAACACGAGAACGGCCGGCTATTCACTAATGGAACTTATGGTTGCTACAGTGTTGTTCACCATAGTTAGTGGGGCGGTCTTTACGGTTTTGTCCAGCTCGCAACTGACCTATCAAGGCGAGAGCACGCTAGCCTCTGCCTTTCAGCAGGCCAACGTGGCCATTGATCAGATTACGCGCGATATTCACGGTGCGGGTTTCCCGTCCAAAATTATTTATAACACCTCCGTGCAAGGTACCAGCTCCAACCGCACAAAGTGGGCCGTCCCAGTAGCGTGGGCGCCGAACTATACAACCAATAGTCCGTGTGTAATTGGCAGCACTTGCACCTCTCCTGGATCTTTCGACCTCATCCTTGAGGAAAACCAAGGCAGCGGTGTCGTATGGA
>Ga0137415_10005738_pt1 | contig 12288 bp, 10 predicted proteins | sample CZODoug3_1_1_16f_FD_183082 | JGI IMG/M metagenome (GOLD analysis project Ga0137415, IMG submission 183082) | Vadose zone soil fungal communities from Angelo Coast Range Reserve, California, USA - CZODoug3_1_1_16fungal (Hybrid Assembly) | ecosystem: Environmental > Terrestrial > Soil > Vadose...
GCAACATCGCCGAGGTCACCACCGCGGTCGCCAACGGCGACATCTCCAAGAAGATCACGGTCGAAGGCCAGGGAGAAATCCTCGAGCTCAAGAACACCATCAACACGATGGTCGACCAGCTCAACGCGTTCGCAGGTGAGGTCACGCGCGTTGCGCGCGAGGTCGGCACCGATGGCAAGCTCGGCGGCCAGGCGCAGGTGCAGGGCGTCGCCGGTGTTTGGAAGGAGCTGACCGACAACGTCAACTTGATGGCAGGTCAGCTGACTGAGCAGGTGCGCGGTATCGCCCGAGTCGTGACGGCCGTCGCCGAAGGCGACCTCTCCAAGAAGATCACCGTCGACGTCCAGGGCGAGATCTTGGAGCTCAAGGACACCATCAACACGATGGTCGATCAGCTCAATGCGTTCGCCAATGAGGTGACCCGCGTCGCGCGCGAGGTGGGTACTGAGGGCAAGCTAGGCGGCCAGGCGGACGTCAAGGGCGTCGCCGGTACGTGGAAGGACCTCACGGACAACGTCAACTTGATGGCCGCCAACCTGACCGATCAGGTGCGTGGCATCGCGCGCGTCGTCACCGCGGTTGCCAACGGCGACCTGAGAGGCAAGCTGACCCTCGAGGCGAAGGGCGAGATCGCGGCCCTCGCCGACACCATCAACGGCATGACCGACACCCTGGCCACATTCGCGGACCAGGTCACGAGCGTTGCCCGCGAGGTCGGCGTAGAAGGACGCCTCGGCGGTCAGGCCAGGGTCCCGGGCGCTTCGGGCACGTGGCGCGACCTCACCGACAACGTGAACCAGCTTTCAGCAACCCTGACCACCCAGGTGCGCGCCATTGCGGATGTCGCCACCGCTGTGACAAAGGGCGACCTGACGCGATCGATCGGCGTCGAGGCGAGCGGGGAGGTCGCGAGCCTCAAAGACAACATCAACGAGATGATCTTCAACCTCAAGGAGACGACCGCCAAGAACACCGAGCAGGACTGGCTGAAGACGAACCTCGCGCGCTTCGCCCGCATGCTGCAGGGTCAGCGCGACCCGATGACAGTGTCGAAGATGATCCTGTCCGAGCTCGCCCCGCTGGTCAACGCGGAGCATGGCGTCTTCTACAGCATGGTCGGGGCCAATGGCGTCGAAGCCCATCTTGCTTTCCAAGCTGGTTATGCATACAAGCGCCGCAAGAACCTGCCGACGCAGTTCCGACTGGGAGAAGGATTGGTCGGGCAGTGCGCGCTCGAGAAGAAGCGAATCTTGCTCACGAACGTCCCGCCGGAGTACGTACGTATCACTTCGGGGCTGGGCGAGGCCACGCCCCTCAACATCATCGTGCTGCCAGTGCTGTTCGAAGGCGACGTGCGCGCGGTGATCGAGCTGGCGTCATTCCAGCAGTTCAGCGCCGCGCACCAGGACTTCCTCGACCAGCTCACCGAGAGCATCGGAATCGTCCTCAACAATATCGACGCCAACAGCCGCACGGAAGACTTGCTCAAGCAGTCCCAGTCGCTGGCGAATGAGCTGCAAAGCCAGCAGGACCAGCTGCAGCGAACGAATGAGGAGCTCGCGGAAAAGGCACGCCAGCTGGCGAAGCAAAACGCCGAGATCGAGCAGAAGCGCATGGAGGTCGAGGTTGCCAAGAACCTCGTTGAGGAAAAGGCGGGGCAGGTCGAGCGCACGTCACGCTACAAGTCCGAGTTCCTGGCCAACATGTCGCACGAGCTGCGTACGCCGCTCAACAGCCTGTTGATCCTGGCCCAGGAGCTGGCCGACAACCCCGACGGTAACCTGCTCCCGAAGCAGACCGAGTACGCGGCGATCATCCGCTCGTCTGGCACCGACCTGCTCAAGCTGATCAACGACATCCTGGATCTGTCGAAGATCGAGTCCGGCACCGTCGCCCTCGAGATCACCGACTGGCCACTGTCTGAGCTGCCGCCGCTGCTCGAGCGCACCTTCCGGCATGTCGCCGAGGCCACGAAGCTGGGCTTCATGATCGACCTGCGTCCAGGTTTGCCCGAGTCGATTCCGACCGATCCCCAGCGCCTGCAGCAGGTGCTGAACAACCTGCTGAGCAATGCATTCAAGTTCACTGAAAAAGGCCGGGTGGAGTTTCGAGCCGAGGTCGTGACATCCGGCTGGAGTCTCACGCACGAGGCGCTCAACCGCGCGGAGGCGGTGATCGCCATGAGCGTTACCGACAGTGGGATCGGGATTCCGCTAACCCAGCAACAGACGATCTTCGAATCATTTGCGCAGGGTGATGGGACCACCAGCCGCAAATACGGCGGCACGGGCCTCGGCCTTTCCATCTGCCGCGAACTGACTCGGCTGCTCGCCGGTGAGATAACCGTCGCGAGTCAGCCCGGCGTTGGCAGCACCTTCACGCTCTACTTGCCTATAGCGAGCCCGGTTGTGGCGTGGTCCGGCGCGCCCAGCGAATCCTCGTCGAACGGCACTGCGACGCCGGCCACGACCTCCTCGATGAGGAGGACGGCGTACACCGGTCCCGACGGGGAAAAGAAAGTTGGCGCGCTGGCTGGGCTCGACCGATCGCGGACAGAGCACGCCGACAGATCCGTGCTGGTCGTCGAAGACGACCCCGTGCAGCGCCAGCACATCGTCAACCTGCTGGAGCCAATCGCCACCAGGACCACGTCGGTCGCCACTGGCGAGGAGGCCGTGAGCGCGCTCGAGTTGGAGGAGTTCGACTGCGTCGTCGTAGACCTCGGGCTGCCCGGAATGAGCGGCTGGCAGGTGATCGATCACGTGCGCAGCACGAAGTCCCTGCGCTCGATACCCGTGCTCGTCTACACGGCGAAGGAGCTGACGCGTAGAGAAGAGATGAAGCTCGGCAGGGCGACCAAGACGATCGTCGTCAAGGAGGTCCGATCGCCGGAACGGCTGCGCGATGAGGTCGGCGCCATATTGGGCAGAGATCCAGATGAAGCGACTGCTGATTCGAGCAGCGTGGCAGTCGAAACGATGCTGGCCGGCAAGAAGGTGCTGGTCGTCGACGACGACATCCGGAACATCTTTGCCCTGACCGCCGTGCTGGAGCGCCAGGGGATGCAGGTCACATCGGTGGACAGCGGCGCCGACGCGCTCGAAGCGCTGCAGACGAGCAACGACATTGACATCGCGCTGGTCGACGTGATGATGCCGGAGATGGATGGGTACGCAACGATGTCGAGCATGCGCAACATGCCGTCCTTCACCGACCGGCCGATCATTGCGCTGACCGCCAAGGCTATGAAGGGGGATCGAGAGAAGTGCATCGAAGCCGGCGCATCGGACTACATCGCCAAGCCGGTCGACAACTCACACCTGGTGGCGATGCTGCGTTCCTGGCTGAGCCACTGAGCTGTTGAGAGCCGCGCCTACACGTTCCGAAACCCAGAGCCTCGAGGAGATCGAGAGCAAGCTTCTCCTCGAAGCAATCTCTCTTCGCTATGGCTACGACTTCCGCGAGTACGCGGTGGCGCCGCTGCGCCGCAGCGTCTCCGCCGCCATGTCAGCTGAGGGAGTGGCGACGATCTCGGCGTATCAGGATCGGCTGCTGCACGACGAGAGCTGCATGCAGAGACTCCTGAGCACTGTCGGTGTGAGCGTCACCAGCATGTATCGCGAAGCAGACACGTGGCGATGTATTCGCGAGGAGATCGTCCCGATGCTGCGGACGTTCCCCTCCTTGCGTATCTGGAGCGTCGGCTGTTCAACCGGCGAAGAGGTCTACTCGCTCGCCATCCTGCTTCGGGAAGAAGGCCTTTACGACAAGTCGAGGATCTACGCCACCGACATGAATGAGGATGCACTGGTCGTTGCGCGCGTCGGCGCAATCCCGATCGACAGGCTCCGCACTTACGAGCACGACTACCTTCGCGCGGGCGGCCAGTCGAGCCTCGCGAATTACTTCACGTCCACGACCAGAATCGGAAGGGTGCGGCGCGACCTGCTGCGTAACGTGACGTGGGCGCAGCACAACCTGGTCACAGACGCCTCGTTCAACGACTTTCACCTGATGGTGTGCACGAATGTGCTCATCTACTTCAGGCCGGCGCTCCAGCAGCGCGCCCAGCACCTCTTCTACGAGAGCCTGGTCAGGTCTGGTTTCCTGTCCCTCGGGCAGCGGGAATCGCTGATCTTCGCTCCAGAGAGCAGCCGGTACACGCACGTCCGCAACGGCGTCAGCGTGTTCAGGAAGGTCCGGTGATGGTTCAAGGCATGACGGCCGCGAAGTCCACGCATACCGAGACGAAAGTGGACATCCTGATCGTGGATGACGATGCGACGAAGCGTTTCGCGCTGAAGGCGATCCTGGATCCGCTCGGCCAGAACCTGGTCGAGGCCGCTTCGGGCACCGATGCCTTGAGGCAGCTCCTGAGGCAGGACTTCGCCGTGATCCTGCTGGATGTGCGGATGCCAGGTATGGACGGCTTCGAGTGCGCGCAGCTGATCCGGCAGCGGCCGCGATCGGAGCTGACCCCAATCATCTTCGTCACCGCCCTCGCCAGCGCCGAGACCGACATGGGACGCGGCTACGACCTGGGGGCGGTGGACTTTGTCTTCGCACCGGTGGTCCCGGCGATCATGCGAGCCAAAGTCACGGTGTTCGTCGAGCTGTACAGGGCGCAACAGGAGCTGCGCCGCTATCGCACGCAGCTCGAGCGACTCGTCCAGGACCGGACGACTGCGCTGACCGCCATCAACCGTGAGCTGGAGGCCTTCAGCTACTCGGTGTCACACGATCTTCGCGCGCCGCTGCTTGCTTTCGACGGGCTCAATCAATCGCTCCTCGAGCACTCTGGCGACAAGCTCGACCCGCGCGCCAAGGACTACCTCCTGCGGATGCGGCGGACGAGCGAGCGAATGACATCGGTGTTCGACGGGCTGCAGACCCTGTTCAGGTTGACCAGCGGCGAGATCCACAGGGAGCCGTGCGACATCAGCGCCATGGCGACCGAGATCCTTGAGGAGATTCGCGCGGCAGAACCCGAGCGCAATGTGCAGGTCGGGATCGCCGAGGGACTGACCGCGTCTGCGGACCCTCGACTGGCGCGGATCCTGCTGACGAACCTGATCAGCAACGCGTGGAAGTTCACCGCCCAGGAGGCCGCAGCAAGGCTGGAAGTTGGAGCCGAGATCGTCGACGGCGACACCCGCCTGTACGTCCGCGACAACGGCGTGGGCTTCGACATGATCTACGCCCACAAGCTGTTCGGCGCGTTCCAGAGGCTGCACAGCCAGAGCGAATTTCCGGGCGTGGGGATCGGGTTGGCGACCGTGCGCCGGATCGTCAACCGGCACGGCGGCCGAGCGTGGGCGGAAGGCGCGGTCGGCGAGGGAGCGACCTTCTACTTCGTCTTCTAGGCGCCGGGTAGGCACGCCCGGGCCGCGCGTTTTCCTTGAGGAGATGCTTCCGCGCCCGCCGCGGGATCGCCCGCATCTACTTCGGCTTGTCGCGCTCTTTTGCCTGTTCAGCGGCTTGGTGCTCATCACCCTGTACGCCGGCGGGATGTGGCAGGGCGTGCAGGAGCAGCAGCGCCTGACCAGGCTCTGGTATGGCTTAGGGATTCAGCACTATGGTCCGCCCGTCATCGACCCGAGCCTGCAGCACCCGGTGGACGGGGTCGACTTCGCGATCCGCGTGCCGCGCCTCGGCTACGTGGCGGCGGTCAAGGAGGGCGTCTCGAGCTCCGTCCTCTACGCGAGCCCTGGCCACTATCCGGAAACGGTGTGGCCTGGCGACCCGGGCACGGTGGGCGTCGCCGCCCACAACGTCTACTGGATCAACTTTCCACAGCTCGCGCGAGGCGATGAGATCGACGTCGAAACCCGATATGGGACGTTCAAGTACCACGTCACAGGCTCCGCGGTCGTGAACCCGAACGACCGGTCGGTGCTGGTGCCGAACGCGCCTGGATACCACCTCACCCTCACCACGTGCTGGCCGCTGTGGGCTGGGGCGTTCGCGACGCAGCGGTATGTCATCTTCACCGAGCAGTACTTCCCGCACATGGAGCTGCACGGCTACACCTAACGGGCACGGTGCCGACCGAAGAGCTGGTACCTGGCCCAGCCGCCTAGGCGATCAGGCGGTTCAGCAGCTGGCGGGTTGGCCCATCTAGGTCGGCCGAGAGCCGGTAATACGTCCAGATCCCGCGCTTCTCGGATTCGACAAGGCCGGCTTCCTTGAGCTTGCCCATGTGGTGGGAAATGGTCGGCTGGCCCAGATCCAGGCCGGCTGTGAAATCGCAGATGCAGATCGGCCCGTCGGCCTTCCACAGCGAGGCGAGCATGGTCAGCCGGGTGGGGTCGGCGAGTGCCTTCATGAGGGTGGATGTCTTGGCGGCCCACCCTTCGTCGACATCGGGAAGGCCGCAGCAAACACCGCGCTGACGGACGACGGGACGCTCTTTGACCGCCATGCGGCGCATCATACGAAACCCATCGACAATTGTCGATAGGTTGTGTTAGGATCGCTCGCAACGTATCGACATTCATCGATTGAAGGAGCTCCCTAGCCATGAGTGAAGTTCGAGAAGCGGTGCGGTCGAGATATGCGAGCGTAGCCAGGCAGATCAAAGTGATCCAGGCTGGCCCAACGGACCCAGACGCCGGCTGCTGCCAGGACGGCGGTCCCGACTGTGGATGCTCCGGCTCGTATTCGGCCGACGACCTGAAGGCGATCGGGCTCAGCGAATCTGTGAGCCTCGGCTGCGGCAACCCGACCTTGCTCGCCCAGCTCGAGCCGGGCCAAGTCGTGCTCGACCTGGGATCTGGTGCCGGCCTGGACGTACTCCTGTCAGCGAGGCGCGTCGCGCCCGGCGGCCACGCTTACGGCGTTGACATGACCGACGAGATGCTTGCGCTCGCCAACGCGAATCGTGAGAAGTCCAGCGTGACCAACGCCACCTTCCTCAAGGGCACCATCGAGAATGTTCCGCTGCCCGATTCATCTGTCGACGTGGTCATCTCGAACTGCGTGATCAACCTGGCGGAGGACAAAGGCGCGGCAATCAAGGAAGCCTTCCGGGTCCTTCGGCCGGGCGGGCTGTTCGCGGTGGCGGACATGGTCGAGCTCGAACCGCTGGACGAGAAGGTCAAGAAGCAGCTGGACTCGTGGGCAGGCTGCATCTCGGGCACGATCCCCATTGACCAGTACCGCACCGATCTGCTGGACGCCGGGTTCCGGGATCCCGATTTCAACGTGCACGCGACACAGACGATGCCCGGGGTCGAAGGCAAAGTCGGGAGCGCTTACATCCGGGCCCGCAAACCGGGGTAAGCAATCCGGGGCGGAAGCCCCCTAGCATGCGTTGCGATGAGGACACTGGTCACGACCAGCGGCCGGCGTGATGCATCGGACATCGAGGAGATCAAACGCTGCTTCGATAGGTGCGCGACGGACGGATTCTGGCTGGACATCGAGTCGCCGGATGACGGCGACTACCAGCTGCTCGAGGAGACGTTCCGCTTCCATGCCTTGACCATCGAGGACGTCCGGCACCAGAACCAGCGGCCGAAGGTCGACGAATACCCCGACTACAACTTCGCCGTCATCTTCCAGGCGGAGTGGCAGGGCGACGAGATCAAGTCCCAGGAACATCACCTGTATGTCGGCGCCCACTATCTGATCAGCGTTCACTCGGAACCCACGCCTGTCCTTCACGAGCTTCAGGACCGCATCGCCAAGAGTCCAGAGCTGACCAAAGGTCAGCCCGGTTTCCTTACCTACCTGGTCATCGATGCTCTCGTCGATGCGTCCTTCCCGGTCCTCGAGCGGCTGGACGAAACCGTTGACCAGCTGGAGGACGACATCACAAGCAAGGCGAGTCCCGAATCGCTCAATCGCATCTATCACCTGAAGTCCCAGGTGACCGAGATGCGCCGGTTTCTGGGCGCACAGCGGGATGTCTTCCAGCGCCTGATCACGCATGGGATCCACCTACAGCAGCAGGACATGACGCTCTACTACCGCGATGTCTACGACCACATCGTTCGGCAATACGAGACCGTCGACTCGGTGCGCGACCTGCTGACGAGCGCGATGGACGTTTACCTGTCGACCGTGTCCAACCGCCTGAACCAAACGGTGAAAGCCCTGACGGTGATCGCCAGCCTGTTCCTCCCGCTCAGCTTTCTGACCGGCTTCTACGGAATGAACTTCGCCCTGCTGGTCAGCGTCCTGGAGGCCCCATACGTAGCGTTCTTCATCGGGGTCGCCACGATGTTGCTGGCGACCGGGTTCCAGCTTTACCTGTTTCGGCGCCGGGGCTGGATCTAGAAGCGATTCCGCGGCCCGGGCGAGCTAGGCCTTTCCAGACTTCAATGCCTGCATCGCTTTGGCCAGGTTCCGTTCTCGGGTCTCGGCGGTCTTGCCGTTCGCTATCGGCCCGGTCAAACGGAACTTTCCGCTGTAAGAGAGGCTCTCGAAGTACTTCTTCGCCTTGGCGTCGCGCGCGAGTGCTTTGGCAAGCTCGGGCGGAACTTCGACGTCGCGCGGCTGCGTGTCCAGTTCCACATCGACGTCGACCGTGTCGCCCGCCGACACATGCGCGTTATTGCGCACCTCCTCGCTGATGCCGAGCATGAAGGTCCCGCCCATCGGTGCGATCGCGCTGCGATAGGTGTAGCCGTTGATGGTCACACGGACCAGCGGTCGTTTTGTCGATCCGAGCCCATCTACGACTTTCGCTGGGACCTCAACTCCGGTGGCGGTCTTGCCGGCGAGCAGAACCTTGCTTCGAAACCTCATTCACGAAGCATATCGATTGGTTGCCGGAGGCCGAGTCGCTAGTCGGTCTGATTACCATCCTCGCCGGACGTTCTCGGCCTGTTGAGAGGCAATCCAACCTCGCCCACAAAGACCTTGAGCACCTTCCAGCGGTCGGGGCTCTCGATTGGCTGAATGTCCGCGTTGGTCACCAGTAGCGATTGACCCATGAAGGCAAGACCCCACGGCGAGTCGAAGAGCGGGCTGGAGATTCGCCGTATCTCGTTGCCGGCTGGATCCAGGACCGCTATCTGATTGGTACCGATGAGGCCGACGTAGATGTTGCCTGACTTCGCGAAGGCCAGACCCGCGGCCTGAGGCAGCTGTTGGCCCGGGACGACGGGAAAGCGGTACACCACCTGCAGGTCCGATGCTGTCGGGTGGTCAACGAGCGGGAGCCGGTATACGACCGCCTCTCCGCCGAAAGTCGCCGAGATCGTGATGGTGAAGTACAGGAATTTGCCGGTGGGATCGATCCGACCCCCAAGCGGCCCGCCGGCGAAGCCGAAGAACCCGGCGATCCTTGGGTCCTCGAACCAGATCGAAGCGTGCCCATCAGGCGTAACTCTCCAAAGGCGAGGCTTGTCGTCGGTCATGAACAGGTTGCCGGCCGGGTCAAAAACGAGGTCGTTCCACATCGTCACCATCCAGCCACCGGCCAGCGGCGCCTGGGCGAAGAGCACGGGTGCGGCATTCTTCTGGTCGAGGGAGAGGCGGAGTATCCGACCGTTCATGTCCGCTATATAGATCTGGTGGTCCGGACTGTGGTTCCCGTCGAGGGCGAGGCCGAACAGTCCCATGTTGGAGTTGGGCATGGTCGCGATGGTCGTTGTCCTGACAAGGTTGCCGTTCTTGTCGTAGGCAAACACCCGCTCGCCCTCGGAGTTGAGATGGCCGCCCTTGGCCGGATCCGTGAAGAAGTCACCTGCGCTCGTCGAGATGTAGACCCGGTTCCTGTCGACTGCAACGCCGAAAGGATGTCCGGGCGCAGGCACGCTTGCGAAGACCGCCGTGCCACCGATCGCCGGGTGGTCAGCCGTCTCGTTGGCGAGGGCAGGAGCGATACCGGGGCCGAGCCCGATCGCTCCAAGCACTAAAACCAGCCAGAGTCTTTTCACCTTCATCGTCTGTCCTCCTGAACCAGGGCCGATCTGTTTGCTCGTGCCGTAAGGCCGGCAATTGGAGCTTCGACCATGGGGTTTGGGGAATCTTTGGGACCGACTTGTCGAGGACCGAGCTAAGCGGGGACCGACTCCAGGATCTTGAAAGGCGTCGAGGTCTCGATGATCCTCTCGAGCCTGAAGCGGGCGCGCTGCAGGAGGGCGCCGTACTCCGCACCGGTGCGCTCCTGTCCGCCAGGGTTGGCAAGCATGTCGAGGTCCGCGAGGAGGTCGTCCAGCGCCTCGGGGCCGATCTTCTCGGGGAGCACACGCTCGACCAGGAGAAGGGGGGCGCCCGAATCCGCCACGGCGGCCCGGCTGCGATCGAGGATCGTGCCGACTGCGGGTTCTTCCCAGTCGTGAATGATCGACTTCATAACGTACGCGCTCGCGCCTGAAGGCACCCCGTCGAGGAAGCTGCCTCCGATGAGCTCGCAGCGCTCGAGCAGGCCTGCCACCTCCAACTTGCTGTGCGCGCGCTCCACAACGTTGGGACGGTCGAACAGCAAGCCTCTGACGGATGGATACCGGCGCAGGATCTCGATGAGCAGCGTGCCGTCGCCTCCGCCTATGTCGGCGACGACCTGAAACTTCGAGAAGTCGTATGCCGCCGCGACAGCCATGGACACCGGACCTGTGATCGACGACATCGCAGCGTCGAAAATCGCCGCCTCTGCCGGATGCGATCCGTAGTACTCCCAATTCCTCATGCCGTACACGAAGTCGAAGGCGCGATCCCCGGTTCTGATCGAGTGGTCCAGGTGCAACCACGATTGCAAGTGATGCTCTGAATTGAAGAACAGCGCCATCGGACCCAGGCGGTCGTGCTTCAGCTCCTCGCCAAGAGATGTGAGGGAATAGCGTCCGGATGCGTCCTCCGTGACAACCCCGATCGCCACCAGGGTGCGGAGCAGTCTTCGCAACGACGGAGCATGCGCCCCAACGGCCGCGGCCAGCTCGGTGGCGGTTCCCGGCCCGTCGGCCAACTGATCAGCAAGGCCCAGCTCAACTGCCACGCCCACGCAGCGCGCCTGCCGGTAGGCCCGGATCACGCGGGACATGACCGTCCGGTTATCGGCCGCGAGCACGAGCGGGGATGAATCCTTAACAGCCGAGCAACGGACCCGGAGCGGTCGGCATTCCGCCGACTTCGAGTTGAAAGTGAAGATGCGCGCCAATCGAGAGACCTGTGCTGCCGACATAGCCGACCTTCTCGCCCTGCTGAACCTCCTGCCCAAGTGCTACGGCCACCTGCGACATGTGGGCGTAGACCTGCACGAGGCCGAAACTGTCGGTGACCTCAATGCGGATCCCGAAGTAGTCTGCGTTGCCGGTTGCAGTCACTCTTCCACCGGCCGCAGCGACGATCGGCGTGCCGTAGCCGGCCAGTAAATCGATCCCGGTGTGAAAATGCAGATAGCCGCCGAAGGAGGGTTCTACCGCAAAAGATGTTGGTCCGAACTGCTGGATGATTTGGGCGCCACGAATTGGACACAGAAACTGGCCGGGGTCGACCGGGTCGGCCAGGGCGCCTGTGCTCAGGTTGGGACCCTGGGTGGGATCGACTGGAATTACCAGCACGGAGCCGGGCGTCAACTGCTGGCCCCGAATTCCATTGAAGCCGAGCACCGTGCTGACCTCCGCGCCGTAGGCGGCAGCGAGGCTCGCCGGCGTATCGCCCCGCCTGACGACGACCACGACGCCCGGCACAGGTGCCAGCCTCAGAGGTCGTCCCACCGTGAGCGGCATGCGAAGGCCCGGATTCGACCACACGACGTACCTCCAGGGGAGGCTGAACTGGCGGCCGAGGCTTTCCAGGGTGTCTCCCTGCACGACCGTGTGCACGATTGGAGCGTGGCTTACGAGCGGCGATGCCGGAATGGAAAGCGGTTTGACGATGGCACTGTCACGGCCCAGCGTGACGTCGCCGACCGCAACTCCTCCGTCAGCGGCGGCCGCGGTGACTGCAGCGGCGTGGAAGTTCGGAAAGAAGCCGCGGTCGATCGTGGTGTAGCTCGACATGGCTCCAGCTATAGCCAGCACCATGAAATGAGTCATGTAGCGATGGATGCGCAGCGCCTACCCCCGGTTTCCTCTCGCGTGTGGATGACGCGGAAGACCGGCGCCACCCTAACAAAGCTGTACCAGCAGTGTCAACGTCCGCGGGGCAGGAGGAAACCGAACCAGACATCTCGCTAAGCTCCAAACGAGTCACGCTGTGCAGGACATGAAGCTCTACGACGAGCTGGCCGAATGGTGGCCGGCCTTCTCGGATCCTAAGGAATACCGCCGCGAAGCTGCTCACATCATGCGGGTCCTCCGCAAGTCGGCCAGGCCCGCAGCATTCACCGTGCTCGAG
>Ga0137415_10005739_pt1 | contig 12288 bp, 3 predicted proteins | sample CZODoug3_1_1_16f_FD_183082 | JGI IMG/M metagenome (GOLD analysis project Ga0137415, IMG submission 183082) | Vadose zone soil fungal communities from Angelo Coast Range Reserve, California, USA - CZODoug3_1_1_16fungal (Hybrid Assembly) | ecosystem: Environmental > Terrestrial > Soil > Vadose...
CCCAGCTCTAACATTGTTACAGTTTGACCTGTTCATGAGATAATTGATTTCAGTTTTCATTAAGGTTTTGTTTTTCCATTTTGGAACATTTTTGATATATCTTTTTGGTATTTCTTTTTGAAACAATTTTATATTTGTTTTGATGTTTTCCATAATTGCAGTATTATGTTTAGATAGCTTTTGTAGAGCATTTGCTCAAATATTTAGATTTCATTTCGGCGATACGCTTTAAAAAGAGTTTTATACTCAAATAAATGTAACATAAAAGTGTTCAAAGTGCCTTTAAAGCACATATTATGTACCTTATTACTTTGTAAAAGACAAAGTAACATTTTCAACGATCAAAATATTTTTGTGATAATTCTTTTCTTCCTTTTCATCGTATTATTCTTAGAATAATACATTTTCCATTTTTAATTTCATGATAGAAATTAAAATTCATATTATTGTGCCTTTAAAACATTATTTGATATTAATGTTTAATTCCATTTAGTCCATTTAAATGTTACTTTTTCTTCGCGAGTCATTGTAGCAATATATAGTATATTGTCATTAAAGTTTTAGTCATTAACATAATTTTATCATAACTTTAGCATAATATTAGAGTTATAGTTTAAAGAGATTTTAAGGGATGGGTTTTATTTTCTTTTCTTTTCACTAACATTTTTCTTTTTGCTTGCAATTTTATTTTGTTTAGATTTTTGCATCTTGCGATTATTTAGCGATTAGATTTGCATGTTTTCTTTTATTAGTCTCATTTTATTTTGCTCATTATGATTTGTATTTTATTTTCTTCCTTTTCTTCCTTTAACTTTTACAATAATGCCTTTTGAGTCTGAACTGCATTATTTTATTCTGTCCATAATATTAGTTAATATTATTTAACTTGTATATAGTCCATATTTTGTTACTTTCCATTGTTTTTGAATGTTTGTACATGAATGCTTGTTTTAACTTGACCTTTAACAATGTATGATTGCTTACTTCTAACATTTATAACACCTTAACACATTAAACTTAATACTAACTTGTTCTGGGGTAGAGAAAAGTGGGTATCCGTTTTATTTTTCATATTTATCTTATATTTTTCGGGTTCTATTACATTTTATTTGACTTTTTTGTAATTTTTGTTATATTACTAATATTAGGTCTGAGTAAGCCTTTAAATACTTAATAGTATTTTACTAACATTATTGTTTAACAGGAAAACTTTTGTATTTTTATTTTTAACATCTTATTGTTCACAAAAGTATATTTTTGCTGCTAATTTACAATAAAGTTGAAAAGATTTATATTAGTAAAAACTTTGTAATTATTATTTTTCTCACTAGATATTTCGGCTCCTCTTTGTTATTTACTGCTATATGTCACAATTATTATAAATTTTGATATTTTCACTTAAGTTTTTGAATCTTAGAATTGTTTAACCTTTGAGAGTTTTTGACATTTGTAATGATCTCATTTTATTGTTAGCCTTGGAATATTGCTTAGAATAGTTTTTGGATCTTCTGGTGCCTTTGCCTGGAATTAGTTGGAATTTAGAAGCTCTGCTCAATTTCCGATCCATGTTACTTTCTTGGTTTGATGTTTCCATGTTTCCTGTTGTAACCTGTTGTTGTTTGAAGTATCCTGGATACCAATGCTTGGTATTTGAAAGTGGTTTCTGATGATTGATCCTGGTTTCAATTGATTAAGTTCTTGTTTCCTGAGTATCTCATGTAGCATGCTCCATGCCTTGCCACTGCCATTGCCACATTTGTTCTTGTTCCAGTGACAAAGACGACACTCAGTCTTCAGGGAGGGGGTGTAACAGTACCTGATATGGTAGATGTGGTATCATGCCTAATCCCATAAAGATTTAAGTGATGATTCATGATAGGTTAAGAACAGATTAGGTTAATTAATATATATATATATTCATACTTAAAGTGTTAATAGTTAGATTGTGACAGTCCCCTAAGATCTTATTATAATTTATATATTTTAATTGACTCAGGAATTATAACTTGTATAAATAGTAAGTTGTGATTTGTAAAATAGAGATATAAAAAAGAATTGTAAAAATATGTAAACTTTGAGTAATAAATAGTTTAGCAGTACAATTCTTCATTTTGTTTTATGTAACTGCATTTTAATGGCTTAAAAGAATTTAGGCTTAATTTAGGGTTATAAAACATTTTTATATCCAACAAGATAGTTAAATAATTAGCTATCATGGTCCGCGTTACCATTGTTCAAGATTTCATTCTATGTAGTCGTGAAGTCGGTGTCTAGTAAAGATATCCAGGGCCTACGATTACATTTGGCGATCCTGCAGTTTGATCTTCGATCTTGTGAGTTTTTCTAAAAAGTTCATAATTCTGTAATGATTGTAAAATGTTTTCATTATTTTCTCTAGAATATTGTTTAATTTTAGGTTGTAGCTAATTGATTTAATTTTTAATTTTGCTCCCTGATTTCCTGATAAATTCTATCGAGAATTTAGTTAGTCCTGTATTTTTCTGAGAAAAATACCATTCACTGTATTGCATTTTGGATTCTAAGCACAGTAAATGCTGCCAACACTGTTATAAGCGATTTATAACATATGATTTAGCTGTTCTGTTTGAATTAGAAGTGATCGGCTGATAGGTATAATATTAAATTTTATGCCAAAAGTTAGCTGAATTTTACCTAAGAATAATAGATGGCCACAGCAACTGGAGAAGTTCCCACTCCAATTGTCACCATAGCACCCAATTTAATTGTCACCACAACACACAATTATGGTACAAGATTTAGATCTGGCTCCTTACCTGCAAGATCTGTAGACAGTGATGATGAAGTTAGTTTTAAGTCCCCACAGTCATTAACACCACAATCTGAAAAGAAAAAGCGTAGGAATGTTAAGAACAAGCAGAATAAGAACAATCAGTCCACAAATTCCCCAAACAACAGCACATTACAGCACAGTACACCAAACAGTGATTCAAGACAGAATACAAGTACAAGGTCTAGACAAAACAGATCACGACACAGTGTGCATTTTAGTAAATCAAACACAGTTGCAAATGCTAATTCTAAAGTAATTAGTAAAACATCGGTTAGTGCAGTTGTTAGCACACATACAGTTTCAACAGTTTGTAATGCAGTCATTACACAAAGTACAGTTAGTTCAACATTGAATTCTACTATTGTTACATGCAACAATATTCATGCTATTACATCTACAGTTTTGAACACAGTTTCAAATCAGAACATTACAAATGTTACATTAACTAGGACTACTGCTATAATTTCTACCCCTACAATAACATCACAACAAGCTAACAATACATGCAATGGTCATGTAGATAATATCATACAAAATGTTAGTACACAGATTGACTATTCAGTGGAGAGTTTAAGCTCTGAATCAGAAGATGAATACAGTTCTGAATGTATTTTTGAAATACACAATAACACTGTTAGTGAAGCTAATGCAGTTGTTTCTGACAGCTCACAGATAGGTTGTTTTATTTTGAATACCCCAGGTTTAAGTGTAACCAGTACATCTGAAACTAACCATGATAGTGTTGCGAGACAAAGCTCTGGAACAGCTCTGGGTGCTATGTTTGTTCCAAAACCCCCTATTAGACCACCTATTGTTGCACCACGGTTGCTTGAATTGGATGAATTATGTGATAGGTTTGTTTGCTATGACAAAATAAAACAAGTGAATTGCATTAGCTGTGAGTTAGCTTTATTGGAATTTAAGAGACTACCAACAAACAGACTGCGTGATAAATTAAAAACTATCACAGAAAATAATGCTGATTCAATGGAAAATCAATTACTTGATTTGTATGTCGAGGTTAAGCAGAAAACTCTAGAACTTGAAAGAGCCCAAATCGAACATGAACCAGTGGCAGAAGGAATTGCTGGATTAGTAAATTTCCATGGTTGGAAGAATAGCAAACCAGATTCTGCGAAACGTCCAGTTTTACCTGATTACAGAATTGAAGAAATTAAAAAGTTTTCAATTGAAAGATCAATTACTGCGAGACAGGTTTACTTACTTGAATTAATGGAAAAACTCAAGGACTACAACTTCAACTTTGATGTCCCTATAGCGAAAAACATGATTATTGACATTCATAACAACAGAAACAGAGTTAATGTTAATTCATATTACTCACTTTTGCTATCTGAGAAAGTCCTTATTCAAAGAATAATATCAACCAACCCTCGCACCAACCCTCATAAAACTCCAATGCCTTATCCACCATTTAACCCTGAGAAACAATTTCTATCTTTGTGTACCCAGGATGAAAAAATCGAGTACTTTAACCAAACACACAGGCATGAAATGCGCGTTTTCCAAGATAATCTTCAGGAAAATTTTGATAGATTTTCACGAATTCAAAATAACCAGCTTAATGAATTTGAAAACAAAGTTGAATTAATGGTTTATGGTAGTAGTGGATTAGATGAAGAACAGAAAATCCAACATACTGTTAATATGCAGAAACTGATTAAAAATGCTGATAAACTGGAATGCATTGATCAACTGAAAGATGAATCACAAACCAACAGTGCAATTTTGAGATTAATGGCTCAAAAATGGAACATCAATTTACCATCAAACAATGTGGAACATCATTTGACCATAAGAAATAATGCTCGTGATCAAACCACAGACCAACATAGTGTTGATGAAGAAGTTGAAATTGTTGCAGAAGTGGAAACACAACCAGTTATTGGTATAGATGACATCAACAGAGCTGTATCATATATTGATCCTGCCAGTTCATCATTTAACCCAGCTTTATTTGTGAAAGAACTATTTCAAGATAAATACAAAATAGCAGATAATGATAAACCAACTAGATCATACAACACACGCATTTTCAAGTCTCACAACAACAGAAACAATGATAATGATGATGATGAACCAGAAGATAATTGGAAATATACCAAAAAGAAGTACAATGATAAACAAAGCGCATTTAAGGTAAAGATGCCCATTTGGCATGGAGTAACAGAAAGCTTAACACCTTATGAGTATTTGCATGAGTTATGCAATTATCAGGAATACTTGGAGAAAGATGATGAATTTATGTTAAAATTCGTTTTGCCTCAGTCCATGAAATCATCAGCTATACCATGGTTTAAAACAAAAAGAAGCAACTTAAAATCAATGAAGGATTTTATTCATAAATTTCGCAGAGAATTTGAGTCAGCTGATTATGAAGATAGAATTAGACGCTCTCTACTTGACATGGAACACGATATAAACCAACTGCCTACTGTTTTCATAAATAATATGTATGAACATATTAAATATTGTGATTCAACAGGAATGTTTTCAGAAGAAGATTCATTGAAGATAATTCGAGGACAACTACATCCATTTTGGCAGAAAGAATTACAGCATGTTAAGTGTAACACTGTCGAGGAGTTAGGAGATGCTTGTCAGAATTCAATTTCATTTGTCAGATTACAACGTGAAAGAGCTACAAAAACAAAATTAGGTAATTTTGTTCCACATGGAGATATGTTGCAAGAATCCAGCCCTACACTGCATAGATCATTAACTGGTGTTGATCCGATAATTTATCAAAATACTGGTAACAAGGTATTCAAGGAAAAGAAGTTTGAGATTAACGTCAATACAACATCACAGCAACAAGGAACTAATTTCAATTTCAGAAATCAACAACCACAGCACAATAGGTTTAATAATTTAGCTCTGAATAAGCTAAATGCGATGAGAACTTTGGCTGGAAGAAAACCCTTTTATTTCAACAGCAACTCTTATCAAAATGGTCAACAAAATGGTCAAGGTTTCCAAAGGAATAATTATCAAAGTGGTGGTTTTAGAGGAAATCAACCTTATGTTCAGAAACAACCAATCAGTACTCAACAGACAACAACTCAAACACCAATTACTACTGATAAACCAAAACCGGCTTTTAAACCTAATATAACAACACCAACAAATAACCAACAACAACAACAACAACAAAGTGGTTTCAATTCAAATACTGGCAACTATAAAAGGAATTTTTACAACAACAATGGCTCAAAACCAAACTGGTCCGATAATCGGCCTTGGGCAAATAAACCTAGAATGGGATTATGCGCTATTTGTGACACCAATCAACATGATATTTTGGATTGCGAATATTTAAACAACATGCAAACTGATATAGCAGCAAATTTTGTGAGCGAATTAGATGATTTGAACTTAGAAGAGTTGTACAACGAATGTTCAGATTGTGATGTAACAAATGCAACAATTGGTGATACTGAGAATGTGGATTACAACCAAGAAGATGTTTCATTAGAAGGAGATGCTAGTGCAATGAAATGTATTAAATTGGCAGCTCATGCTTTTTCTAATATACAAAGTATGTTAGTCAATAGGTCTGATGCATTTTCGATTGAAAATGATGAAAACAGCAGAAAAGTTGATTTCAACTTTTCATCTCAACTTAATAGTGCAGAAACCTATATAAACAACAAAAAGGAAAAAGATGAAGAAGGTAACCATTGCTTAGTTGAAGCATATTTTAATGATATGAAACTGGTTAGTATCATCGATTCAGGTGCAAATTGTAATATCATCGATTCTAATTTGTATGCGAAATTAGAGAACACATCCATGCTAGAAGATTCTTCAGATGTTTTATTGGTGGTTGGTGGAAAGAAAAAGGACGTATTTAAAACCAAACTTTGGGTTAAATTAGAATGCCATGCAAGCCCTTGTCTTTTTACATTTTATGTTATGCCAAATATACCCTTTGTCATCTTAGGTACATACTTCTTATACAAAATGGGAATTGATCCAATTGTGTCTAAAAAGTCATACATGTTCGAGGACAAATTGTACCCATTTTTAGATTCGAATTCGTTTAAGAAGATGCCGAACAAAGTAGTTAATAGAGTAACTGTCCAAGAGAGTAGAGAAAACGATGTAATTAATTTTAACAAATTAATTGAAAGTTTACCATCAAAAGTTGGAGATAAAAGTGACGCATTTGCTGAAGTTTTAACCAATTATAAATCGATTTTATCTGAGTTACCTGCCCTAGCGGTTGGTGTTGAGTTTTGTATAGATTTTAAAGAGGGCACAAAACCTAAAAAGTTAAATGCTTACCCTGCTAATCCTATGAAACGAAAACTCATTGATGATTGTATCGATGAACTAATTGAGAATGACCTCATAGAACCCAGTTTTGCTCCTTGCTCCTCACCATGCATCGTTGTTCCTAAGCCTGATGGTACTGGACGTTTTTGCGTTGATTTTCGAGAGATAAATTCAATCACAAAGCCTGATGGATACGCACTACCTTTAATAGAAAATATCATAGCAGATTTAGGAGAAGCAAGATATTTTACCATCATAGATTTAACAAAAGGTTATCATCAAATACCTGTTAGAGAAGCTGATAAATGGAAGACTAGTTTTGTAACACATCGTGGATTGTTCCAGTATAAAGCTATGCCATTCGGTTCACGTAATGCACCAGCAACATTTCAAAGGTCAATGGATACAATTCTTGGTGAAGGTCGACACAAGTTTTGCTTAGTATATATAGACGACATCATCATATTTTCCAGAACTATTGAAGAACATTTACAACATTTAGATTTTGTTCTTGACGCATTGATGAAAGCTAACCTTAACATAAACCCTAAAAAGTTGCAGCTACTTTCTAAAGAATTTATTTTTCTTGGTTTTGTCTTTAAGGAAGATAAAGATGGCATCATTAAGAAATTTCCGAACCCTAAAAAGGTTATTGCCATTAGTGAATTTCCAACACCAGAAAATGCCAAGGATGTTTCTAGACTAGTTGGTATGCTTACATACTATAGGCAGTTTATTAAAGACTATGCTTTGTTAATTAAACCAATTACAAATCTTTTAAGTAAAAAATTGCTTAAATTCAAATGGTCTGCAGAATGTGAAACCAACTTTCGTCAAATAACTAAGTTACTTGGAGACACAGCCAGCTTGTTTATGCCAAATTTCGATGAACCATTCGAAATCCATTGTGATGCATCCGACTCTGGAATTGGAGCTGTTTTGCTACAATTAGATCCTGTCACTGGCGAATTGAAACCAATTTCGTTTAGAAGTCGTCACCTAAATGAGGCAGAAAAACGTATGTGTACTACTCATCGTGAATGTTTAGCTGTAAAATTTGGATTAGAAAAGTTCAGATTTTATGTAGAATATTCAAAGTTCACCATAGTAACAGATCATCAAGCCTTAGAGTGGTTAATGCAAACTAAAGATTTAAATGGAAAATTGGCTAGATGGGCTGCAACCATACATGAATTTGATTTTGAAATCAAATACAGACCTGGTAGAATACATGAACGTGCAGATGCATTATCAAGAGCTCCAGTAGAGGCAGCACCAATCAAAACAACATTTCATGCCACTGCTATGTATGCTGACGGAATGTTGCAGAAAATATCTAATGATGCTTTCATTGCAGCACAAAACAACGATCCATTATGTATTGCTTTGTTTGAACACCTAAAAGATAAAACAAAGTTACCAACAAACTCAAAACTAGTTACTAAAGTCAAACTTTTCGGAAAGTTTTGTTACAATGATAAAGGCTTATTGCTAAGATATTTGCCCGATTGGAATGCTAACTATTTTGATTATTTTCGTGCGTGCTTCAAAATAATAGTTCCTGACAGTCTTAAAAATCAAGTGTTAGAATTGGCACATGAACATCGTTTAGCTGGTCATGCTGGTCGTGACAAAACTTTGACTAATTTACTTCAAGCATATTGGTGGAGTGGAGTAGTAAAAGATGTGGCAGATTATGTGATGACTTGTGATCATTGTCAACTTAATAAAGCCCCAAATAGTAAACAATCTGGTGATCAAATTGGCTACAAACCCTTAAAACCTTTTGATTTAGTCAGTATAGATTTTGTAGGTCCATTAGTTAGAGCAACAACAACTGGAAACACTGTTTTATTGGTAATTTTAGATGTCTTTACTAAAACAGTAGAGCTTTTTGCTTTGAGAGATGCTAAAGTAGACAGAATGATTGAAAAATTATTCGAAACTTGTTGTCGTTACTCGTTTCCAACGGCTTTAATATCTGATAATGGTCCACAGTTTACTTCTTTGTTATACAATGGCTTGTTAAAAAAGTTAGGCATCAAACCCATACATATTGCCCCTTACGTCGCAAAGTGTAACCCAGTAGAAAGAGTGAATAGGAACATCAAGGCTTATTTAAGATCATTCATCGAAGAAAATCATAAAAATTGGGATAAAAGTCTTAGTGAATTAATGTTTATGCTAAGAAACATTAAACATGTTAGCACTGGTTTTGTTCCAACTGAGTTACTTTTCGGACGCAAATTTGAAAACCCACTATATAACCAGTTAGAGTTTGAATTAGTTATGCCAGATACAGTCCAAGACTTTGAATTATATCATAAGGATTTAATTGCTAATATGAATACCTGTATCCAAACAGCAATCCAGGCTATGGAAGAAGCAAAGATCCATCAAAAGTTCTATAGTGATATAAAAACTGCTCCAGCTGAGTTTAAAATCGGCGATGTTGTGAAAAAGAAGTATTATTCACTGAGTAGTGCCATCAATAACAAATCAGCTACACTTGATCCACGATTTCAAGGACCTTATAAAATAATAGCAAAGTTAGGAGAAAACTTATATGTTTTAAGCACTTTAGATAGTGATGAATATTCAACAGCTGCACATGCATCACAATTATATCCTTACCATTTAAGAGATGATGTCGAGATAACAATTCCGGATATAGTGAGAATCCCCACAAATTATAAAGGAGCAGTTAGGTCCAATCTGAATGAATAGTAACATCAATTTTGATGTTAAATTTCGGTTTACCTCCAACAAAATTTATAACGTTATTTTCACATATACATTTTGTTTGACAAAATGATGGGAAGTGGGATAAAAACTTGTAACTTGGCATATCAACATTTTATATCAATTTCCATTTTTAGGTCTATGACATTTTAAATGTTAAAAATTAGAATCTTTTTAAAATCGATAATCGATTTTATTTTTGATTTCATATTAGTTCATTTTCTTTTATCACATTCGGCCATTTTGTGTAAGGTTCAATGGAACTTTCGAATTAATTCTGTGAAATTCGATCGAAATTGCATTAATAATCAGCAATTATGGGCGATTCGGACAGTAGAAAACGACGAGTTTCACCGGGAAGATATTTCCAACGACCTGATGTAAGTTTCATTACATTTTGATCAGATTTTCATAGAAAATTTTATAATTTTCTGAATGGCATTTTATTCACAACTTCTGTTATTTTTCTGTTTTGACAAATTTCAATGTTAAGTTTGAACTTCAGTGTAGATTAATTATTAATTAATTAGTCGAGAGAGCAAGAGCGAGAACATGGAGAGGATGGTCCTACAAACTGGAAGCAGCATAGAGACAGTCAGAGATCAAGATCAGAAAGTACGAGATACTTTCCCTCACAAGATCGATGGGTAATTTATTTGATCCTTTTTAATTTCCAGATAAGAATTTCATACCTTTGGGAAGAAATTTATTTTCTCCAAATCTACAGGTTTCTGGATCAAGATCTTCGGCTGGCTTGGAGATGTCTATAGGTCATCAAACACGAAATATAGCTGAAGGATTGGTAATTATTTATTTTGAAGTTAATTTTGCATTGCTTAATTTTGATTTTGAAGAGATTTTAATTTATTTAAAATTGTCTTAGCCATCACTCATACCACATTTAAGAGAGGACAACATTCGAAGGACACCAACGGCTACCATAACTTCGGCTGCAATGACTGAGGGTGTTATTCCGAAGATAATTTCGAATCCTCAGGATGCTAACAGAAGAAAATTAGCGGTAGAACTCGATTCGCTAATGTTCACAACAGATCGTACCGAAGTAGAAGAGACGCGTTTGACGTTCTTGGTGGGAATACTTTTCAGGAACTCTACGCTATCTGAACTGGTAACTTTCATTGATGTATTTTTAGTCTGGAATCCTGACAAATATGATATGAGCATATTTGAATTCACTGAATCATTTGTCATTATATATGACTTCATAAAAGCTGATAACTCTACATATTTCCATTCATTTTACTTTAAGGGTAAAAATCATTTGTTAAATTTGCTTAAAGGTAAACTTTGGAGTTAATTTACCTTAATGTTACTAAGTTAACATTTTATTCCTTATTATGTTATTAAATAACATAATTTTAATTTGTTTTTCCTTGTGTCCCATATATTTGTTTTTAACAAATAATTGTTTTTGCTTTAACTAAATGGTTTAGTTAAATTTTCATTGTTAGGTGGAAAGAATGACTGATGCCGGAGTCTTTACAGCTACGGATTTACTATTCACCTTACCGATAAAGAAGATAAAGACTGAGCCAGTGGAGGAAGTACCCAGAAACGTTTCACCACCACCATCTCATTCGTCTGGAAGAAGAGAAAGCAAGCAGCATGGCATTCAGGAAATTGTGGATTGCTCCGAAACAATCGAGAATCCAAGTGCCGTAGATTCGTCGATGTCCGTTAATCAGATAGACTTGATCTCAGGTATAAAGTTTTGGATTTTTATTTGGCTTTTGATGAATCATATTCAATATGATTCAATACAATAAATTGCATCATTCATTAAAATTTTCATAAATTTTAAGGATGGCTGGCTAGGAACAATAGAGAGCATGTTCTTTTCAACTACCAACGAATGTCGAGATTTTATAGGCAATACTCAAGAGAAAGGGACTTCTGGCATACGTGCGTGTACGATGGCGTTATCTCTTCAGAGTTAAATGGTCGATACAAGGATTCCAAAGAGTACAGAAACCGTAACTCAGGGGTTATGGTTAAGGATCACGGTAATTAAAATTTTGAAAATTTTATAACAGAAATAAATTGAACTTAATGGATATTGAACATCATTTATGTGAACATCATTGAAATTTATTTAATAAATTTCTTATCATTATTAAAATCTTTAAATTTTAATTTTAGGAGAGTGTACACCAGCGTATAAGAACATGGTTCGCTTCAGAGAATATCATAAGATGTGGCGCATGAATCTCTGGTACCTGCCTAATCCGAATCCATCTTTAACTCTGCCGTGTTACTTTTTGAATGAGGACACTGGATTTCTTGAGAAGTGCTCTAATATTTTACAATCGACCGGAAAACCAATCGAATTACACTTGAAATCGTTCAACCGCACAGAGTTTCCCAGAGTTCGCGACCCAGCCTACGACCCTCCGGAAGCACTATTTGAACCGTTA
>Ga0137415_10005742_pt1 | contig 12286 bp, 11 predicted proteins | sample CZODoug3_1_1_16f_FD_183082 | JGI IMG/M metagenome (GOLD analysis project Ga0137415, IMG submission 183082) | Vadose zone soil fungal communities from Angelo Coast Range Reserve, California, USA - CZODoug3_1_1_16fungal (Hybrid Assembly) | ecosystem: Environmental > Terrestrial > Soil > Vadose...
AAGTCCGCTTACACCACCTTGCTGAACAAGTATTACGTGGACGAACTGTACGCGGCTGCGGTCGTTCGGCCGCTGCTGTGGATTTCGACCAACGCGCTCTGGAAAGCTACCGACGTTGCCGGAATTGACGGCGCCGTGAATGGAATTGCAGCAGGGGCTACGTCCATCGGGGACGGCTTGCGGCATACGCAATCCGGAAACACGCGGAGCTACGCGGTGTGGGTGGTCGTGGGCGCCATCGTGATCATCGCCGTCATTTTCTTCTGGCCCGCCAGCGGAAAACCGGCCCTCGGGATGGTGCACTGATGCTGCCCGGCGGACATTTGCTTTCGGTGCTGATCTTTTTCCCTGCCGTTGGAGCGCTGGCGCTTTTGCTGTTGCGCGGCGACGATCACAAATTCATCCGCATCACCGCGCTGATTGTTTCGCTGGCGGAGTTTTTGTTCTCGCTCTTGATGATTCGCGCCGTGCCGATTGGCGCCGCCGGATATCATCTCGAGGAATATCTCAAGTGGATCAACCAGCCGCCGATTAACTACCACTTGGGCGTTGATGGAATCAGTCTGTTCCTCGTGATCCTGACAACGTTCCTGACGCCGATTTCGATTTTGGCTTCCTGGAAAAGCATCGAGCACCGCGTCAAAGAATTTTTTGTGATGCTGCTGATGCTGGAAGTCGGCGTCGTCGGCGTGTTTCTCTCGCTAGACCTCTTTCTGTTTTTTCTTTTCTGGGAAGTAATGCTGATTCCCATGGCCCTGCTGATCGGCATTTGGGGCCACGAGCGCCGCGTCTACGCCGCCGTGAAATTCATCCTCTACACCATGGCGGGTTCGATCTTCATGCTGATCGGCATCATCTGGCTGTACAACGCCGCGGGGACTTTCGATCTACCTACAATCCAGACGCTGCTGCATACTCCCGTGTCACAAGGTGGCCTGGAGCTAGCGCCAAGAACCGAGATGCTTTTGTTCCTGGCGTTTTTTGTGGCGTTTGCGATCAAGGTGCCGCTCTTCCCGCTGCACACCTGGCTGCCAGACGCGCACGTGGAAGCTCCGACGGCAGGCTCGGTGATGCTGGCGGGAGTGCTGCTGAAGATGGGCACGTACGGCATGATTCGGTTTTGTCTGCCGCTCTTCCCCGGGGCTTCGCGCCGTGCTGCTGGCTGGGTAGCCGTGCTGGCTATCATCGGCATTATTTACGGCGCGCTGGTGGCGATGGTACAGTCGAACCTGAAAAAACTGGTCGCGTATTCGTCGGTCAGCCACTTGGGCTTCGTGGTGCTGGGCATTTTCGCGTTCCACAATATTTCCATGCAGGGCGCGGTTTACCAGATGCTGGCGCACGGAATTTCGACGGGCGCGCTCTTCCTGCTCGTTGGAATGCTGTACGACCGGCGGCACACGTTTGAAATCAGCGAGTATGGCGGGCTCTCTACGCCGATGCCGAAGCTGGCGGCGTTCTTCTTGTTTGTGGCGCTCTCTTCGCTGGGATTGCCGATGCTCAATGGTTTCGTCGGGGAGTATTTGGTATTGCTCGGCACGTACCAGCGGCATTGGCAATGGGCTACCTGGGCCGCGCTTGGCGTGATTCTCTCCGCCTGCTACCTGCTGTGGTCGTATCAGCGGGTGTTCTTCGGCGAAATCACCCGGGAGAAAAATCGCATGCTGCCCGACGCCTCCGCACGCGAGAAGTGGATTCTCGCGACCATGGCGGTCGTAACACTGTGGATGGGCATCGGCTCGACATTTATCACCGCGCGGACCGCTGCTGCTTCGCAAGACGTGATTGACCAGGTCGAGCCACAGCGGCCGTATGAGGCTGCGGTGCCGAAAAAAGTTGTTGCGCCTGACGTGGTCACGGCGGGCGGGGCGACGCAGGATGGAGTTGCGCCGCGGGCAAAACGCGATTCGCCAAGTGCGGTGAAGGTTCTCTCGACTGAAAGGCTGGGAACCCGTTAAATGTTTCCCCGCGCCATAGACGCTTATCGAGTGCTTCCGGAACTGGTGTGGTGCGGCTTCGGCGTGCTGGTGATGCTGATGCAGCCGTTCGTGCGCAGCCGGCATTTCTTCACGTTTCTCGCGTTGATTGGCACAGTGGCAGGGACGGCAGCTTCCGTTAGCGCTGCGATGCATGCGGGACCGGGGTTCGGCGGGCTGGTGCAATCCGATTCGTTCAGTTTCTTTTTCCGTGTGCTCGTGGGCACGGTGGCATTTCTGGTGGTGCTGGCCGCGAGTCCATATCTGGAGCGCGAGCGGCTGCCCTTTGCGGAGTTTTATTCGCTGCTGCTCTTTGCCGCGGCCGGAATGGGCGTGCTGGCATCGGCCCAGGAGCTACTTACGGCATTCATCGGATTGGAGATGAGTTCGATTTCGAGCTACGTTCTTGCGGGATACCGGCGCGATGCGTCGAAGTCCAGCGAATCGGCGATGAAGTATTTCCTGCTGGGCTCGTTTGCGACGGCGTTTTTTCTTTACGGGATTGCCCTGGTCTACGGCTCGAGCGGAACGACCATGCTGGTGAAGATGGATTCCGCGGAGCTCTTCCATAGCACCCTTTTCCAGCTTGGGCTAGCCATGATTCTGATCGGGCTGGGTTTCAAGGTGGCTGCGGCGCCTTTCCAGGTTTGGACGCCGGATGTTTACGAAGGTGCGCCAACGCCGGTCACGGCGCTCTTTTCCGCGGGGCCGAAAGCCGCGGCGTTCGCTTTGCTGCTGCGGATCTTTGCCACGGTTCCCGCCGCAACGCACTTCTGGTTCTGGGCTTTCTGGGCGCTGGCGGCTCTGACGATGTTCGCTGGCAATCTGGGCGCACTGGTGCAAACGAACGTCAAGCGGCTGCTGGCGTACAGCTCCATCGCGCATGCAGGCTACATCCTGGTGGCGTTCGCAGCGGTTACTTCCATGGCGCAGGGCGAAGGCGGAGCGGCCAAGGCTGCGCCGGCTTATGCCGCCGTGCTGTTTTATCTGCTGAGCTATGCGCTGGTGAAGCTGGGGGCGTTTACGATTGTTTCGCAGCTTGGGGGCACAGGCGAGAAAAATCTCTCGCTGGACGATTACGCGGGGCTTTCACAGCGGCAGCCGTGGGTCGCGGCGGCGCTGAGCGTTTACCTGCTTTCGCTGCTCGGGCTGCCGGTTACTGCCGGCTTCTTCGGTAAGTTCTATATTTTCAAAGCGGCGGTCAATTCGCACCTGCTGTGGCTCGCGGCGCTGATGGCAATTAACAGCGTGATCGGGTCTTACTACTACCTGCGCGTGATCGTGGTGATGTACATGCGCGAGTCCAGCGCGGAAGCAGCGGCGCTCGGGCCAGTGCGCTTCCCGCTTGGCGTGAGCGTCGTGTTGTTCGTGACTTTTGCGGGCACCATTCTGTTTGGCGTATATCCGAATCCGGTCATCAACTTCATTCTGCAGCCAACACTTCTCGGGCGCTAGCTACCTTGGGTCTAGTTAACAATAACTGGTACCCTCCTCCCCTGTTTTTCATAAGTGTCATTCTAAAGAGGTTAGAGACGTTTTTATTGGACACACTTCACAAGTGTTGATCCTAAACAACTTCCCCGGAAAGAACCTTGCAGAGAAAGTTTAGGCCTCAAGTTTTGAGGTTGGCCTTATCTCTTTGCGCGGTCAACCGACAATTCACCTTGTGGAAAAAGAAAAAGCGGCAGCAAGCTGCCGCACTCCAGAGTGTCATAATACTTCCTAAGAAACATCTTATCACATTTAGCTGGAGAGTCAATACTAATTCGCGGTACTAGACCTAGCTGGGGAGGCACTGGTTAGAAAAAGAAAACGGCCCGGAGGCACAAGCCGCCGGGCCGTTGTTGATCCAAAACGGTCAAGCTTAGAACTTGAAGTAGAGGAGGATGCCCAAAACGAAGGTGAAGAGCGAGAGCGTCTCGACGAAGACCAGACCCAGAAGCATGGCTGCGCGGATGTTTCCCGCCGCTCCGGGGTTGCGAGCGATGCCTTCGCAAGCAGCAGAAGCGATACGGCCCTGGCCGAGCGCTCCGCCAAACGCCGCGATGGCCAGGCCGAAGCCAACGGCCAGAGCAAGCGTCGTGGTATTGACAGGGGCCTTCTCCGCCGTTCCACCCTGGGCGAACGCGGACGGCGCGATGGCGAGAATGGCGATGAGAGCAATACAAAGTACTGCAGTTTTCTTCATAACTTCCTCCTTGTCGAGTCAGGGTTTGCAAGTACAAACCCTGAAACCCGATGAAATTGCCGCCAGGAGGTGGTTCCCGGACACCGTGCAGCCGGGCTCACACTGGTCAGCGACAAAAAACTTTCCTGCGGCGTTAGTGCTCTTCCGCCGTGGCCATACCGATATAGACCGACGGCAGAATGGTGAAGACATACGCCTGAATAATCGAAACAAAGATGTGCAAGCCGATGAAAGCCAGCGGCAGGACGGCGGGAAACACGCCCAAGACGACGCCCAGCACGGGAGTCTTGGTCCAACCCCAGAGGGCCGGTCCGGCAAGCAGGCTGAGAAAGATGCCGTAAATCATATCGCTGGCGAAAATGTTGGCCCAAAGACGGACGGTGAGAGAGAGCAGTCGCGCCGAGGTGCTGATGATTTCCACGGGGAAAATCAGCGGTGCGAGCCACCAGACCGGTCCGGCAAAGTGCTTGAGGTATCCGCCGACGCCGTGGTGGCGGATGCCTTGCCAATTAAAATAAAGAAAAGTGAGGATGGCGCAAGCCAGAGGAACGCTGACGTTTCCAGTTGGCGAGGCAAAGAAGGGAAAAGCTCCGAGGAGGTTGCTGAGAAGCACGAAAATCGAAATCGAGCCGACAAAGGCAATGTATTGCGGAGCTTGATGACCGGTGTTTTCTTCGAGCAAATCACGAATCCCGATGCCGAGCGAATTGGTGAGAAACATCTCGGCGATTTGCTGGCCGGCACCGGGCTTTTCAACGGACAATCGGGAACGGAGAAAGAGCGCGACGAGCGTTCCGATCACGAGGACGACCAAACCCATCACGACGTGCTGGGGAATCGGCAACTCGGGATGGTCCGGCGTGATGTGCAGCGCGTTAAGCAGGGACAGGACCAGCGGCCCCAGAAGATGATTGACCAGCTTGGTTATGCCGAGTACGTGTTCTTCCATTCTCTATTCCACGGGATGCAGGATTTCCCACACACTTGCCGCGATCGTCGCGGCCGCTAAAGCGCACAAACCTACAACCATGCTGCCGATGGGAACTTGTAGATAATTAAAAATAACATAGACGGCCAGGGCGAGCAACCCGTAGCGAAAAATGGCCGTGAAGTAGGTTGCGAGAGGGACTTGCGGCCTTTCGCGGCCTTGTTGGGCTTCGGAAGCGCGTACGAGGGCGTCAAGGCCGCGCTTCAGCCAGCGGAAATTGAGCCAGGCGAGAACGGTGCCAATAGCAAGCCCGGTGGCCCAGGGCCGCTGGTGCGAGAGCGCCAGAATGGCGGCAGCTGTGAAACCGAACAGGAGCGTCAGCCAGGCGATTCGCCGCTCGGTCGTTGCGCCGGCAACTTCCTCAGCCACTTTGACTATCCTTGCCGCCACCGGGGAGGCGGCGGATGACCTCGCGGATACCGGCGTAAAAGCCAAGACCGCCGAAAACCAGCATCAGCCACGGCGAAGTGTGCAGCCAGCGGTCCAGAAAGAAACCGATCGCGCCGCCGACGACAATCGCGCCAACGAAAGTGAAAGGTAACTCGAGGGCTAAGGCTGGTTGTGATGCAAAATCCGCAGACTTCTTTGGTCCCGATGCTGAGGAGGAGGTTTCGTCTTGCTTATTGTCCGAAGGCATATTGAGCGAGCCGGGTGAACGGCTCAGGATACAGCCCGGCGGCGAGGGTGACAAATGCAGCGATGGTGAGGGCTATGGCCTGGGCGCTGGTCATGAGGGGACGCGGCGCTTCGCCGGGTTGCTTGAGCCAGGCGTGCACGACGATGCGGAAGTAATAGTAGAGCGCGGGGACGATGTAGAGGACGGCAAAGACGGCGAGCACGGGATGGTGCGTTTCGATCAGCGAAAGGAAAATAAAATACTTGCCCATGAAGCCGGCTGTGGGCGGAATGCCCGCAAGGGAAAGCATGAAAATGAGCAACAGAACGGCAGCGGCGGGGCTGCGATAATAAAGGCCGTTCAGGTCTTCGAGTTCTTCGCCGATGAGTCCTTTCTGGCGAAGAACAATGATGACGGCGAAGGCGCCCGCGGTCATGAAGACGTAGGAGAGCAAGTAGTAGGCGATTCCCGTAGAAGCGGCTTTCGTCAGAGTTCCAGTGGTCTCGTCCCACGAAAGGAGGCCGAGGAGAATGTAGCCTACGTGCGAGATCGAGGAATACGCCAAGAGGCGCTTCACATTGGTCTGCGTTAGGGCAGCGAGGTTGCCCCAGGTCAGCGAAGCAACGGCGATGCCAGCGATGAGATAAATCCACGTCTGGTGAGATGGCGCGAAAACCGTAGTGAACAATCGCAGGAGCAGCGCAAAACTTGCGGTCTTCGAGGCCACGCTGACATAAGCAGTGACAGGCGTCGGCGCACCTTCGTAAACGTCAGGCGCCCATTGATGAAAGGGTACGGCTGCGATTTTGAAGAACAAGCCGACGGCAACCAGGACAAACGCAGCGGCGGCGAGAAAGGCGGCATGATTCAGCAGCGAAGGTTCGAGATGGAGCGCGGCTGGATAGCGCATTTCAAGAACCTGGCGAGCCTGGCTCCCCATCATGCCTGGCTGCCGGCTCATCTCGATGATTTTTCCCAGAGAACTCCGCTGGTCGAAGGCCGCCTGAATGTTTCCCGTGTTCGTCGTCCCCGTCAAACCGTAGATTATTGAGAAGCCATAGGCCAGGATTCCAGAGCTGAAGGCGCCGAGCAGGACATATTTCAAGGCGGCTTCATTGGAACGCTTTTCGCGGCGCAAGAAACCGGTGAGCACGTAGAAGCTGAGGGCCATGGTCTCAAGGCCGAGGAACATGACGATGAGGTCCACGCCGGAGGCCATGAACATCATGCCAACGCAGGCAAAGAGAAGAAGCGCGTAGTATTCCCCCTCCTGCTCCTTTTCAATTTCCAGATATTTCACGGAGAGAAGAATCACCAGAGCGGTGGCGGCGAGGAAAAGAGTCGCGAAGAAAAGGAAGAAAGGATCGACCAAGACAGACTCATGAAATCCGGCGAATTCGCCCCTGGCTGCGACAGTGGCGCGGAGTTTCCACAAAGTGAAGGCGCTGAACACCGTGCCGGCGAAAGCCGCTTTGGCAAAGAAATCCCTAAACAACAGCCTCGTGAACCAATTCTCCTCCGCCGATTCATCAATCGAAGAACCCATGATGAGAATCGCCAAGCCAAAGAGGGTGAGCTCCATCTGCGGAAGGATCACGGCGCCGTCGCCCCGGAGATAGCTAAGAATCGAATTGATAAGAGGAGTGTTCATGCGGGCGGGCTATTTCGATTCCGCCGCAGCGGCGTGGATTTCCGCGGAAGGCAATTTCGCGTGCTCGACTGGGTAGAAATGCGGGTTCACTTGCTCGACAATTCTTTGCACGGGCTTTTCGATCAGATTGAAAAACGGCTTGGGATAAATGCCAATCCAAAAGGCCAGAATAACGAGGGGGACGAGCGTGGCGTATTCGCGGAGATTCAAGTCCGGCAGTTCTTCGTTGGCAAATTGGGTGACAGGCCCGAACATCACGCGCTGGTAAAGCCACAGAAGGTAGGCTGCACCTAGTACAACACCCAGCGAGCCCCAGGCGGCCCAGGCTTTGCTGACCTGAAAAGCGCCTTGCAGGATGGTGAACTCCCCGATGAAGCCGTTCAGCAGCGGCATACCCAGCGAGCTGAGGCTGATGATCAGATAGATGGCGGCGAAATTGGGCATGGGGGTCGCGAGACCGCCGAATTCAGAGATCATGCGCGTGTGACGGCGTTCGTATAGGACGCCGACGATCAAGAACAGCGCGCCGGTGGAGATGCCGTGGTTGATCTGCTGGAGCACGCTGCCGGAGAGGCCGTTCGGCGTGAGCGCGAAAATTCCCAGCGTGCAGAAACCGAGATGGCTGACGGAACTATAGGCGATGAGGCGTTTCATATCTTTCTGCATCAGGCAAACGAGCGCGCCGTAGATGATGCCGATCAAAGAGAGCACGATGACGATTTGAATGATTTTGTGGCGCAGCGGGCCATCGCCGGGGAGTAGCGGGAGTGAGAAACGGATGAAGCCGTACGTGCCCATTTTCAGGAGAACGCCGGCGAGGATGACGGAGCCGGCAGTGGGCGCTTCGGTGTGCGCATCAGGGAGCCAGGTGTGGAACGGGAACATGGGGACTTTGATAGCAAAGGCGAAGAAGAATCCCCAGAAGAGCCACACTTTCAGCGGATCGGCGAAAGTCTGCGCGGCGGCAAGTAAAGTCGGGACATCGAAGGTGCGGGTCGAGCCGGGGGCGACGGGCGCGTAGAAGTAGAGCGCCAGAATCGCCAGCAGCATGACTACGGAACCGGCGAGAGTGTAGAGGAAAAACTTGATAGCTGCATAAAGGCGTCGATCGCTGCCCCAAACGCCGATGAGGAAGTACATGGGGACGAGCATCACTTCCCAGAAGACGTAGAAGAGGAAGAAATCCAGGGAAACGAAAACGCCGAGCATGCCGGTCTGCAGGAGGAGAAGCAGAATGTAGTATTCCTTAGTGCGCAGATGAATCGCGCTCCACGAGGAGAGGATGGCGATCATCCCGAGGAAGGTAGTGAGCATTACGAGCAGGAGGCTGATGCCGTCGATGCCGAGATGATATTTGGCGCCGATGGAGGGGATCCAATCGGCCGTTTCCTGGAAGGTGAAAGGCTGATCCCCCGGATTCCACCAACGAAGCAGCGGAAGCGAGACCAGGAAGCCGAGGACGCCAAAGAGATTGCCGGCGATCTTGTGCCATTGCTCGTTCTCGCGCGGAATAAGCAGCAGCAGCAAAGCGCCCACGAGCGGAGTAAACAAGACCACGCTCAAGATATGATTCGCAAAAAAGTCCATTCTTATCGCCTCTCAGCGCACGCTGCGCAGAAGTACCTGCACATGGTGCCCGTAATACGCCAGAAGAACGACTAGCCCGACCAGAATCAGCATCGCGTAACTGGAAAACATTCCGGTTTGCAGCAGGCGCACCGGATAACTCAATAGCTGCATCATCTTGGCGCTGAAATTCAGCAGCCCGTCGATGATCCACTTATCCCACCACATCGAAAGAGTTGAGCCAAAACGCGCGAGCCAGCCGGCGCCGTTGACGCCGAGGCCGTCAATAACGTTGGCGTCCAGCCACCCGAGCCCAGTTCCGAGGTCTTTGGTGCGGTCGACGATCGCGGCGTCGTAAATCTCGTCCACATAATATTTGTGGAGAAGCAATTGATAGAGTCGCGGCCACTTTTTCGCGACGAGTTCCGGGGCGATTCTGCAGCTGCTATACAACTCATAGGCGAGCCAGATTCCGACGAAAGCAACGGCGAGCGACCCGAGCATCAAGAATATTTCTTTTGCGAGAGCGTGATGAACGATCTTGACGGCTCCGGTTTCCGCAAGGACGCCAGTCAAGACGGGTTCCAGAAAGCGCTCGAAACGATTCTCTCCCCCGAGCGCGCTCGGCCAGCCGATCCAGCCGCCGATAAGCGAAAGGCCGGCAAGAATCATGAGCGGAACGATCATCGCCCGAGGTGATTCGTGGATGTGTTTCTCGGTGTGCTCGTCGGCGCGGCAATAGCCAAAGAATGTCAAGAAGAACAACCTAGCCATGTAAAAAGCCGTCAAGCCCGCGGTGATGAAACCGACGAACCATAAAGAACGATAGCGATCAAAGGAGCTCCCGAGAATTTCGTCTTTGCTGAAAAATCCGGCGAAAGGAAAAATTCCGGCGATGGCCAGAGTGGCGACCCCAAACGTTTTTGCAGTGTTTGGAATCTTGTCCCATAAACCGCCCATCTTGCGGATGTCTTGCTCTCCGGACATGGCGTGAATCACGCTGCCGGCGCCGAGGAACAAGAGCGCTTTGAAGAAGGCGTGAGTCATGAGGTGAAAAATTCCGGCGGCGAAAGCTCCGACTCCAAGGGCGAGGAACATGTAGCCGAGCTGGCTGATGGTCGAATAGGCAAGGATTTTTTTGATGTCATTTTGGACGAGCGCCATGGAGGCGGCAAAAATGGCAGTAATCGCGCCGATTACGGCTACGACGTCCAGGGCGAAGGGCGCGAGTTGGTAGATAGCATTCATGCGCACGACCATGTAGACGCCCGCGGTCACCATGGTGGCCGCGTGAATGAGGGCGCTGACTGGAGTGGGGCCTTCCATGGCGTCGGGGAGCCAAACGTAAAGAGGGATTTGCGCGGACTTTCCCATCGCTCCGACGAACAGCAAGAGCGCGATGGCGGTTAGCACGTGTGAACCGGATCCTAGCGCTCCACTCTCCACCGCGGACTTCAGCGATTGAAGAATTCCGGAGTAGCCAGACGAATCGGGCAATCCTTGGTCGGTAAAGCGGATAGTGCCCAGCGTTACCGCGGTCAACAGAATTCCAAGGATGAATCCCGCGTCACCGATGCGGTTGACGATGAATGCTTTCTTGCCAGCATCGGAGGCCGATTTTTTCAGGAAATAAAAACCGATCAGCAAGTAGCTGCAAAGGCCGACGCCTTCCCAGCCAACGAACATCAGTAGCATATTGTTGGCGAGGACCAGCGTGAGCATGGCGAACATGAAAAGATTCATGTAGCCGAAGAAGCGGTAGTACCCGCTTTCATGCCCCATGTACCCGATGGAGTAGACGTGGATGAGGAAGCCAACACCGGTGACGACCAGAACCATGACGCAGGAAAGCGGATCGAGAAGGAAACCCCAGTCGGCCACAAACCGGATGGCGTGCCCGCCAGTCATCTGCATCGGGCCGGGTGTGAGCCATTCGAACATGATTTGCTGGGCGACACGATGTTCGGGGTCCGCGGTGAGCAATTGAAGCACCGCGCCCGCCGCGTGGACGAAAGACAATCCGACGCTTCCGACGCACAGCACGCTGACGCCAGTGTTCGGCAGGCGCTTGCCGAAGAAAAGCATTAGCGCCGCTGTCGCCAGAGGGAACAGCGGGATCAGCCAGAGATGACTGAGAAAGTAGCCCGTGGGCGTCATGCCGTTTTCATTTCTGGTTTCATTTCGTCACGCTACCACTTCAGCAAATCCATTTCGTCTTCCAACACGGTTTCGCGGTTGCGGAAAAACGCGATGATGATGCCGAGGGCCACGGCGGCTTCCGCAGCCGCATCGGCAATAATGAACAGCGCAAAGACTTGTCCTGCTACGTCGCCGTACAAACGGGAAAAGGCCGCCAGGTTGATGTTCACGGCGTTCAGAATCAGCTCGATGGACATGAGCACGACGATGACGTTGCGGCGCGTGACGACTCCAATCACGCCGATGATAAAGAGCGCGAGACTCAGGAACAAGTAGTTCTCTATCGGAAGCATCGCTGCGTTACGTCCTTTTCTTGGCCATGACAACGGCACCGATCATGGCCACGAGCAACAAGACCGAGGCAATCTCGAACGGTAACAGATACGAACTGAACAAACTTTTTGCCACCTCTTCGGAATTGGGCGGCAAATGCTCCGCGGCAGCCGCTGTCAGCACCGGCAAACCCTGCCCGGGCATTTTCCCAGAAGACCAGAACATCAGGCCGACCTGAGCGGCGAGCGCTAGTGCGACGAAAAACGCCACCCACTTTTGCCGCGCGAACTGGATTTGCTGGAGCGCGACGTCCAAATTGACCAGCATGATCACAAAGACAAACAGCACCATGATGCCGCCGACGTAAAGAATGATTTGGACGATGAACAAAAACTCCGCGCGCAACTGCAGGAAAATCCCCGCGGTGGCGAGCAGCGCGGTGATCAAAAAGATGGCGCCGTGTACGACGTTTCGCCGCGTCACCATGAGCGCGGCGCTGCCCACGGCGATACTGGCGAAGAAATAAAATAGGACTTTATCCAGCATAATAATCCGATGCAGCGTTTGGTTCCTGCCGCTTGTCACGTCCTTTTTCCGCGGCCAAAATCAGCAACGCGGCAAAAAGGGTAATGACGGCAGCGGGAGTCGTGACGAGAAGCAGTCCCCAGCCCTGCAAGTGAAAATACGATCCGGCGATCAAGGCGACGCCGACAAACAAAACGTTGATGATGGACAAGGGGATCAGGAAATGCCACCCGAGGCGCATCAACTGGTCAAAGCGGTACCGCGGTATGGTGAATCGCAGCCACATGAAGAAATAGATATAGAG
>Ga0137415_10005744_pt1 | contig 12284 bp, 13 predicted proteins | sample CZODoug3_1_1_16f_FD_183082 | JGI IMG/M metagenome (GOLD analysis project Ga0137415, IMG submission 183082) | Vadose zone soil fungal communities from Angelo Coast Range Reserve, California, USA - CZODoug3_1_1_16fungal (Hybrid Assembly) | ecosystem: Environmental > Terrestrial > Soil > Vadose...
ACCAGCGAAGGCAACGCTGCCGCCGTTACCTCCTTTGGTTTAGTTGTCCTTCAAACCGGTACCACCCACACCTGTATAAAGTCAGAGACCTGTTGGCGCACGCACTTATGGAGCCGAATGACAGGCTACTATGCGCTTGGAACTCCGGGAAATGATCCGGAGGCGGACGTCACTGCATTCGGCCTGAGCGAGAAAGGAACCGTTGTCGGTATGACGAAAACCTCAGCCCCCGTGCGGGGCCCAATGACCCCGTATAGTTGGTCACCGGGCACTGGTTTCACGCTTTTGCCGGGCTATTCGGTCGGTAATTCAGGGGGGGGCTACGCGACAGCGGTGAACTCACACGGCACTGTTGTGGGGGGCGCCGAAGCACCGGTCTCGCGCTCGCTCGTCGCTTCGAGATGGAGCGCGAAAGGCGGAATCGAGAGGCTTAGTCCAGATGATCCCAATTCGAGCCTTGCGATCGCCATCAATGACCGAGGTACGATTGCGGGCTGGGCTGTCACGAACGGCGTCAATCACGCCGTAATATGGCAGCCCTCGATCCAGGCTTCGGGGATGAATCCGGGCCCGTCCAGTTCGGTCAACGCTGCTGCATTGTCACCGCCTGCATCTACGGCGAGCACGCCATGCCTCTCGGACCTAAGTGCAGTAACATCGCGACAGGCTCTTTTCGAGTGTGTGATGAACGCCGATCGCACGCGGTAAGACGGACCCCGCCTCCTTTTGTGCCTGGCGTGGCCCCGATCGGTTTGACAGCGGCGTTAACTCCGGCATTTCACAGTTTCTTTCACAGTTTCTTCCGACTTGGTACGGCATGAATGTCGGAGAAGTCCGGCACCGACGCCCGATTCTCCTATGAACATCGACAGGATGTCGTAGTTTGATTGATGGTGTTCCTGCTTTGGGAGCAGGAGGTCCCCGGTTCAAATCCGGGCGCCCCGACTCAGCTAACATCAGCCCCGGCAACATTCACTCTGTTGCCGGGGTTTTTGCTGGACTAGCGGGTAGGGTCGTGCAAGCAAATGCCGCACGGATTGTAGTCATCTCGCTTTGCATCGAGGAGTGAGGTGTACGGCCTGTCCTGTCCCGCTCGAATGATCTCGTCGATCAGACAGTGCCTGTTCTCATTATCCAGGTCGTGAACATCCCGCTTGTACGGATTCATATGGGCGACGTAACGCTGCCCGTTCATGTTTCCCTTGTATTTGCGCGGCATCTTGTCCCCCAAAAAGGTTCTCTTGTTTGCCCGACGGAGACGTCGGATTCTCGAAGCACGTGATTGTCAGTTGCTATCCAATCAAGTTGCGTCCCACAGTCAAAAAAGCCGACTCACAGATTGGTTCCTAATGCAATTCGAAGCTGACATCGTCGATCATGGCGCCACAATAGTCAAAGCGAGCGCACCGTCGTTCTGACTTCCGCGCTTACCTGCTGGTGTGTCGCCTCCGGCGATGGAAATGCTCGCGTCGACCACAGAGCCGATGCCGGACCCCGATGCGACCGTCAAAGCCCCATCCTGAACCGAGGAGGCCGTGTCCCGCTGGCCAACTAATATCTGTCTCGAGTGCGCGCCGTTTTCGGCAGCCGCACCGATCAACAACATCCAGGGACGCGTAGCGGTTACGCTCAGAGCGAGTCCTCCAGCGCCGGAGGCACTCGCGGAGCCTGCAACTGGGGCAGCTGGTTGCGTCGCTACATTTCGAACAACGACTTTGACCCGGGGTTGGACCGTTACCGAAACCGTGTGCGTTAGGCTGGTTGATCCCGACTGCGCGAACATGGGTCGCGACACGACGAACATGGCGATTGCCAGTGTCACTACAATGCTGCGGAACGCGACTGTCAACGGGCTCTCCTGGGTGGGGAATCGCCCCACTTTCGGGAGGCACACGAAAGCTATTCCTCGGCGTACACGGTCTTATGAATGCAACGTGACGGTTCAGTCATACGCTCTGGGACGACGAAATCGTCGGGCGGCGAGGCCTCGCGGGGGGCTACAATTGCAGGCCAAGGCTGGCTAGGACCGGGGAATGACCCATCGGTATTTCATACCGCTCGTCTTGATTCTGGGAGCGTGCGCACACTACCCGCCCACTGCTGCTACTCCGCTAGGAGTCCCCGCCCGAGCCCCGTCTCAAGGCTATCGGTTCGAGAATTTTCCACCCGGGGACAAGAACAGCGACAGCCTATTCATAATCCTGACTTTCTCGGGCGGTGGCACCCGCGCGGCTGCGCTCGCGTATGGGGTTCTAAGAGAGCTCTCTCAGACGCCCATGGATACGGGGAGCCGAACGAGGTCGTTGCTCGAGGAAGTCGATGTAGTCTCGACAGTTTCGGGCGGCTCTTTCACGGGCGCGTTTTACGCTCTCTACGGACCGGATTCGCTCGAGGCCTTTGAGTCACGCTTTCTTACCTGGAATGCCGAGAGCACTCTCAAGAAGAGGATGCTTTCGACGGACCTTATCAGGCTCGTTGCTCCCGCCTTCAGTCGGAGTGACATAGCGACTGATACCTGGGAACGGCGAATTTTTCACGGAGCAACTTTCGGGACGCTCCTCGAGCGCCGGAGACGTCCCTACCTGTTGATAAACGCCACAGATGTCGGGCTGGGCGCACAGTTTTCTTTCACGCAAGCGCAGTTCGATCCTCTCTGCGCGGACCTCTCCCGGTTCACGATCGCCCGCGCTGTGGCAGCGTCGTCGGCCGTTCCAGTCTTGCTTACTCCGATCACACTCGAGAACCGCGCCGGCAGTTGCGCGTTCCAGCTACCGGAATGGGTAACGGCTGGCTTGACCAAGGAGAGGAGCAGCGATGATTACCACGAGGCCTGGCGATACTCGACGTATGCCGAGGCGAACGAACGGCCGTACATCCATCTTTTTGACGGAGGAGGGTCGGACAACCTCGGTGTGCGCCCGATCATCGAGTCGCTTGAGAACACAAACCTCGACTTCAGCCTTTTACGTCTGCAGGAGAGCGGACGGCTGCGGCGAGTGGTGATAATCGTGGTCGATGCACGAACCTCGGACTTGTCGTCGATCGACAAGAATCCGAACCCTCCTGGCGTCCTTGATGTCGTGCGGGCCGCTGCCGGCACTCCGTTTGACAACTTCGCCTATGAATCCATCGCCCTGCTAAAGAGTCTCGGGTGGCAGAGATTGAACGCCCGATTCACGGGGTTCTGCATAGGCAGGACAAGTGAACAGCGCGACGGGGGAATCATTCCGCCGAGGCCGGTGCCCCTCCAGATCATCCACGTTACGTTTGCGGAAGTTGAAGACCCGATTCAGCGTCAGTTCCTGCTTTCAGTGCCCACGTCGTTCTCGTTGCCGGTGGCCACGGTGAGGCGCGTACGTGACGCCGGCGCTCAGCTGCTTCGCCAAAACGCCGAATTCAAGACGCTCCTGTCCGAGCTTAGATATGAAACCCAGCCCCGCGAGATTTCGTGTCTGGATGCGCTCAAGTAGTCCAACGCTCCTGCTCGCTATCGGCGCTTGTCCGTCCCCGACTTGACCGCCTCGGCCTGGCCCAGTCTCGCCAGGCAACGACGGTATTCGGGGATTTCGTTGTGCGCTAAGGCCGTGATGCGAAACGTCTCCGTGTGTCTCGCGAGCGTGTACATCGCGTCAAACTCGTAAAGCGGGCGGGCCGCTCGATCGCTCAGAGCCCAGCGCAAGCGCGCCTGAACCAGCCGGGAGGAGAGCGCATCGGTGGCGAGGCCCGTCGCCTCCACTGACCCTACATCGATCGCACGATACATCTCCAGAATTCGATCGATCTCCTTCCGCCACTCGGCTGCGTTCGCGACGTGGACGCTTACGTCGTCGCCACCGTCGCTTGCTACGTGCACCAGATCCGCGAAATGCCTGGCTATGGCAGGGGCATCCTGGCGAATGAAGGCCGTGCAATAGGATGTGAAAAATGCGCGCACATCTGCCGTGATCTTGCTCGACCGCACCCGCCCTCCAATTCGCAATTGTGCATTCCAGCCTCGACGATGAGCCGCAAGCGCCGTGCGCATCGCTGAAATCGAACGTTTCCCGGTGTGGGATGGCTGCCGGCATGCGTCCAGAACGTCCTTTTTTGTCTAAAATGAGCCCCAAAAACGGGCTCTAGAATGACCGCCAGCAGATTGCTATTGGCCTCGCAATTTGCGGCAAATCGAGTTACTAAAGTGGATCAGCTAAAGTGTGTAACACCTTGGTGGATAGGTGGTTAGAGTTAAGCGACTATCTGGCAAAATGCTTGCTTTAATACCGGTTGCACAACAGCGAAATGCCCCGTCTCTTAGTGTTGACGCCAGCGTCTTCGCCGTCGCCAAACGATCAGGAGATTTTGAGATGCGCAACAAAAAAGGCTTCACACTTATCGAGCTACTCATCGTCGTCGTGATCATCGGCATTCTTGCCTCGATCGCGATTCCGAAGTTTGCTAATACGAAGGACAAGGCTTACCTCGCGCAGATGAAGTCTGATCTGCGCAACCTCGCGACCTACGAAGAACAGTATTCTGCCGACGCTGGCGGTGCATACTTCGGTGGAACCGCAACGATGGCCGCGCCTCTCCAGGGGTTTACGCCGTCGCAGAATGTAACCATCGTCGCAGTGACCGTTGCCGGTCCGCCACCGGGATGGAACGCGACCGCGACGCACTCCTTGACTGCCCGGACCTGTGACATGACCAACGGCGTGATTACCTGCACCTAATCAGCCTGACCTGACCCCTTTTTGTTAGAACGGGAGCGTCCCAAGACGCTCCCGTTCTCGTATCCTGCCCTCGCTACGGGCTTACTGTCCCGATGCCCCGCCAGGTCCTGGCAGTCTCGCTGGGGACTGCTCCGACTGCAATCTCGCCGTAAAGCGCTGGGATTCCGAGATCCGCTCCACCTCGACCGCGATCGCATCCACGGCGGCCTCGATGTGCTCCAGCCGCCCGCTAATCGAACTCAGCTCCCGCGGCGGCACCGGCCGCGGCTCCAGCCACTTTGTGATGAGGCGCACGATGGGGAATCCCAGGATGATTATTACCAGTCCTGGGACGACCCACGAGAATACTTCATGAACGATTAGGTTTGGATCCGGGGGCATTTGAGTCCCTGATGGTGTATTGACCCTCTATCCCCTCATACGGTAGCGGCATGTAAGGGTTTCGGCGCGTAGCTAAGACCGCAAACGAATTGCACCCTTTCCGCCGAAAGCGCAATCCAGCAGTTCATCAGGAGGCTTCACGTGCGACCGATCGCCTTAACCCTGACTCTCCTCGCCATAGCCACCGCCTGCGAGAACAGCAGCAATCCGTTCCTGTTCGGCATCGGAGGAGGGGGCGGAGGCGCCGTCACGCAGGCACAGGCAACGGGTAACTGGTCGTTCACTGTGCGCAAGACTAGTACGCTTCCGTGTACGGGTGGTTCGCTCGCGGACGGTTCGGTGTTGACCGCGCACCTCGACGTTCTGACAGACGGCACACTCAACACCTCCACGAGCAGCTGGCAGAATCCTCCCGCCACCGTCGTCTTTCCGCTCAGAGGCGCCGTCGCTCTGAGCACAGGGGCGGCAGACCTCATTTTCAGTGGCGGGAGCGCAAGTGGATCAGGGATGGAGCTGCGCGGAACGATTACCCCCACTGGAACGTTTACCGGAACCCTCACCGATCCCGGCGCCGGACTGACGCCAATGTTCAGCGCCGGGGGATGCGAGTACTCGACGTCTGGCACCAAAGCCTGATCGGCAGCCTCCGTCGCAGACGCGGCTCATTTAGCGCATCTTTCCACGGAAACGAATCCGCCATAAAAGATGAAATCGAAAGACGTTGTTTACGTGAACGGCAACTTTGTGCCTCGCGCCGAGGCGCGCATCTCCGTCGAAGACCGCGGCTTCGTTTTCGGAGACGGTGTGTATGAAGTCCTGCGCGTCATCAACGGGAAACTGTTCGCCGCGAGGTTTCATAACGATCGCTTGAAACGAAGCCTCGACGGAGTGCGAATTTCTCTCTCGGGAGCCGACTCTCCCGAGCGCTTCGTCGAAATCGGGAAGCAGCTTCTCAGGGAAAACGGCCTTGTCGACGGCCAGGCAACGCTGTACATGCAGATTACCCGTGGTGCGGCCACGCGCGCGCACAATTTCCCCTCCGCCGACGTTCCGCATACTATCTACATATCGGCGGCTCGCTTCACGCCCTATTCTGAGCTTGCCCAGACCGGAGCGCCGGCGATTTCACATCCCGACCTGCGGTGGGGCCGCTGCGATCTCAAAACGCTGAACCTTCTTCCCAACGTGCTGGCATCGCAGGCCGCGAAAGAGAGAGGAGCGTTCGAGGCGATGCTGATCCGCGACGGCGTGGTGACAGAGGGAACAAAGACCAATTTCTTCGGCGTCGTCGACGGGTCTCTTCGCACCCACCCAACCGACAGCCATATCCTGCCTGGAATCACGCGGTCGGTGTTGCGTGATCTCGCGCGCGAAGTGAACATCGAACTCGACGAGACTCCGATCCGCGCCGCCGAGATCCCTCGCCTCACCGAGCTCTTCCTCACCGGCACCACGACGGACGTGATGCCCGTCGTCAGCCTCGACGACAAGCCCGTAGGGAAGGGCAAGCCGGGAGAGCTGACGCGGAAGTTGCAGCGAGTTCTCGCCGAGAGTCTTGCGTCGGGCAGCGACTAACACCGCTCGCGCGCAGCGATGGAAAAACCTGTCGATGCAGCGCCGACAGGAATTGATTCGAGTCACCGCAACCGCTAGCTTTCGCGTCGTTACGCGCCAGTAGCTCAGTTGGATAGAGCAACAGCCTTCTAAGCTGTGGGTCGGGGGTTCGATTCCCTCCTGGCGCGCCAAGCGACCGCAAGCGCCGTTAGCTCAATTGGCAGAGCAAATGACTCTTAATCATTAGGTTGCAGGTTCGATTCCTGCACGGCGCACTATGGGCCTGACAACTGAGCCGACAGTCCGAGAAACGAGACGGCCACCGAGACGGTGGCCGTTTTCGTTTGCCGATTCGCGACTGAACCCGTGGCGTGGGCTTGGTGGATTGCCGCGAGAAGTGTGGCTGCTCTTCGCGACCAATCTGATCAACCGCGCCGGGATGATGGTGCTCCCGTTCCTGGTGCTGTATCTAACCCGCGAGCTGGGCTTTTCACTCGCGCGCGCCGGCTCGATGCTCGCTGTCTACGGAGCTTCGGCAATTGTGTTCGGTCCAATCGGTGGACGCCTCAGTGATCGCATCGGCGCGCTTCCGGTCATGCGCGTGTCCTTGATCGCATCCGGGCTTGTGTTGTTGCTATTTCCGCTGGCCAAGAGCTTCGCCGCGGTCGCGGCCATGACCGTACTCTGGGCCGGATGCGCGGAGATGTTTCGCCCCGCCAGTCTCGCCGCCATCACGCACGTCGTTGCTCCAGAGCAGCGTCGTCAGGCATTTGCGCTCAACCGGCTGGCGATAAACCTCGGCATGAGCATCGGTCCCGCGCTTGGCGGCTTTCTCGCGACCGTATCGTTCCACGCAATGTTCGCAGTTGATGCCGTTACGACTCTGCTAGCGGGGACACTGCTGGCGGTCACACCATGGCGCGCTTTCAGCGGGGTGAATTCGGAGGCGGCGAATCGGCAAGGTTCGCGCATTGGGCCGGCGACAATCCTTCATGACGGGCGTTTCCTGGTTTTCCTGGGTGGAGTAATCCTGGTCGGCATCGTGTTCTTTCAGCATGAGTCGGCGCTGCCACTCTACCTCGTACAGTACCTCCACCTCTCTCCAGCGTTCTACGGAATGTTGTTCACGATCAACACGTTGCTGATCGTGGGGCTCGAGGTTCCGATCATTACCGCGACGGCGCACTGGCCGAATCGACGCTCGCTGGCCATCGGGTGCCTTCTGTTCGCGATCGGGTTCGGTGCGCTCGGACTGATCGCGTCTCCGGCTGGCGTGATTGCTACTGTCGTAGTCTGGACGTTCGGCGAAATGCTCCTTTTCCCAGCCATGTCAGCGCACATGGCCGAGATCGCACCCGAGAATCGGCGTGGAGCCTACATGGGCGCGTACAGTATGTCGCTCAGCATCTCACTCACCATCGGACCGTGGATGGGAACTCAGCTTCTCGCCTTACTTGGGCCGGTCAGAGTCTGGTTCGTCATGTTCGCGCTGGGGGCGCTGGCCGCTCAGCTGATGGTGTTCTCCGTGCCTCGGCGCCGTCAGAGATACGTTGCAGTCGCCGCTGGATCTTAGCGACTATCATTTCGATGGCGACCGAGTTGTGTCCGCCGCGCGGCACGATCACGTCCGCGTAACGCTTGCTCGGCTCCACGAACTCGCAGTGCATCGGCTGAACCGTTGAGAGGTACTGCTCGATGATCTCGTCGAGCGGTCTCCCGCGAACGCGAGTGTCCCGCTCGATGCGACGGATGAGCCTGATGTCCGCATCCGCGTCAACGAACACTTTCACGTCGCATAACTCACGCACCCTGGCGTCTACGAAAAGTAGAATCCCATCGATGACCACTACGTCGGCGGGTTCAACCCGGGTTCGTTCGGCGCGGCGAAGATGCGTGACGAAATCGTACTCGGGTTTCTCGATGGACTTTCGTTTGCTGAGTGCTTCGAGGTGCGAGCACAGCAAGTCATAGTCGAAGGCGTCCGGATGGTCCCAGTTGAGCTTTTTCCGCTCGTCGAGGGAGAGGGCGGGGAAGTTCTTGTAGTACGCATCCATGTCGATGAACGCCACTGACGTCGTCGTCAGCAGCTCGGCGACATTCCTGGCTACGGTGGACTTGCCGGACCCGGAGCCACCGGCGATTCCGATTATCAAAGGTTTCAGCATGCTGATGCAAAGCTACGATTCCGGTGTATGAAATGCATTATGCCCCCGTGGGCAACAAACCCGAACCGCTGCCTAAAGCAGAACTTCCATGAAAATCCAAACGATTGCTTTTGCGCTTCTACTTGTGGGCGCTTCGGCTTGCAAGACCTTCTCTCAGGGTGCAGGCGCTTCCGATCAGAGGAGTTACCCGACCGTGGTCCAGGTGGATAACCAGGGTTTCCTTGACATGAACATTTATGCAGTGCGTAGTAGCCAACGGTTACGGCTCGGCACTGCCGCAGGGAATAGCAAGACCAATCTTACGATTCCGGTCGGGCTCGTCACTGGCCTCACACCACTTCGCTTCATCGCAGATCCCATAGGGGGATCGCGGGCATCGGTGAGTATGGAGATTACAGTGGCGCCGAGCGATACTGTCGTGCTGACGATACCACCGGCCTAGTCTGGCACCAGCTCAGACGAGCGCGCCCGGCGCCGCTACTACCGACAGCGCGCGCGGCACACACGTCACCTCCACAGTACTCGATCGCGCTTTGCGCAGCTCGCCATCCATTTCCATCAGTGGGCTACTAGCGAACGTGAGTGCCAGGTGTTGAACGCTGGCCGCCGATACTGAACGCATTCCGATATGGGTGCCGCGCATAGCGCCGACGAACAGCCTCACGCGCTCCACTACATTGCTGTCACTGAAGAAGCACGCATCGAGTCGGCCGTCGAGTATGGAAGCATGTGGAGCAATCTTGAAAGCGCCCCCTAGCGAGCGCCCGTTCGAGACGGTAACCATGAGCATTCGCCCGCGCTTCACGTTGGGCACGCCGTTGGCCGAGACCTCAATTCCACGGTAAGTGAAGAGCTGACCCAAGGCTGAGTAGATGTAAACCGCGTCCCCCTTGAGAAAACGAACGCGATTGCTCGCCTCGAGAACGGAAGGATCGAATCCAAATCCGCAGCTGTTCAGGAAGCAGTGTCCGTCAGCAACCCCCACATCAATTCGCGTCGCCTCTCTGCGCACTACGAGATCGGCAACCTGATCCGGAGTGTACCGGCTCACTCCGAGCGTTTTCGCAAAGTCATTCCCAGTCCCGCTGGGCACCACGGCGAGGCGACATGGCGTAGCGGAGCGGAGAATCGCGTTCGCAATACGGCCACAAGTTCCATCGCCGCCGACGGCGACAATCGTGGTCACGCCATTTTGAATCGCGCGGACCGCGAGCTCCTCTTCCTCGCCCGGGCCTGAGGTTTCGTAGACGGCTCCAATACCGCGCGCGATGAACGCTGCGAGCACCTTGGGCATAGCAGAGCGAATCCCGCCGCGACCGGCGGCGGGATTCACGATGAGGCAGGTAGTCCCGTTCAACGCGTGACTAATTACGCGCCGGCCCTATTTGCAACACCCCGAATTGCAGTCAATCCATCCGCCTCCGGACACAAGCATCCCCCGACCGACAATAGCCGCGAGTCGAACGGCGACCCTCGAGAGGGGCGCGCTCGAAAGCAGAGTGGCTTCGTGGATCTCTCGCGGATTAGCGCTAATAGCGCCGGTACGTAAAGGGCAGGCCCCGTCTTCGTATTTGTATTCGGAGAAATCAGCGTCCGAGGTAACCGGTCGACCATATGGTCGACGGTGACACAGCGATAAGTCCGTTTGATGTCCTGCCGTAACCACGCCGCCATGCACGGGCACCTGTAGTACAGTCAAGCGCGCTCGAGTGGATCCGGGTCTCCGGTCGACCCAAAAATAGTATACGGCTTCAGTATCCGGCCGGAACCCGTACACAGCCTCTCTTTGCGTTGAATCGAGATTCTGAATTCGAGCCACCGGGACACCCATGACGGGCGCCGAATCGGGATTTATCCGCCACGTCTCTCCGAGAGCCTGGATTCTCACGTGCACAATGCAGAAGAGACATGCGCCCGCCCTGGCCCGAACGTGAACGCTATCTGCGGGCTTCACCCTTGAAACGTCGCTGCGAAACTGTTCCGGGTTTGAGCTGACTCCTGGTGGCAGCGGCGCGCTCCACTCAGGCTCAGGATACAAAACCGGCCCTGCGCATCCGAGAGCAACGGTCGCGAAAGCAATCGTGATCGATTTTCCGACAGCACGAGGTGTTGCGCACGTTCTGATCATCGAACCTCCGCGGCTGGTGTGAATGGAAGACGATGCTACTTCTGATTTCCCTGAGTAGATAGCGCTCGCATCTTCGCGACTGTCGGCTGCAGCGGCCGGTCCGCCGTCGCCCAAAGATCCGCAACGGCCCGACCCCATTTCCTTTTTTGGTCCACTTCACCTCCGGCATCCGCCAACTCTGCTCGCAACACCATCGCCCGCCCCGCCGCGGCAGCTGACGCCTCGTCGCGCAGTGAGAAAGCGCTAAGGCTGGAAAGGGCGCCGAGGGCTCGGTCAAGTAGACGCACGGCATCAGCCGTGTCCCCCATGGCGGATCTCAGCCACGCGACCTGGTACGTGAAGTCGAGCGATACGTCGCCAGGGCGTTGCGTCCTCGCGTCGTTAGCGACTCCCTCCAAAAGAGAGTCCAGCGTGCGAATATCCTTTTTCGCGAAGGCTTGCTGCAACTTCAGCAACCGGCTGTTTCCCGCCTCCACGCCTAGACTCGACCTTGCACCATCGCACGGGGCGAGCATGCTCAATGGTCGCGCCTTAACTGCCCGTTTGAGTTGTGGCAGCTGTGTCTCCGCGACATAGTGGCCCAACTGGTCGTCCAAGTGGTGCTCGATCACACGCGTCGTATCGGAGCACACCCCAAGCGCCGCGAATGCAAAGAACGGAGCCGCTGCGTCCATGACCGGCACAGGAATATTGGCGACCGCTGCCGCGTAGTCGTTTGTCAGGCGCGCGAGCTCTGCCGTTTTGCCGATTTTCCCCGTGAGCGCAGCAAGACCAATAAGGGTCTCAGCATCATCGGGACTTGCTTGATGCGACGTCAGCAGAGAATCCGCCAGCGATCTGGCCCGGGTGAAGTCTCCCTGCTTGAATCTCAGCCACGCTTCCTTGCTGGCGGAGATCTGCTGCTCGCGGGGCGTCGCAGCCAACTGCCTTGCCTTTACTATCGCGTCTATCGCCGACAGTGCCCCGGACCGATTTCGTGCGATTTCGCCACGCGCCTCGAGCACGTCCGCGAGCGCCTGGAAGGCCTGCGAGCTTTCGGGTGAGCGACGGGTCCACTCAGAAGCGAAATCGAGCAGGATGTCGAGGTTTGCCTCGATAGCCGCGTTGCGCGTGACCGCGGTCTGGTTGGCAGGCAAGTTGGCAAACGTCACGAGCGGGTAGGGAACGAAAACTACGGTGTCGTGGATCAACGACGGGTACGCGGCGAAGTCCTGCCCGTCGATACTGGAGCCGCGCCGCGTTTTCGTAGACGCAGTCGGCAAGAGATCCTGAAGTTGATCAAACGAGAGAATCGCGTGTGCCTTTGGATTCACGCTCAACGCGCGCATGTATGCACTTGCCGCATCC
>Ga0137415_10005745_pt1 | contig 12282 bp, 10 predicted proteins | sample CZODoug3_1_1_16f_FD_183082 | JGI IMG/M metagenome (GOLD analysis project Ga0137415, IMG submission 183082) | Vadose zone soil fungal communities from Angelo Coast Range Reserve, California, USA - CZODoug3_1_1_16fungal (Hybrid Assembly) | ecosystem: Environmental > Terrestrial > Soil > Vadose...
CACACCATGGTGGAGAGCGCGATGGTCTCGACGATCACCATCCCAGTGCCGGCGGACAGTCCGCCGATGAAGGCGAAGAGCGCCAGCGCCTCCTTCTGCTGCGCCATCGGCAGCGTGAGCACGAAGGTGTCGGCGTCCACTCCGCGTCCGGCGAAGAGCATCATCCCGCCCAGCGCGATGGGGAGGACGAAGACGTTGATCAGGAACAGGTAGAGCGGAAAGAGCCAGATGGCCTTGCGCAGGTGGTCCTCGTCCACGTTTTCCACCACCGAGATCTGGAACTGGCGCGGCAAGGTCACGATCGAGAGCATGGAGAGGAAGGTGAGGAAGCCCCAGGTGCCATAGGTGTTGCCGGTGTCGGCCACGGTCATCAGCGCCCGCAGCCTGGGCACCTGCTGGGCGAGCCTGAAGATCTCGCCGAAGCCGCGATAGATGCCGAAGGTCACGAAGGCGCCCACCACCAGGAAGCCGAGGAGCTTGACCACCGACTCGAAGGCGATGGCTGCGACCAGCCCCTCGTGCCGCTCGGTGGCGTCGAGGTGGCGGGTGCCGAAGAGGATGGTGAACGCCGCCAGCATCAGCGCGATGTACAGGGCGGTGTCGTTCAGGATCGGCTGCGCCACCGCCTGCGCGGGCATAACGATTCGCGGGTAGTGGCGAAGGATCGTGAAGCTGCCGGAGATGGCCTTGAGTTGCAGCGAGATGTAGGGGATGACGCCGATGACGGCGATGACTGTCACCAGCCTACCCAGCATCTGGCTCTTGCCGTAGCGCGAGGAGATGAAGTCGGCGATCGACGTGATGCGGTACGCCTTGGTGATGCGGATGATCTTCCGCATCGTGTACCACCAGAGCGCCACCATCAGCGTCGGCCCGAGGTAGACGGGAAGGAAGCCGATGCCGGTCGAGGCGGCGCGTCCGACGCTGCCGTAGAAGGTCCAGGTGCTGCAGTAGACCGCCAGCGAGAGGGCGTAGATGTACGGGTTGGCGATGATCGACCGGCCGGCCTCAGCCCGCTTGTCGCCGTAGTAGGCGACGGCGAACAGCACGCCGAGGTAGGCGAACGCGACTAGGACGATCACCCACCCCTGCAGCATGTGCCCGCTCCTAGTCTCTGGGGCGCTCGACCACCACGGCCATCAGGCCGATCAAGAGGGCCCACGCGCCGAAGAGGTACGCATAGAGCAGCGGGATCCCCGCGATCCCGCCGCCGGGCCGGGTGAACAACGAGAGTATGGGGTAGTTCAGAAGGATGCAGCCCATCAGAAAGATGGCGGCGAGGCGCTGGCCGGTGATGCCCGAGCGTTTCACATGGCCCCCGCGGAAGCTAGGCATCATAGCGCAGCGGGACGGATTTGACTCCCTTCGCGGCTACGGAGCGCCGTCGAGCGCCTTACGAAAAACCACGCGCCACCTCGGGTACTCGAGGCGCCAGCCCGGCGTCCGTCGTCATCGCGACTCGATCGCTCCCTGCGCCCGCTGGCGCGGCTTCCTCCGGCCAGACGCTGTTCCGCCACTTCAACCCGGGCGTGCTGCCGGACGACCTGCTCGGACGCTCCTCGTTCGCGCAGCTTCCCCGCCACGTTCGCGAGATGAACGCGGCGAGCGGCGACAACGCAAAGGCCATCGACCGTCCGTCGGACGCCTGGACGCAAAGCGAATGCGAGGAAGTGGTGAAGGACAAGAAGAGTGTCTGTCTTGGGAGAAATGCCTGCGCATCGCGCCAAGCCGCCGACGATTCCGAGGGCAGTCCTTTGGCGCGGCCGCGACCAGCCGCGGTGATTTCTCCTTCTGACGTGCGCGACACTCGTGCTGTTTCCGCATGCGCTCATGCCGACTCGACACTGTGCAAGCTGGTCGCGCCGAGCGGAGTGATCAGAGCCCTCTTTCCCTCTGGCGCCGCGGTGGCTCCGTTCATGCATGGCGGTTCCGGCATGTTCGTTCTCGAAAGTCCGCGTCTCGTGGCGTGCCGATTGTTTTGAGGAGAATGCATGGCCCGCAAAAAGAAAGAATCCCCGAAGACTCCTGGCCCGCCGTCGACCACGGCGCCGATGCCCGGCAATCAACCTGACACGTCCGTAGTTACGCCGCCCGCCGCGCCCGCTGTCCCGGCAGCGCCGCCGGCGACGACCAATGCTCCTCCGGGTGGTGAGCCCGCCACCTGAATGCTCCGTCAGCGCGGGCGAAGTCATGGTCTAGCCGCTGTCGCAGGTGCCGTCAATTGCCTGCGGTGTTCGCGCCTTGGGCATGTATGCCGAGACGATAACTCCCGCTGCGACAGAGGAACAGGCGTGGCGAACCAGAGGCCATGGCTCGCGCTGAGGCATTCGTTCTCGTCGCCTCATTCGGGATCGGTGCGTTCATGGCAGCCACTTGCAGCTTCGCGCAAGTCAAAGGGCGGTACTGGTCTGGCCGCTACGGGTTTGAAGCGGTGGCTCTCGTGCTCTTCGTTGCTCTTTGGCCGCACGGCGCGAGCTACCTGCTCACGTGCGCGATGGGTATCCAGAACGCGTCGTTGACCCGTGTCCGCGGCACGCGCATTCGCACCACGCATGTCACGAGCGTGTGGACGGATGCAGGCGACGATCTGGCGATCGCCGCGCTCGCGGTGCGCCGGGCGTGTCCGGCTTCGCGCGCGGGCGATCTCACTGTGGCTTCCCGCTGATCGTGCTGGGCGGGCCGGCTAGCAACAGCAACGCGCTGTCTTCAGCCGTCGCGCGATACGGGCGTTGCAAGCGGCGCCGCAGTCATCGCATTCGATCCAAGGCCGCGTCGGATTGTCGAACGCCGCGAGCCCGCAGAGGAAGGCTACCGGAATGAGCATGGACCAGTGGCCGATGGCGAGATATAGCGGAGCCCCCGATCGCACCGAGTAGAAAACATCCCAGAACGCGCAAGTGCGGGCACAAGTGCCTGGCTTCGACTTCCGTGCTGATGTCGGCCAGCCGGCGGAACTCTCGCGATCATCGCGCCCCAGACGAAGAACCCGTGGAGAGTTCACCGGATTCTGGGAGCTCCGCAAGGCGGGGCTGCCACACGCGGCGACCAATGGAATCGTCCAGCAATGCGGTTTCATCAGCGCCGTATTCCTGAACAAGATGTGTGCCGCATTCGGCGAAACGCGATTCCGCGATTCGCGCGGTCTGGTCGCCGGCGCCTTAGACAGCAGTCGACCCGCGGAAATGCCGAAACAGCACGAATCTTGCCGAAATTGCTACCGCAAGGACTGGTGGGACAGTTGCGATTGTCTCGGAAGCGTGTTGGCCCGTTTCCTGCTCCCCGCAGGGACGTGAGCGTCGGCGGCCGAGAGGCGGGAGCGCCGCAGTGACCAGGAGCGTACGCCGGCTCCGGTCGCTGCTCGTGCTGGGACCGGCGACGGACGTGAACGACGTCCAGCGCGAGCTTGGGTCGGAGGCGTTCGAGCTGCTCGTCGCGCTTACGATCACGGCCGCTGCCAGTACGCTCAAGGCCTCCCCCATTGAGGCGGTGGTGGTCTCGCCGGAGGCGCCGATCGCCTGGATCGATGAACTGCTTGCTGCGATCGATCGGATCCGGCCCGGCATTCCCGTGCTCGTCGTTCGTCACCGCAACGCCGAAGAGCAGCCTGGCTGGCGGGAGCGGGGTGTCGGTGTTCTGCGCCAGCCGCTGTTGCCCGAAGCGCTCGCCCGCTCGGTAAACGCGGTTTTGGCGCTGCGGAAGACCTGACTGCAAGAACCTGAACCCCGGAAGGCGCAATGCAACTGACGGTGCAGCAAGCGGCCAGCTTCCTCGACGTGCCCGAGCGGCAGATCTATCGGTGGCTCGACGAAGGCGAGATCCCGTTCTCTCGCGAGCAAGGCCGAATCCACTTCAACCAGACCGAGCTGCTCGAATGGGCGACGGCGCGGGGAGTTCGCCCGTCGCATCCGTTCCAAGCGGATGCGGAAATGCAGGGCCCTGCGCTCGCTGATGCGCTCTCGCTCGGAGGTGTCCACGAGGGCCTCGCGGCCACTGACCGCGCGGCAGCCATTCGCGCGGCCGTGGAACGCTTGCCGCTCCGGCCCGGCGAGGATCCGGACATGCTCGTGGACGTCATGCTTGCGCGCGAGGCGGCCGGCTCCACTGCCGTCGGTGACGGCATTGCGATCCCGCATGTGCGCGCGCCCATCGTCCAGAACGGCGTCGCACCGGCCATCGCGCTTTGCACGCTCGCGCAGCCGATCGACTTCGGCGCTCGGGATGGAAAGCCGGTGCACACGCTGTTCCTGCTCGTCACGCCGACGGTGAGCGTGCATCTGGTGATGCTGGCGCGGTTGGCGGCGGCGCTGCACGATCGAGAATTCAAGAGCGCCGTTCTGCGGCGGGCGCCCGCGGAGGAGATCCTCGCGCATGCCCGCCGGCTCGACGCGGCGAAGGGAAGGCGTTGAGCATGCCCCTGCTGATCGCTTCATTGGCGGTCCTGGTCGCGAGCGGTCTTTTGGGCGCGGGGCTTTCGAGATGGCCGCGCTGGGCCACCGGCGTCGGCGCGGCCGGCGCGCTGGCAGGCTGCGCGCTCGGACTGTCGCCGGCGCTTGCGGCTTTATCGGGCGGCGAACTCGTAGCGCACTGGAGGTGGACGCCCCCCTACGGCGATCTAGTGCTTGGCGTCGATCGGCTGAGCGCGTTCTTTCTCGTGCCTCTCTTCACCTTGGCCGCCTGCGCGGCCGTCTACGGCCGTTCGTACCTGCTGCACGGGAAACGGCGTCCGCTCGGGCCACCCGCGCTCTTCTTCAACCTGTTGGTGGCGAGCATGGCCCTGATCGTCCTCGCCCGCGACGCGATCGTGTTGCTCGTGAGCTGGGAGGCGATGGGTCTCACCTCGTTTCTCCTCGTCAGCTTCGAGCACCAGCACGCCGAGGTACGCCGCGCCGGGTGGATCTACCTGGTCGCCAGCCAGATCGGAGCGATGGTCTTCATGGCCTTCCTGTTCCTGCTCATCCGCCAGGCTGGCAGCACGGAATTCTCCGCGTTCCATCGCATGACAGCACCCGATCCCTGGCTGGCCGTCGGCTTGGCAGTGCTCGCAGCCATCGGGTGCGGCGTGAAGGCCGGCTTCGTTCCGCTCCACGTCTGGCTTCCCGAAGCGCACGCTGCAGCGCCGTCGCACATGTCGGCGCTGATGTCCGGCGCATCGATCAAGATCGCCCTCTACGCGCTGCTTCGCGGGCTCAGCTTTCTGCCACCCGCGCGTTGGTGGGGACCGGCGCTGATCCTGCTCGGGTTCGCGGGCGCAGGTTTCGGCATCTCGCAGGCGCTCGCCCAACGGGACCTCAAACGCGTGCTGGCGTACTCGAGCATCGAGAACATGGGGCTGATTCTCATCGGCTTGGGCATCGCCTTCTGGGGCGCTGCGCTGGGCTCGCCCGCGGTCGCGGCGCTGGGCGCGCTGGCGGCGGGGTTCCATCTCTGGAGTCACGTCATGATGAAGGGCCTCCTGTTCCTCTGCGCCGGCAGCGTACTCCACGGCTCCGGCACGCGCGATCTCGAGGCCTTGGGCGGGCTCTTGCGGCGGATGCCGTTGACTTCAATGCTGCTCATTGTTGGCGCGGTCGCAATCGCCGGCCTTCCACCGCTCAACGGATTTGTCGGCGAGTGGCTGATCCTGCGCGGTTTATTCGCCGGCGCCGTGGTTCGCAGCGGGGCGCCCGGCATCGCGGCGCTGCTCGCCGTAGGCGCGCTCGCGTTCGTCGGAGCACTGGCGGCGCTCTGCTTCGTACGGCTGATCGGAATCGCACTTCTCGGCAACCCGCGCAGCGAGGCCGCGGCGCACGCGCACGAATCGAGCGTGGGACTTCTCTTGCCGATGCTGGTCCTCGCTGGCGGGTGCCTGGCCCTTTCACTCCGTCCGACGATTCTCGTGCGGCCAGTGTCGGCGTTCGCTGGTCAGCTCTTTGGCGCGGAAGTGTCTGCCGCGGTAGAGTCGCTGGCACCATCGCTCGCGATGCTGGGCGCGGTCTCCGGTGGCATCGGCCTGCTCGTCGCCATCGCTGGTGCCGTGCTGGCCGCGCGGTTGCGCCGACCCGCTCCCGCGCCTCCAACCTGGGACTGCGGCTACGCTGCCGCGACGGCGCGGATGCAGTACACCGCGAGCTCCTTCGCGCAGATCGCGACCGCGCAACTGCTTCCGGAAGCGCTGTCGCCGCGCATCGCCGAGCAGCGGCCGGCTGGGCTTTTTCCAGCCCGCGGCAAATTCCGCTCGAACGATGCCGATCCGCTCACCCGTCGATGGTACGAGCCGTTCTTCACCCGGTGGGCCGACCGCTTCGTCAGCTTCCGGTGGGTTCAACAGGGCGTTCTGCACGCGTACCTTTTTTACATTCTCGCGGCCGTGGTGGTGGCGCTCACCTGGGCGTCAGTTCGAGGATGGGCGGGGCGATGAGCGAGGTTCTTGCTGTTTGTGCGTGCGCGCTGGCGGCGCTCAGCGGCTTGCCGGGCCTGTTCTCGTCGCGGAATGGCCGCGCCGGCGAGCGAATGGCCTGTTCTCTGATCGCAGTTGCCGGTATCGCGGGAGTGAGTGCCGCCGTGCTGGCATTCGTGGCGCCGTCGCCCGAAGGCATATCGCTGCGTTGGGCGGTGCCGGGCGGCGCGTTGCAGGTGCGTGTCGACGGCCTTTCAGCGATATTTCTCGGCCAGATCTTTTTCATCTCGATCCTCGGCGCCATCTACGGCCTGGGCTACTGGCCGCAGGCCGCACACCGGGAGAACGGACGCAAGCTACGCCTCTTCTACGGGTTGCTCACGGCCGGCATCGGTTTGCTCATCATTGCCGGCAACTCGGTGCTTTTCCTCGTGGGCTGGGAGGTCATGGCGCTTGCCGCCTTTCTCACGGTGACGACCGAAGACGAGAAGCCCGAAGTCCGCCAGGCGGGCTACTTATATCTCTGCACCACGCGCGCCGGAACGCTGTGCCTCTTCGCGCTTTTCGCGCTCCTCTTCGGCGCGACGGGCCGAATGGATTTCGACACTCACGGCGTCGATGCGGGCGGACCCGTCGGCACCGCCATCTTCTTGCTCGCCCTCGCAGGATTCGGTCTCAAGGCGGGCCTGATGCCACTGCACATCTGGCTGCCTCCGGCACATGCTTCCGCGCCCACTCACGTGTCCGCCTTGATGTCTGGCGTGCTGATCAAGACAGGCATCTATGCGCTGGCCCGCGTTGCGGCCGGATTCGAACATCCGCCGCTGTGGTGGGGCGGCATGCTGCTGTCGCTGGGCACCGCCTCTGCGGTGCTGGGCGTCGCATTCGCCATCGGCCAGCACGATGTCAAGCGGCTGCTCGCGTACCACAGCGTGGAGAACATCGGGATCATGTGCATGGGGCTGGGGCTCGCGCTCATCGGGCGCGCCTCCGGCCACCCGGACCTGGTGCTGCTGGGGCTGGCCGGGGCGCTCCTGCACGTGTGGAACCACGGGCTGTTCAAGGCGCTTTTGTTCCTCGGAGCGGGGTCGGTGATCCACGGGACGGGCACGCGCGAGATGGACAGGTTGGGAGGGCTGCTCAAACGCATGCCGGGGACGGCGCTGCTTTTTCTCGTCGGCGCGGTCGCGATCTGCGGATTGCCGCCGCTCAACGGATTCGTCAGCGAGCTGTTGGTCTACCTGGGGCTCTATCGCGGAGCGGCCGCGCGCGACGGGCGGTGGTGGATCGCCACCTCCTTCGCCGCTCCTGCGCTGGCGCTGGTCGGAGCGCTGGCGCTGGCCTGCTTCGCCAAGGCCTTTGGTGCCATCTTCCTCGGCGAGCCGCGCTCGGAGGATGCAGACCTGGCGCATGAGGCGCCGCGCACGATGCTCGGCCCGATGATCGCGCTCGCGGCCTGCTGCGTCCTCATCGGGCTCGCTCCTGCCCTGGTCGCGCCTGCCCTCGATTCCGCCGCAGCGGCGTGGGGAGTGAGCACGCCGCTCACCGCCGCGGCGCCGCTGGGCAAGATCACGCTGGCCGCCGTCCTCCTTCTCGCGGCGCTTGGCTTGACCGCGGCCGCGCTGGTTTCGCGGATCCGCGGGTCGAGGGCCGCGCCGACCTGGGATTGCGGCTACGCCGCGCCCACCGCCCGGATGCAATACACCTCGTCGTCCTTCGCGCAGATGCTGGTCGGGCTCTTCGCCTTCGCGCTGCGCCCGCGGGAACACGCGCCGCGACTGGTGGGGCCCTTCCCCGCGGCCGCGACCTATCACGGCGAGGTGCCCGACGCGGTCCTCGACCGGATCCTGCTGCCGTTCGTGCGCGCCACCGCAAACGCGTTCGAGTCGTTGAGATTCATCCAGCGCGGCAATGTCCAGGCCTACCTCGGCTACATCCTCCTCACACTCGTCCTGCTCCTGGTGTGGAAATGAACCTGCACACGCTCCTCCTCGACGTTGTGCACGTGGCCGTCTTGCTGCTAGTCCCGCCTTTCTTGCTCGGCGTGATCAACAAGACCAAGGCGGCCTTCGCGGGCCGCGTGGGGCCTCCTTATCTGCAGCCCTACTACGACCTCGTCAAGCTGTGGCGGAAGGGTTCGGTCTTCAGCACCTCGACCTCGTGGGTCTTCAAGGCGGGACCCGTGGTTGGCTTCGCGACTGCCGTGCTGGCCGGCTTGCTGCTGCCCGTCGCCGGGCACGCACCCCTGTCCTTCGAGGGTGACGCGATCCTGTTTGCCTACCTGTTCGCCCTCGGCCGTTTCTTCACGGTCGCTGCCGCACTCGATACGGGTTCCGCCTTCGAGGGAATGGGCAGCGCGCGCGAGGCCACTTTTTCTAGCCTGGCCGAGCCGGCGCTCTTCTTCGGCCTGCTCGTGCTCGGGCGCCTTGCCCGCTCGCTTTCGCTAGAAGTCATGCTGACCGGCGGACACTGGCCGCCGCGCTCGGCGGCCTCGCTAGTCCTGGTGATGGCCGCGCTCTTCATCGTCCTGCTCGCCGAGAACAGCCGCATCCCCTTCGACGATCCGAATACCCACCTCGAGCTGACCATGATCCACGAGGTGATGGTGCTCGATCACGGCGGCCCCGCCCTCGGTACCATTCTCTACGGAGCGTCGCTGAAACTCTTCATCTTCGCCGCGCTGGTGGTAGGCATCGCGCTTCCCGATCTCGGGAATCCGTGGATGTCGTTGGGTGCGCTGCTCACGGGCGTACTGGCCGTCGCGGTCGCTATCGGCGTGGTCGAGTCTCTCATGGCGCGCTTGCGGCTCGTGCACGTGCCCAGCCTGCTCATCGCCGCCTGCCTGCTTTCCGGATTCGGAATCGTGCTGCTCGCGAGGTAACCGATGCAAATCGTCGCCGACCCGCTCCTGGTTGTTCTGCTCTTGGTGAACTTCTTCATGCTCGGAACCAGCCGGCTGCGCGCGCTGATCAACGGTTCCGCCGCGCAAGGAGTACTGCTGGCGCTGCTGGTGGTCGCGGTGCATGGCGAGGTCACCCTGCAGGCGGCGCTGATTGCTCTCGCCACCATCGCGCTCAAGAGCATCGTAATTCCCTCGATGCTCACGCGCGCGCTTCGCGACGCCGCCATCCACCGAGAGATCGAGCCGGTGATCGGCTTCGTGCCTTCGCTGCTTCTGGGCGGGCTGGGAACGGGGCTGTCGGTGGTGTTCGCTCGCACCCTCCCGCTCGCGCCGGAGCACGTCGGTTCGCTGCTGGTTCCGGCGTCGCTCGCCACGGCGTTCACCGGCTTCCTCCTCCTCGCCACGCGGCGCAAGGCGATCACGCAGGTCGTCGGGTATCTGGCGCTGGAAAACGGCGTCTTCGTCATGGGCCTGACGCTGGTCGAGGCCATGCCTCTTCTGGTCGAGACGGGCGTCCTGCTCGATCTGGTCGTCGCCATCTTCGTGATGGGCATCATCATCGAGCACATCAGCCGCGAGTTTTCCTCCATCGACACCACGCGGCTCAGCTCGCTCAAGGAGTGACCTTTGGCGCTCGCTCTCGTCATCGTCCCGCTCGCATTCGCCGCCGCGGCGGCTGCCATGCCGTGGCAGAAGTGGCGGCCGTGGCTGCTGCCCGCGTGCGGTGCAGTCCACCTGGCGATGACGATCGCGGCGCTGGGGCGTCCTGAAGTCTCGGCCATCGGCGGATGGCTCAAGCTCGACGATCTGGGCCGGCTCGTCCTCGCGCTCGTCAGCGTGCTGTTCTTCGCCTGCTCCCTCTATGCGCCCGGGTACCTCGCTCTTCGCGCCGAGCGCTCGAACCGGGTCTTCGTACCCTGTTTGCTCTTCTTTCTCGCGATGAACTCGCTGATCGTCGAGGCGCAGCACCTTGGCTTGATGTGGGTGGCGATCGAGGCGACGACGCTCGCGTCCGCGCCGCTGATCCATTACAACCACCACGCGCGGTCGATCGAAGCGACCTGGAAGTATCTCTTGATCGGCTCGGTCGGCATTGCGCTGGCCCTGTTCGGGACCTTCTTTCTCGCCTATGCAGCCCTTCGGGCCGGCCTGGGCACCTCGCTGTTCTTCCCTGACCTGGTGCGCGAGGCGCCGCGGCTATCGCGGCCCTGGTTGCACTCCGCGTTCGTCCTGCTGTTCGTCGGCTACGGCACCAAGATGGGCCTCGCGCCCATGCACACATGGAAACCCGATGCCTATGGGGAGGCGCCCGGGATCGTCGGGACGCTGCTGGCCGGCGCGCTGACGAGCTGCGCGTTCCTTGCGCTTCTGCGCTTTTTCCAGATCGTGTCGGCCGCGGGAGAGGCAGCGTTCGCGCGGCAGCTCATGATCGGGATCGGCCTGCTCTCGATGGCGGTGGGCGGCGTCTTCATGGCGCGCCAGCGCGACTACAAGCGCATGCTCGCGTACTCCAGCGTCGAGCACATGGGGATCCTGGTGCTGGGCGTCGGCATCGGTGGCCTCGGCGTGTTCGGAGCGCTTCTCCACCTCGTCAACAACGCCATCACCAAAGGGGTGCTCTTTCTCTCGGCGGGAAACATCCACCGCGCCTACGGCAGCAAGTCGACCGAGGATGTCCGCGGTGCCTTGCGGCGCCTGCCGTTCTCGGGCGCGCTCTTTCTTGCCGGCTTCTTCGCTGCCACGGGCTCGCCGCCCTTTGCTCCGTTCCTCAGCGAGTTCACCATCGTGCGCGCCGCGATGACTTCGGGCCACGCCATCGTCGGCGGGCTTTTTCTCCTCATGCTGGCGATCGTCTTCATCGGAATGGGCGGCGCGGTGCTCGCGGTCGTGCAGGGGGAGCCGCCGGCAGAGGGACCGTCGGGTTATCATGATCGTCTCGGGACCATCGCTCCCATTCTTTTGCTGATGGCCATCGTCCTGTTCCTCGGCGTCTACGTGCCCGCGCCGTTGGTGGCGCTGGTGCAGAAAGCCGCGACTTTCGTGGAGGTGAAGCCGTGAAGTTGTTCAACGGCGTCGCCGTTCCCCGCGACCAGGTGCCTTTGCTCTCGCTCGAGGCGCTCCGGCAGAAGGCGATCGAAGCGCCGAAGCGCGGCCAGCGCATTTCCGCGCTTTTCGGGACTCCCGCTGGCGAACAGATCGAGCTCGTGCTGGTCCTCGCCGACGACTCTGCGGGCGCGCTCGAGGCTGCGCGGGCGAAGGTGATCGGCGAGTCGTTCCCGTCGATGACGCCGGAGTGCCCCGAGGCGCACCTGTTCGAGCGCGAGATCGCCGAGCAGTGGGGCGTGAAGCCCGAAGGCCATCCCTGGTTCAAGCCGGTCCGTTTCCATGCGTCTTGGCGCGGCCGCGACGCCTGGAGCCGGCCGCCCAGGGTGCACCCGCAGTGCGGCGTGACCGACTTCTATCGCGTCGAGGGAGAGGAAGTACACGAGGTCGCAGTCGGACCCGTGCACGCGGGGGTGATCGAGCCGGGGCACTTCCGCTTCCAGTGTCACGGCGAGGAGGTCTTCCACCTGGAGATCTCGCTCGGCTATCAGCACCGCGGTCTGGAGGCGGCACTGATCGGCGGACCGAACAAGCGCAGCATCCATTACGCCGAGACGCTGGCCGGCGACACGACCGTGGGACACGCGAGCGCGTACTGTCAGAACCTGGAGGCCCTGGCTGGTGCGCGCGCGGCATCCCGCGGCCAGGCGCTGCGCGCGATCGCGCTCGAGTTGGAGCGCCTCGCGAATCACACGGGCGACCTGGGCGCACTCGCCGGGGACGTCGGCTTCCTCCCCACGGCGGCGTACTGCGGCCGGCTTCGTGGCGATTTTCTCAACCTGACCGCGCTCCTCTGCGGCAGCCGATTCGGCCGGGGGACCGTGCGACCCGGCGGCGCGGGTTTCGACCTCGAACCGGAGCGGGCGGCGCAGGCTGCGGACCAGCTCGAGTCTGCGTTTCG
>Ga0137415_10005746_pt1 | contig 12282 bp, 10 predicted proteins | sample CZODoug3_1_1_16f_FD_183082 | JGI IMG/M metagenome (GOLD analysis project Ga0137415, IMG submission 183082) | Vadose zone soil fungal communities from Angelo Coast Range Reserve, California, USA - CZODoug3_1_1_16fungal (Hybrid Assembly) | ecosystem: Environmental > Terrestrial > Soil > Vadose...
TCCGAGCAGCGCGGCGACCGCCGTGCCGCCGACGAAGCCGACCAGCCAGGGCTGGTGATACTGATTGATCAACAGGCCGGCGGTGAGGCCGGCGGCGGTCACGAAGGTCGCCTGGGCCAGGCTGACCATCCCGCCGAGTCCGGTGACGACCACGAAGGAGAGGAACACGACCGACAGGGCGAGCCCGGCGGTCATCACGCTGAGCCAGTACGAGCCGGCGACGAAGTACAGATAGCAGAAGAAGAGCACAGCGGGAATCAGCCAACCAGCCGTACGCCACAGTACGGAGCGGCCGCCGTCTAGGTCGGCGACCACCGTGTCCTCGGCCATCGATCCGGTGATGCGGTCGCGGTTGCGGTAGCGGCGCCGGCCGAGAAACGCCAGCGCGAGCAGTAGGCCGATGAACGGGACCGAGGTGTTGAACCCGTTGATGTGGTTGGCGAACGTGGCGTAGCCGGCGACGAGATTCTGCGCCATGCCCAGGATCAGGCCGCCGGCGAAGGCGAGCGGGACGGACCGGAATCCGCCGAGCACGACGGCGGCCGTGGCCACGAAGACCGCCATGGTGTACGCGTTCGGGCTCAGCGTATTGAGGATCGGCGCGCCGACGATACCGGCGATGCACGCGAGCGTCGTACCCACGATCCACGCCCAGGCTGTCGCCGACGACCGGTTGATGCCCATCAGGGACGCCAACTCCGGGCGGTCGGTCGCTGCCCGCATGGTCAGTCCGAGCCGGGTGTGGCGCAGCAGGGCCCACAGGCCGACTGCGAGCACGGCGGCGACGCCGAAGACGATGACCTGATCCGAATTGATGATCAGGCCGCCGAACGGATGCCAGACATGAACCGGCGAAGGGCCGATCCCGGGTGTGGCGAATACCTGATCGCCCAGTGGTATCGAGAAGTGGGCATCCTGGACCAGAAGTTCGACGCCCCATCGCCCCAGCGCCGGTAGGGCGATCAGGATGCCGACGACGGCCATGACCTTCGCCGCCTCGCTGGCGCGGCTGAGCCGTCCCAGGATGAGCTTGTTGAGCACCCAACCCAGCAGTGGGCCGACGACGACGAGGGTCACGACCGCGGCCGGGACGATGCCCCAGTGCAACCCGACGTGCAGCTCGAAGTAGACGAACGCCGAGGTGAACGCGATCCCACCGAAGCCGAGGTTGAAGATGCCCGTGGTGGCGTAGGTCAGGGCCAGACCAGAAGCGATCAGCGAGTAGATCGCTCCCGACACCGCTCCGGAGACCAGCAAGTTCAGGAACTTGTCCATTGGCCCTTCCCCGTTTCCAGCGCGTACCTCAGTTGAGGTACGCCGCCCTGACCTGGCTGTCTTGCCTTACCTCGGCGGGCGTGCCGGTGGCGACGATCTCGCCACGCAGCAACGCCGTCACCCGGTCGGCCTGCTGCATCACGAACGCGATGTCGTGCTCGACGAGAACCACCGCGCATCGACCGGCCGCCTTGGTGTCCTCGATGACCCGGGTAAGGCGGCCGATCTCGTCCTCGCCCAGACCGGACGTGGGTTCGTCGAGGAGTAGAACGGTCGGGTCGTCGACCAGCGCCCGGCCGAGTTCGAGCATCCGGGCCTGGCCGATGGTCAGCGACCCGGCCGGTGCCCGGCGCAGTGCCTCGAGCCCGCAGCTGTGCAGCACGTTCTCGAGGGACTCGCGCCGGCCGGCCTCGCGACGGCGGCGGGTGCGAAGCCCGACGAGGTCACCCAGCACCCCGCCGCCACCGCCTCGCCATTCGCTGGCGCAGAGCAGGTTGTCCTCTACGGACAGGCCACCGAACACCTGCTGGCGCTGGAACGTACGTCGCAGTCCCAGCCGCGATCGCCGCACCGCCGACAGCTTGGTCACGTCGCGCTCAGCCAGCGCGACCTGACCCGAGTCCGGTGCTCGGACGCCGGATATCGCATCGAACAGGGTCGTCTTGCCAGCGCCGTTCGGTCCGATCAGCGCGAGCACCTCGCCGCGATGCGCGTCGAGCGACACCCCGTTGACCGCGACCACACCCGCGAAGCGGACCCGGACGTCCCGGACCCGCAACGCGGCCTCGACCGTGGGCAAGGTCTACTCACCCGCCTGAGACCTTGACGGTGTCACTGGGACTGCACTGGTACTTCTCCCTGACGGTGTAGTGACCCTTGGCGTCGGATTGCATCAACCCGCCGCAGCTGGCCGGCTTGATCTGGTCCTCCGGGAAGCTCAGGCCGCTGATCCCGCCTTGCACCGGCTTGATCGTCCAGCCGCCGTGGATCGTCTTGACGAAGTTGGCCGAGGTCACCTCGCCCTTGGCCGCCGTCGCCTGCAGTTGCTGGATGAACTCTTCGGCCGACCACCAGCCGACCGTGACGCCCAGGCTCATTTCCGTCGGCGCGTTGATCGCCTTCAGATCGGCCTCGACCTGCTTGGCCGCCGGGGCTCCTTCTTCCTGGGACGGGTATTGGGCCACCACCAGCGAGCCGTTGAGCGCACCGGCCAGCTGAGGCTGCTTGTCCAGGACGCCCGGCACGTAGGCCGTCGGATTCCAGATCCCACCCTTGTAGCCCGCCTGGCGCAGGGCACCGGTCAGCGCGGCGCCCGGGCCGAAGTCCGTCAGCAGCATGATCACGTCCGGGTTGGCGGCCAGCAGGCCCTGGACGTAAGGGGAATAGTCGGTCGCCCCGCCCTGCGGGATCGACGCCTTGTTGTACACCAGCGTGCCGCCGGCCTTCGTGACCGCCGCCGCGACGCCGGCCAGCCCGCTCTTGCCTCCGGCGTTGTCGATTCCGACGACCGCGGTCCGCAGTCCCTGCACGGGTTTTCCGATGCCGGCCGCCAGTTGCTTGTACAGGAGCAGGCTCTGATAGTCACTTGACGCCTGGCACCCGAGGACGGGGAATGCGGCATCACCGACGCACATCGACGGGTTGATTCCCCAGCCGATGAAAGGGATGTTGCGCTGGTTGAGCAGCTGGGCCGAGGAGGGGCTGAAGGTCTGGCTGGCGACCGGGGTCACCGCGAAGACCTTGTTCTTCAACGCCAGGGTCTGTACCGCGGTGAGGTTTCCGCTCAGGCTGCTGCCGTCCTTGAGCACATCGACAAGCTTGATCTTGCGGCCGTTGAGCCCTCCGGCGTTGTTGAACCGCGCGATCCGGGCCTTGAACCCGATGTCGATGCCGGTGAAGTTGCCGTCCTGAACACCGCCGACGACGATGTCACCGCCGCCGGTCGATCCGCCACCGCTGCCGCCGTTGCCCGCCGAACCGGTGCCGCCGCCCGACTTGTCCTTGCTGCTACTGCAGGCAGCGGCCAGCAACGTGATCGCCAGCGCCGCCACCGCAACTCGGACTTTCCGCGATGTCAACGGGGTGTCCTTACGGTGTCGTGCATCTGCGAGGGTCTGTTCCACAACCGCTCCTCATCTCGTGGGCGACGCGGGCTTGTAGCCGTCTTTCCTACCCGATCGTCTAACTGCTGTCTGTATATTAGACAAAGTATTTTGCATATGGCGCCAGATCTCGCATCGGCCTTTTGGGGAGCGGAGGTCTGGTTCTGCCTCGCTCCGACGCAACTCGGCGTCGAGGCGACAGGTGTGGCGCTGCTGACCAGTGAGTCTCAGGCGAACCCTAGGCGTTGTCAGTGGAATGAGCAATGATTCAAGTCGATGAACGGAAGATTAATCCATCGGCAAAGAACGCCACCCGCGCAACGACCACCAACGTACGGCGCGAGCGACCCCGCTACGGCGGATGCGTTGCGCATCTGTGTTCAGGACAGCGCAGGATTGAACATTGGTTGACTCGGCGGATCCGCCGTCGGATGGGAGCACGGTGACTGATGTTTGAGCTGACGGGACGCGTAGTGCTGGTCACGGGCGCCGGGCAGGGCGTAGGCGAGGGTATTGCGATCGCTATGGCCGAGCAGGGAGCGTCGGTCGCGGTCAACGACCTGATCCGGGATCGGGCGGAGCAGCTGGTCGAGAGGCTGCCTCGATCCGATACCGCTGCCTGTGCGTGTCCGGCGGACGTGACGGATCTCGACGCCGTGCGCGCAATGGTGGCCGACGTCGAGCGCCGGCTCGGACCGGTCGATGTACTCGTGAACAATGCGGGAATCCCGAGTACTGGCGTCGCCATGCGCCCGTTCGTCGATACCAGCCCCTCCGAATGGCGCCCGTTCGTCGACATCAACCTGTACGGAGTCCTGCATTGCACGCATGCGGTGCTTCCCGGCATGAAGGTCCGGAAGTGGGGCCGGATCATCTCGGTGACGTCGGACGCGGGTCGTAACGGCGAGGCCGACCTGGCGGTGTACGCGGCCTCGAAGGCGGCGGGTGCGGCGTTCACGCGATCAGTGGCGAAGGAGGTCGGACGCGACGGCATCACCTGCAACTCGATCTCGCTGGGCTCCATCGCATCCCGGGCCGCCGAGCCCAGCGAGGCCGAGGCCGAACGGCTGGCTCGACAGCTGCGGCGATACCCGATTGGCCGCCTGGGCCGACCCGCCGATGTTGCGGCGGCGGCTGTCTGGCTGGCGTCCGAGGAAGCCAGTTGGGTCACCGGGCAGACCGTTTCGGTCAACGGTGGGTACACGACGACCTGAACATGTTCGCCTCACCCGCCCGAGATTTTGACGGTGTCCTTGGGATTGCACTCGTACTTCACCTTGACGCTGTACTGGCCCTTGGCGTCGGACTGCATCAACCCGGAGCAGCCCGGCGATTTGACCTGGTCCTCGGGGAAGGTGAGGTCGCTTATCCCGCCCACCAGCGGCTTGATCGTCCAACCGGCGTGGATGGTCTTGACGAAGTTGGCCGAGGTCACCTCGCCCTTGGCCGCGGTCGCTTGCAGTTGCTGGATGAATTCCTCCGCCGACCACCAGCCGGTGGACAGGCCCAGAGTCAGGTGCGTCGGGGCCTTGATCGCGCTCAGATCGGCCTGGATCTGCTTGGCCGCGGGCGCCCCCTCCTCTTGCGTGGGGAACTGGGCCACCACCATCGAGCCGTTGAGTGCTGCAGCTAGTTGGGGCTGCGCCGACAGCACACCGGGCACGTACGCCGTGGGGTTCCAGATCCCACCCCGGAAACCGGCTTGGCGCAGGGCTCCGGTCAGCGCGGCGCCGGGGCCGAAGTCCGTCAGCAGCGCGATCACGTCCGGCTTGACCGCCAGCAGGCCCTGCACGTACGGCGAATAATCGGTCGCTCCGCCCACCGGGATCGACGCCTGGCCGAACACCACCGTGCCGCCGGCCTGGGTGGCCGTGCCTTTCAGGCCGTCCAGACCGGCCTTACTACCGGCGGTGTCGAGTCCGATGAACGCGACCTTGAGCCCCTGAACCGGCCTTCCGAGACCCTGGGCCAGTTGCTTGATCCATTGCAGGCTCTGGTACTTGCTCGACCCTTGGCATCCGGAGATGGGGAATGCGGCGTCACCGTCGCACATCGCCGGGGTAACTCCCCAGCCGATGAACGGGATGTTGCGCTGGTTGAGCAGCTGGGCCGACGAGGGGCTGAAGATCCGGCTCGAGATCGGGGTCACCGCGAAGACCTTGTCCTTCAGTACCAGGGTCTGTATCGCGCTGAGGTTTCCGCTCAGGCTGCCGCCGTCGTTCAGCACGTCGAGCACCTTGACCTTGCGGCCGTCGATGCCGCCGGCGGCGTTGAACCGCGCGATCCGGGCCTTGAACCCGACGTCGATGCCGGTGGCCGTACCGTCCTGGACGCCGCCGACGACGATGTCGCCCTTGCTCGAACCACCGCCACCGGACTTGTCCTTGCTGCTGCTGCAGGCGGCAGCCAGCATGGCGATCGCCAGTGCCGCAACGGCAACTCGGAGCTTCCGCGATGACAACGGGCCCATCGTCGGGTGCCGTCCGTTTGCGCGCGTCTCGTCCACAACCGCTCCTCAGCTCGTGTGGGGCGATGCGGGCGTGGCTGTGCTTCCTACCCGTCGACCGCGTCGCCGTCTGAGTAGGTTAAACGATGTATCTTAGATAAGATAGTGGGCGCTATGGCGAAGCGGCCAGCACCGCCGGCAGGTCGGTCTCGATCTCGTCGGGAACCACGGAGGGCTCGTATCGGCACAGCACCGATCCAGTTCGGTCGACCAGGAACTTGGTGAAGTTCCACTTGATCTCGTCGGTGCCGATCGCCTCGGGGCGCATTTGCCGGATGACGTCGTAAAGCCGGCCGTGTTGCGGGCCGAAGTCGCCCGGCGCGGCTGTCCGCAGATATTCGTAGAGCGGATGCGCGTCGGCCCCGTTCACATCGATCTTGGCGAACACCGGGAACGTCACGTCATAGTTCGTGCTGCAGAAGCCCTGGATCTCCGTATCGGTGCCGGGCTCCTGTTCGCCGAACTGGTTGCACGGAAACCCGAGGACTCGTAGACCGCTCGCACCGTTGTTCCTATGCAGAGCTTCCAGGCCCTCGTACTGCGGCGTGAGGCCACACTTGCTCGCCACGTTGACGATCAGCAGGACCTGACCTTCGTAGGGACGCAAGGTGGTGACCTCCCCATCGGCCTTCGTCACCGGGAAGTCGTAAATCGAGTCCACATCTGCTCCTTGGCTGCTACGCGATGGTGAGTCCACCGTCGACGACGATCGTCTGCCCGGTCACGTAGGAGGAGGCGTCGCTGGCCAGGAAGAGAAGCGCCGCGGCGAGTTCGCCGGGACGGCCGACCCGACCGGCGACGATCCGCGGCAACAGCACCCGTTCCAGATAGCCCGGCTCGTACTGGTCGGTCATCTCGGTCTCGAACACGCCGGGAGCCAGGGCGTTGACGCGAATGCCCTTCCGCGCGGTCCACTGCTGCGCCAGGTCACGCGTCAACCCGATCAACGCCGCCTTGGTCGCGGCGTACGCGGCCTGCGGGAGCGCGGCCGTGGTCAGGCCGAGGACACTGCTGATGTTGACGATGCTCGAGCCGTCGCCCATCACCCGTCCACACGCCTGCGCCATCCAGTAACAGCCGTTCAGGTTGACGTCGACGACGGCGCGGAACTGCTCGGGCGTCTCGCGGGTTGCCGGCACCGCCGAGGCCACGCCGGCGTTGTTGACCAGAACGTCGACGCGGCCGAAGGCGTCCATGGTGGCGCCGACCAGGCTCTGACATTGCTGGGGATCCGAGACGTCGGTCGGCACCGCGATGACCTTCTGGCCGAGGCGCTCGATGCCGGATCTGGTGACCTCGAGCTTGTCCACCCGGCGGGCGGCGAGTACGAGGTCGGCTCCGGCCTCGGCGAGAGCCTCGGCGAACGCGACGCCCAGCCCGGAGGAGGCGCCGGTGACGATCGCGACCCGACCATCGAGGCGGAACAGGTCGGTGACACTCACGGCTAGCCCTTGGGCGGCGAAGCGAGCGGCTTGCCGCAGCAGGTCGGTAGCACGCCGTCGGCCTTGATGATGATGACCTCGGTGCCGCAGCCCTCACAGCGCAGACGCGAGCCCGGCTTGACGGGTTCCATGAGTTGTCCCTTCCCGTGGACGGAGTCAGACCTCGTCGGACGTGTCGTCAGCCGCCCGGGATTCGATCAGCTTGTCGATCTCGTCGGCCGAGTAGCCGGCTTCGGTCAGGATGGCCCGGGTGTTCTGGCCGGGCCACACCGGCGGACCCTGGATGATTCCAGGCGTGTCGGAGAGATCGAAATATAGCCCGGCCATCTTCATGTTGCCGACCACCGGGTGCGGGAACGCCGCGACCAGTTGCCGGCGCTCCGCCTCGGGATCGGCGAACAGCCGCAGTACGTAGTCCGGGTCCGAGACCTCGGCCGGCACCCCGAAGCGATCCAGCGTGGATTGCCACCTGGACGCCGTCCCCGTCGCGAAGACGTCCGACAGCTCGTCGATCAGTACGGCGTCGTTCTCGACTCGGGCGGCCGCGGTCGCGAAGCGCGGATCCTCAGCCAGGTCGGCCCGGTTGATCGCCTTGGTGAGGCCCTGCCACGCCGGCTCGGTCAGCGCGGCCAGGCACAGCCATCCCTCGGCCGTGCGGTAGAGGCGGTACAGCGCGCTCCAGCCGTACTGTTCGGCATCCGGGTGCTGCCGATCCGCCTTCTGGCTGCCGTCCGGGCTCACCCAGGCCATCGAGGTGTTGAGCAGGTGGGCGTAGAGGATCGAGGTCCGGACGAACTGACCCTCACCGGTTCGGTTCCGGTCGTAGAGGCCCTGGATGATGCCCAGCGCCGACAGGAAGCCGTTGCCCGTGTCACCCAGCGAGGTCGCCGACCAGATCGGCCGGCCGTCGTTGTCGAGCCCGCCGTCCAGCCACGACGTACCCGCGAGCGCCGCCCCGGTCTGGTCGTTGCCGGGGTGCTCCTGCCGGGGACCCTGCTCGTGTCCGAGCGTGTGGCAGTAGACGAGGGACGGGTTGATCTCGCGCAGTGACTCGTAGTCGACGCCGAGCCGTTCGGCGGCGTCGTAGCGCATGTTGTGCTGGACGACATCGGCCCCGGCGACGAGGCGATGCAGCACCTCCATGGCCGCCGGGTCCTTGAGATTGAGCGCGATCGAGTCCTTGTCGCGGTTGCAGCACATCGCGATGTGGTTGCTGAACCAGAACTTGTCGGTCAGGGTGTTCACCTTGATGACCCGGGCGCCCAGCTGGGCGAGCACCTGCGTGCCGAACGGGCCGGCCACGGCCAGACCCAGGTCCAGCACCGTGACCCCGGCGAGCGGCGCGGACAGGCCGCGTCCAACTGGATGGTTGTTCACCGATCGGGGGCCGCGCTGGGCCATCAGCTGATCGGCCTCGGCCCGGACCTCAGTCGTGTGGGCGCCGGGTGCCGCGGCCGGCCCGGGCGTCTTCTGCGGATGCCGGCTCAGCTCGACCACCCGACCGACCTGGCGGATCGGCCCCACTTCCGGGTCCTCGACCTCGACGACGCAGCCATCGGCGACGAGCAAGGGATCCAGCAGTGCCTCTTCCGGCGACCTCACGGTCTGCACCGGCACGCCCACGCGGGCGGCGAGGTCGGTCCACTGCGCCGCCGGGTGAGTGGCGACCGCGTCGGCGAGCTGACCCTGGTACGCGTGCAGTAACACCATGTCGTCGGCCATCGGCGTCACCCGCAGCGAGGCGTCCTTCGGCGTGGCCTGCATCCCGTTCGCGGCCGCGTTCAGGATGAACTCGGGCCGCAGCACCCAGTGATGGGTCCACCGGCCGTCAGAGGTGGCGAAGAAGCCCTTCGGCGCGCGCGGGTCGATCACCCAGGTCTCGAAGTACTTCGATTCGGGACGTTCGACCTGCTGCCAGCCGCCGACCGTGGTGGCCAGGATTCCGTGCAGCAATGATGCGTTGATGTGCTGGCCCCGGCCCGTGCTCTCGCGGGCCAACAAGGCGGCATTGATGTCCACCGTGGCGATGTACGCGGCCGCCAGGCTCGGCCACGGCACGCCCGAGAAGAGGGGCCCGTCACGATCCGGTCCGACCCAGCAGTTCTCCGGTGCTTCGACGCCGGGCAGCATCCCTTCGGTGCCGGAGAGCCGACCGATCGTGCCGCCCACGGTTCCCCGGACCTCCCACTGCTGCCCGGTGCGAGCGGCCACCAGCGCGTCGATGCCGGGCCGATCGGAGTCGGGTCCATCCGGGCCGTAGCCGGTGATCGAGCAGTAGATGAGTCGCGGGTTGAGCTCGGCGAGCGTCTCGTAGCCGATGCCCAGTTCGCTGGTCGTGCCGGGGGAGAAGCTTTCGATGACGACGTCGGCGACCGAGGCCAGAGCCAGCAGGCGACGCTTGTCCGACTCGGCCTTCAGGTCCAGGGCGGCGTTGCGCTTGCCCCGGTTCCACACCCGGTATCCGGACAGGTGGCCCCAGGGATCGCCGTCCGGCGGCTCGATCTTGGTAACGCTCGCGCCGTGGTCGGCGAGCAGCATTCCGGTGATGGGGCCGGTGATCCCCCAGGAGAGGTCGAGCACCTTCACCCCGTCGAGAACGCCCATGTCAGTCCGCCTCCGATCATCGGTCATTGACTTTATAGTGAATACTATGGCGGATGCCGGGCCGTTCGGCCAGCTCGTCGCTCCAGCCGAGGATGCGATCCCACAACTGGACCCGGTTCGGTTCGACGTTGTGGTTGTGGCCGGAGTCTTCGAGAACGAACAGCGTGATGTCGCGCGACGCGGGGAACTCGGCCGGCAGCTCGTGCGGTCGCGCAGCGATGTCCTTGTCGCCGACCCCGAGGAAGACCGGCACGTCGATCGCTGCGGTGGCGGTGGCCGCGCTGCGCGGAATCATCGAGGCATAGCCGACAACGGTCAGCAGTCGAGTCCGGGCGTCGACGAGCGCCTCATGTGCCTCTGGTGACATCGAATTGGCCACGTACATCCGCGAACCGCCGCGGGACATCGTCGCCAGCGGTTCAGCGTTGCGCTTCTTGGCGCCTTCGACCAAGCGAGGCAGGAACAGGTCGGGCTGGGACGCGAGGGCGCGTTCGGCCGGATCGAGATAGTCCGGCAGGCCGTGGCTACTCCAGCCGAGCAGGACGACGCCGTCGAATTGGGGATGGGCCGATTGATGATGGATGAGGATCAGCGAACCGGCCGAGTGCGCCACGCCCAAGGTGAGTAGCGGGTCGAGGGCGGGCAGCCCTTCGACGGTGCCGGTCCGCAGCATCTCCACCAGGCGGCTGACTGCCGCCGCGTTCACCCGCGCGACGACCTGCGGCGTTAGAGCCCAGCCGTCATCGGGCGCATCGCTCTCGCCGACTCCCGGATGATCGACCAGAACGACGACGTACCCGCGGTCGACCGCGTATTCGGCGAAGCTGTACCCGTCGGCACTCAGGTCGAAGTAGCGGCGCGACATCCCGCCGCCGGGGAAGCAGAACAGTACCGGCGAATCGTCGGCGACCTCGTCGCCGACGACGATCTCGGCGGCGAGTGTTCTGCATCCCGCCGGCGCGGCGTCGGCGACATCGGCTCGCAGCGCAATGCGCGTTGTGATCACAGATTCCAGACGCGGACGGCGTTCCCGCTCAGGACGAGTTCGCGCTCGTCGGGCGCCGCTTCCGCCGTCACTTCTTCAGCGATCGACTGTGACTTCGGCCAGCTGGACACCGGGTGCGGGTAGTCGGACGACCACATCACGTTCCTGATGCCGATGATGTCGTGAGCGTGGCGGATCACGTTCGGCTCGTCGATGAACGTCAGGTACACGTTCTGCCGGAAGTACTCGCTGGGCGCCTTCTCCAGGCCGGGGAACTCGTAGCCCTGACGGGCGCGCAGATCGTCGACGATGTCCAGCCACCACGCCACCCAGCCGACGCCCGGCTCGACGAAGACGACCTTGAGCTTCGGATGGCGCTCGAACACGCCGGTCAGCAGCCACATACCCAGGGCCTCCGCGGCGGACAGCGCGACCATCGGGACGAAGATGCCCTTCTGGGGAGTCGGATCGCGGCGGGCCAGTTCCTCGAGCTGGGTGTTCATGCCGATGTGGCAGCAGATCGGCAGATCCGCGTCCTGGATCGCTCGCCACAGCGGGTCGTAGCGGGTGTCCCAATAGTCCGGCAGCCCGAGCTCGGCCGGAAAGACCGGCAGCTGAAGAGACTTGCAGCCTTCCGCCGCGGCCGCCTTGACCTCGGCGACAGCGGCGTCGATGTCATGGATCGGGATCTGGTAGGAGACGATCAGCCGACGCGGATCAGCCGACGCGAACTCAGCCAGCGCGGTGTTGAAGGCGCGGGTCGACTCTCTCCAGCCGTTCTTGACCAGGTAGAGGTAGCGGAACGCGCTGACCTCGCAGTACGTGGCGGACGCCTCCACTCCGTCGGTGTCCATGTCCTGCAGCCGGGCGGACGACTCGGTGTGGCCGGGACGGCCGTTCGCCTCGTGGGTGCGACGGGTGAAGTCCGCGGCGCCGTCCAGGCCCTTCTGCTTCCGCCAACGCTGGTTGGCCTCGTTGCTGAGCATGACACCCATCGACCCGCGGAACTCGGCAACGGCGGCGTCGTAATCGCCGTGGAACTTCGGATCGAGGAAATGCTTGACCCGGTCGTGGCTCAGGTCAACATGGTCGTCGGCTGAGATCAGGCGCTGGGACATCTTCAGTCTCCCGTCGATATGAGATAACTCATGGCATCAATTTATAGTAATTACAATGGGTGCTCAAGGTCGGGGAGTCAGGCTTCGCCGAGGATCAGCGCGCTGTGGCCGACGGCGCAGAGCACCCGGGAGGCGCCCGCCACCTGGTTCGCCGCGGTGCCTCTGATCTGCCGAACGCCCTCCAGGATGTTGTTGACGCCGTGGATGTACGCCTCGCCGAGTAGGCCACCGTGGGTGTTGACCGGCAGCG
>Ga0137415_10005747_pt1 | contig 12281 bp, 9 predicted proteins | sample CZODoug3_1_1_16f_FD_183082 | JGI IMG/M metagenome (GOLD analysis project Ga0137415, IMG submission 183082) | Vadose zone soil fungal communities from Angelo Coast Range Reserve, California, USA - CZODoug3_1_1_16fungal (Hybrid Assembly) | ecosystem: Environmental > Terrestrial > Soil > Vadose...
AAGGATCCGCCTTCGACCGATTAAAAGGTTGTCCACTGGGTCCCCGACCAACCTGGTGGCGAGCTTTCGCCGGGAAATGCGCTATGCAACTATCGCATTGACGACAGCGGGACATTGATGCCTTTTTGGTGCTGTTGCTGGTAGTTTGCGCGTTGGGAATCGGTGGCCCGAGCCACCGGCGTCGGGGGATCGTTGATGGGGCGCGGCGTTCGCGTTGCGGGATGTCTGGGGCTGCTGGCCGCGATGCCGGCCACGACGGCGGTCGCGGCCGATCTCGTGCCCGAAGCCGCGTCGGCGCCCAAGTGGACGGTTGAGCTGGGCATGGAGGTCCGCTCCCTGCCGCACTACCAGGGCTCCGACGTTTACGGCTTCTATCCGGTCCCCTTCCTGGACGTGCGCCCGGCCGGAACGCCGCCGCGCTTTCACGCTCCGCGCGACGGCTTCGGGGTTGCGATCCTCGACACCGATACCTTCAAGGCCGGCCCGGTCGCCCAGTTCGAGTTCGGCCGTCACGTGAAGCACAATCCGTCGCTGGCGGGCCTCGGGAATGTCGGCGCGACCGCGGAGGTCGGCGGCTATTTTGATTACTGGCCGAACCAATGGCTGCGCGCCCGGGTCGAGCTGCGGCAGGGCATCGGGGGTCATCACGGCATCGTCTCGGACGAGACCCTGGATGTGGTGGTGCCGGTCTCGCCGCAATGGACCGTGTCGGGCGGCCCGCGCATGACGATAGCGACCGCGGATGCCAACCGGCCCTATTTCGGCATCGACGCCGCCCAGTCGGCGGCCTCCGGGTTGCCGACATACGAGGCCGGGGGGGGCATTCGCTCGCTCGGTGCCGGCACCCAGGCGCGCTACCAGTGGAATCAGCAATGGGCGAGCCACGCCTTTGTCGAATACACGAAGCTCACCGGCGACGTCGGGAATTCGCCGATCGTCACCCAGCGCGGCTCGCCCAATCAGGCGATGTTCGGATTCGGCACGACCTATTCGTTCGACATCCCGGCGCTGTGGTGACGCCGGAGGCTCCAATCACAGGCCGCGTCAGCGCCCTTCGCGGCGCGCCATGAAAGCCAGCCGCTCGAACAAGTGCACGTCCTGCTCGTTCTTGATCAGGGCGCCATGCAGCGGCGGGATCAGTCTCTTGGGATCGCGCTCGCGCAATGTCTCCGGCCCGATGTCTTCCACCATCAACAGCTTCAGCCAGTCGAGCAATTCCGAGGTCGATGGCTTCTTCTTCAGGCCCGGTACTTCGCGGATCTCGTAGAACAGCTTGAGCGCTTCCGCGACCAGACGCTGCTTGATGCCGGGGAAATGGACGTCGATGATCGCCCGCATGGTGTCGGCGTCGGGAAAGCGGATGTAGTGGAAGAAGCAGCGGCGCAGGAACGCGTCCGGCAACTCCTTCTCGTTGTTCGACGTGATGACGACGATCGGGCGCCGGCGCGCCTTGATGGTCTCGCCGGTCTCGTAGACGAAGAATTCCATCCGGTCGAGCTCCTGCAGCAGATCGTTGGGGAACTCGATGTCCGCCTTGTCGACCTCGTCGATCAGCAGGACCGGCCGCTCGTCGGCCACGAAGGCATCCCATAATTTGCCGCGCTTGATGTAGTTGCGGATGTCGTGCACGCGCGCGTCGCCGAGCTGGCTGTCGCGCAGGCGCGACACCGCGTCGTATTCGTACAGGCCCTGCTGCGCCTTGGTGGTCGACTTCACGTGCCATTCGATCAGCGGCGCAGCGAGCGCCTTGGCGATCTCGAGCGCCAGCACGGTCTTGCCGGTGCCGGGCTCGCCTTTGACCAGGAGCGGGCGCTCGAGCGTGATCGCGGCATTGACCGCGACCTTGAGGTCGTCGGTCGCCACATAGGCGCTGGTACCTTCGAAACGCATGACGGTCGTATCCCGATGAATGTGAGGTTTGCGCCATCAGACAAGGTTGGCGGGCGCTTGTCGAGATTGAACGGGCGGAATACGGTTTTGGCGGCGCCGGCATCGTGCCGGCGGCCGCTGCACGAGGGAAAAGATCATGCGGGGCGTAATCAATTCCGGTTCGATCCGGCTGCTGTGGCTGCTCGGTCTTGTCGTTTCGCTGATCTGCCAAAGCGCCGAAGGTCAAGCCGGCGACGAGCGCAAGCAGCTCGCTTTCGACGCGGTCGATCGCAACGCGGAGCAGATGACGGCGATCAGCGATTCGATCTTCTATTTCGGCGAGCCCGGCATGCAGGAATTCGAAGGCACCAAGCTGCTCAAGGGCACGCTCGAGGCGGCGGGTTTCCGGGTCGACCTCGGCGGCGCCGGGATGCCGACCAACCTGTGGGCCGAATGGGGCGCCGGCCGGCCCAAGATCGCGATCGTGACCGAGATCGACGCGCTTCCGTCGGGCTCGCAGACGCCGCTCGAATTCGCCCGCAAGCCGCTGGTGGCGGGTGCGCCCGGCCACATGGAGGGCCACAACACCCATGGCGGCGTCGCCTCGATGGCGGCTTTCGCGGTCAAGCAGGTGATGGAGCGCTACAATCTTCCCGGCACGGTCGCGATCTCGTTCGGGCCCGCCGAAGAGCAGCTGGCGAGCCGCCCCTTCATCGTGCGTGCCGGCTATTTCAAGGACGTCGACGCCATCATCTATCTTCACCTTCGCGATTCGCTCGCCACCGGCTACGGGGTGCAGAATTATGCGGCGATCAGCTCGATCTTCACGTTTCACGGCAAGACCGCGCATGGCGCCGTCAACCCGTGGGACGGCAAGGATGCGGTCGACGCCGTCGAGCTCATGGACATCGGCTTCGACAAATTGCGCGAGCATTTGCGCCCGACCTACCGCGCGCACCGCACCATCACGGTCGGCGGCATCCAGCCCAACATCATTCCCGACACCGGCCAGATCTGGTGGTTCGTGCGCGACGCCAGCATGCCGGACGCGAAGACGACCTACGACAAGCTGCTGAAGATCGCCGAGGGCGCGGCCCTCATGACCGGCACGACCTGGGACGTCAAATACGCGGCCTCGGCCTGGCCGCAGCTCGTCACCAAGACCATCGCGGAAGCGATCCAGCGGAACATCGAGATGGTCGGGGTCCCGCAATGGACCGACCAGGAGCAGCAATTCGCGCGCGACTTCCAGAAATCGGCGGAGCGGCCGGTGGTCGGGCTGCGCACGACGCCGGAGGCCTTTGGCGAACGCCGGCAGTCGACGTCGTCGAACGACAATGGCGACGTGTCCTGGGTCGTGCCCGCCGGCCTGTTGAATTTTCCCGCTTCGGTCCCGGGCATCGAATACCACGAATGGCACGCCGCGATCACGCCGGTGAGCTCGATCTCGCACAAGGGTCAGGTCGTGGGCGCGAAGGTGCTGGCCGCCTCGATCATCGATCTCCTCACCTCGCCCGAGCTCCTGGAAAAGGCGCGCGCCGAGTTCCTGGTCGAATCCAGGAAGACGCCCTATTTCTCGCTGCTGCCGGCCGAGACAAATCCGCCGCTCGATCTCAACCGCGCCGAGATGGAAAAATACCGGCCGGAGATGCGCAAGTTCTACCTGGACAAGACCCCGCGCTTCAATTGAGCTGCGGCCCGGAGGCGTGATCACCGGGCCGTGGGCGCGACCCACGCGGTTCTCGCGCGAACGTGACAGCATTTGAGCGGCGCCGCGCGTCTTCGCGCGCTAGGTTGGGGGCGTGATTTACCCGATGGCCCCGGTTCTCAACCGTCCTGGGAGCAGACGATGATGATCAGCCGCCGATTGTTGCTGGCAGGCGCCGGCAGTGTGGCCGTGCTCGCCGGCCTGCGCTGGCTGCAAGGCTCGCACGTCGAGGCCGCAGCCTCTTTCGAGATCGAGAAATCCGATGCCGACTGGCGGCGGCTCCTGACCAGCGCGCAATACAATGTGCTGCGTCGGCAGGGCACCGAGCAGCCTTACTCGAGCGCGCTCAATCACGAAAAGCGCAAGGGGGTCTTCGCCTGCGCGGGCTGCGACCTGCCGCTGTTCTCATCGGAGACCAAGTTCGAAAGCGGCACCGGCTGGCCGAGCTTCTATCGGCCGTTGCCGGACGCCGTCGGAACGTCCGAGGACCGCGCCTATTTCATGAAGCGCACCGAGGTTCATTGCCGCCGCTGCGGCGGTCACCTCGGCCACGTATTCGACGACGGGCCGCCGCCGACCGGCCTGCGCTACTGCATGAACGGGGTGGCGTTGAAGTTCACGCCCGAGGCCGGCGGGCCGGCCTGACGGTCGGTATTCCCGGCATTTTCTGCCGACCGAAGGGCTGAATCTTGCCGACCCGTGCCCCCGGGTCTGCCGGCCTTTTTCAATAAGTTATTGAAAATAAAAGACTTTTTCTCTGGCACGGGGCTTGCGATGACCATCTGGATATTGCGGCCTGCAGGTTCGAAAACCGTTCCGATTGGCCGCTCGAATCCGAGTGGAGAACCGTTATGGGTATCTTTGACGCTCTTACGTCCGCCGTCTCCGGGTTGAGCGCGCAGGCCTATGCGCTGCAGAACATCTCCGGCAACATCGCGAACTCGCAGACGACCGGCTACAAGCGCATCAATACCCAGTTCGAAGATCTCGTCGGCGACAACCTGCCCAGCAAGCAGCTCGCCGGCGGGGTCCTGGCGAGCTCGGTCGCGACCAACAACGTGCAGGGCGACATCCAGAACGCGCAGACGAGCACGTTCATGGCGGTCAACGGCAACGGCTATTTCACCGTCCAGAAGCCGAGCTCTTTCTCCGGCGGCCAGCCGGTATTCGGCGGGGTGAACCTGTACAGCCGCCGCGGCGATTTCCAGCTCGACCAGAACGGCTTCCTGGTCAACGGCGCGGGCTATTACCTGATGGGGCTGACGGTCGATCCCACGACCGGCAATACGACGGGGAGCATCCCGACCACGCTGCAATTCAGCAACAACCTGATCCCCGCCCAGCAGACGTCGCAGATCACATATAATGCGAACCTGCCCAGCCAGCCGACCACGACAAACACACAGGCCGGCGTGCCGGGCTCCAATCTGCTCAATCCGGCGACCTTCGCGTCCAATCCGCTGGTCGGACCCCTGACGCCGGCCAAAATCCAGGGCGCCGGCGCCGCGATCGCGCCGACGGTGCATACCGGCACGCCGATCACCTTCCCGCTCGCGGCGGGCGGCACGCTGGCTCTCACCGGCACCGGCAGCTCAACCATCACCGTCAATGCGGGCGACAGCGCGCTGCAGGTCGCCAACGCGATCAATGCGGCGACCCTCACCACCAACATCTCGGCGACGGTCAACGGCGCAAATCAGCTCGTGCTCACGAGCGGCGACGCGGCGACGCCCGTGAATATCACGGGCGGTACGGCGCTCGCCACGCTCGGTCTGGCGGTCTCCAGCAACGGGCCGACCAACCTCATCACCTCATCGACGGTGTCCACCGGCCAGCAGCTGATCGTGACCATCGGCGCCCTTGCGCCGCAAATCATCACCTTCGGCAACGGCGTCGGCCAGGTGGGGACGCTCGCCCAGCTCAACGTCGCTTTGCAGGGCCTTGCCGGCGTAGGTCCGACCTCCAGCGTCGATGCCCAGGGCAACATCAAGATCGTCGCCGCCAATACGACCGACGTCATCACGGTGAGCGGCGGGCCCGCCGCGACGCCGCTCAATCTGCCGACTTTCGGCATCACGAACGCGCAAGGCTTCCCCGCGAACGGCAACGTCTACGGGATCGACCAGGGCAACTTTCTGGCCGAGTCGGTGGCGGGCGGGTCGATCACCGCTTACGACGGAACCGGCACGCCGGTGAACATGCAATTCCGCTGGGCGAAGGCCGACAGCGCGTCGCTCGGCGCGGGTCACACCGATAAATGGAACATGTTCTATCAGGTGAACTCGAACGCCACCAATACGCAGCCGGCCTGGACCAATGTGGGCATCAATTTCAGCTTCAACTCGACCGGCCAATTGACGCCGCCCCTTACCACGCTGTCGCTCAGCAACGTCAACGTCAACGGTCAGTCGCTCGGCAACGTGTCGCTCGTCTTCGGATCGTCCGGCTTGACGCAGTTCTCCAACACCAACGGCACCGTTCAGGTCAACCTGCTCAATCAGAACGGCGCGGCCGCCGGGCAGCTGCAATCGATCGCGGTGGACGGCCAGGGCCGTATCGTGGGCACCTACTCGAACGGGCGGACCGTCCCGATCGCCGCCGTGACGTTGGCCAACTTCAACGGACAGAACAATTTGAAGATGCTCGACGGCGGCTCTTATGCGGCCACGGCCGATTCCGGGCCGCCGCTCCAGAACGCGACCGGCAAGATCGTCGGCAGCTCGCTCGAAGCGTCGAACACCGACATCGCGGACGAGTTCAGCAAGCTGATCGTGACGCAACAGGCCTATGCCGCCAATACGAAGATCATCACGACGACCACCCAGATGGTTTCGGATCTCCTGAACGTCATCCGATGACCGCGCGTCGGCGCGGAGGGCGCGCGATGACTGAGAACGGACGTGTAGCATGAGTTTGTCCGGAACGCTCAACACTTCGCTGGCCGGGCTGCAGGTGACGCAGCAGGCGTTGCAGATCGTCGGCGCGAACGTCGCCAACGCGCAGACCCCCGGCTATGTCCGCAAGACCATCAGCCAGACCGAGACCGCCGCCGGCTCCTCGATCAGCGTGCGGATGATTTCGATCAACCGCGAGCTCGACAACCTCATTCAAACGCAATTGCGGCAGGCGACCTCGGGCGGCTCCTATGCGGACAAGCTTTCCGAGCTCTACCAGCAGCTCCAGACCATCTACGGAGCCCCGGGCTCCGCGACCGGGGTCGACACCCTGTTCAACAATTTCACCACCGCGATACACTCGCTGGCCGCGAGCCCGAACTCGTTCGCGGCCCAGAGCACCGCCGTCAATTCGGCCCAGTTGCTGACGCGACAGCTCAATGCGATGAGCAACGGCATCCAGACGATGCGCGGCGCCGCCGAGCAGGGCATCGCGGCCGACGTGCAGTCGGCCAACAGCGCCTTGCAGCAGATCGCCACCATCAACGGCCAGGTCGCGACCTCGAATGCGGCCGATCCGACCGCCGCGGCTCTGATGGACCAGCGCGACAAGCTGATCGATCAGCTCTCGACGCTGATGGACATTCATGTCGTGAAGGGCCAATTCAATCAGATATCCGTCTACACCGGTTCGGGCACGCAGCTCGTCGCGGATCAGGCGGCGACATTGTCGTTCAACGCGCAGGGCACGCTAGCGCCGAGCGCGCTGTGGAACGCCAACCCGACCATGAGCGGCGTCGGCACGATCACGCTGACGGCGCCGGGTGGCGGGTCGCTGGACCTGATCTCCGGCGGCGCGATCCAGTCCGGCGAGATCGCCACTTACCTGCAGATGCGCGACAACATCCTGCCGCAGGCACAGAAGCAGCTAGACGAGTTCGCGGCGCAAATGTCGCAGGCGCTTTCGGACCAGACGATCGCCGGCACACCCGTCGTGGCCCTGCCGCAAAGCGGATTTTCCGTCGATACGACCGGGCTGCAAACCGGAAACATCATCCATCTCACCTATACCGACGCGTTGGCCGTCCAGCACCAGATCAGCATCGTGCGGGTCGACGATCCGTCCGTCCTGCCGCTGCCGAACTCGACGACGCCGAATCCGAACGACCAGGTGATCGGCATCAATTTCGCGACCGGCATGGCGTCGGTCGTCACCCAGCTGACCACCGCGCTCGGCGCGAGCGGCCTGCAATTCTCCAACACCGGAAATACGCTCCAGGTCCTCAACGACGTCGCCAATACGATCACCGTCAATTCGCTGTCGGAGACCAAGACCATCACGTCGCTGACCAGCGGCAGTTCCCAGCTTCCTCTGTTCGTGGACGGCACGGGAATCTACAGCGGCGCCATTACGGCCACGGGATCGCAACAGCTTGGTTACGCCCAGCGCATCGCGGTCAACGGCGCGCTCGTCAGCAATGCGGCCGGGCTCGCCATCTATTCGGCTGCGCCCCCGACGACGGTCGGCGACAACACGCGCCCGACATTTCTCTACGACCAGCTGACCAGCGCAACGCTGACATTTTCGGCGGCGACCGGGATCGGCGCGGCCAATGCGCCGATGAGCGGCACGCTGACCTCGTATCTCGGCCAGATGATGACCGTGCAGGCGCAGGCGGCCGCCGATGCCGGAAATCTCCAGCAGGGGCAGGACGTCGTGGTCAAAGCGCTCCAGCAGCGCATGAACACCGCGTCCGGCGTCAATGTCGACCAGGAGATGACCAACCTTCTGACCTTGCAGAACGCCTATGCGGCGAACGCGCGCGTCTTCAGCACCGTGCAGAAGATGTTCGAAACCCTGTTCCAGATGTGAGGCCATCATGAGCGTCTCGGGCGTCGGCACGACCGCCTCTTTCATGACGCAGTCGCTGATCGACTTGCGGCGGCAGCTCGACGATCTGCAGCGGCAGATCAGCACCGGGGAGAAGGTCGTTTCCTATTCGGGAATCAGCCCGCAATCCCAGCTGCTGATCGGGTTGAATTCGCAGCTCAATGCGGTCAGCGGCTTTCAGAACAGCAACAACATCGTCGGCACGCGGCTCACGATCGCCCAAACGGCGTTGACCCAGTTCGACAGCACGGCGCAGAGCGTCGGGGATTCCGCGCGGCTCTCGAGCTACAAGCCGGGGGCGAATGGCCAGACGGTCGACCAGCTCAATGCCGGCTCGCAGCTCGGCCAGCTCTTGACCCTTCTCAATACCCAGGCGGACAACGGCTACATCTTTTCCGGTACCGCGTTGAACCAGCCGGCGACCGCGACGCCCGACCTCATTCTCAACGGCACCGCCACGCAGGCCGGTCTCAAGCAGGTCATCTCGGAACGCAATCAGGCGGATATCGGAGCGAGCGGGCTCGGCCGTCTGTTGATACCGGCTACCAGCATTTCGCCGGCCCGCATCATCGGAAGCGGCGCGACGCTCGCGCCCGACGCCGTGGCGACGATGGCCGGCACGCAGAATATTTCCAGTCTGTCGTCCGCGGGCGGCACGCTCGTCATCAACGGCACCTCGATCACCATCAATCCCGGCGACAGCGCGGCCGCGATCCAGAACCGGATCAATCTGCAGTCCGGCACGACCAAGGTCTCCGCCTCGATCAATGCGACCAACCAGCTGGTGCTGACGAGCGCCGACGCCGATACCGCGGTGGCGATCGGCGGCGGCACGTCGGCCGGCCTTCTGACCGAGCTCGGGCTCACGGCGACCACCGCCAACCCGACCAATCTCCTGACCCAGGGGCTGGCCGGACAGACGCTGACCGTCACGGTCGGCGCAAATCCGGCGCTTACCATCAATTTCGGCGTCGGCCAGGTTTCGACCCTGGCAGGGCTTGCGACCGCGCTCGGCGGGCTCGCCGGCGGCACCGCCTCGGTCGACACCGGAACCGGCAACATTTCCGTCGCGGCGGCCAACACCACCGACAACATCGTGATCGGCGGGACGGCCACGCCGGGCACCTTCGGTCTCCCGGCGATCGCGATTCCGACGCCCGGCACGCGCGTGTCGCTGAGCGAGGACGTGGCCGGGTCGCCGTTCGGATTCAAGCTCGCGAGCGTGGGCGGCAATTTGACCGGCGCCAAGCTGATCGGCCCGATCGGCACGCCGCCCGGGATCTCGGTCGACCTGTCGGTGAACCCGAACCCCGGCGACGCGCTCAATCTGACGTTCAATCTGCCCGACGGAACGACCCAGCAGCTGACGATGACGGCGACGACCGCATCACCGCCGGGAATCGATTCCTTCACGATCGGCGCGACGCCCGCCGCGACGGCCGCCAACCTGCAGGCGGCCCTGACGAGCTCGGTCCGCACACTGGCGGCGACGCAATTGACCGCGGCCTCCACCCTCCAGGCCGCGCACGATTTCTTCGATGTCGGCCCCACCCAGGCTGCTCAGCGTGTGGCCGGCCCGCCATTCGCGACGGCAACGGCCCTCGTCAACGCGACCTCGGCCAATACCGTGAGCTGGTACACCGGCGCCATGTCGGCGAATCCGCGAACTTCAGTGACGGCGCGCATCGATTTCTCCGCGGCGGTTTCCTACGGCATTCAGGCCAACGAGCAGGGCATTCGCTCGGTGATCGAGAATGTCGCCGTCTTCGCGGCGGCGAACTTTCAGATCAGCAATACGAACAGCACCGCCGCCTATGCGGCCTTGGCCCAGCGGGTCGGGCTGGGATTGTTTCCCAAGCCCGGCCAGCAGACCACGGGAGACATCGAAGCCGAGCTCGCCAATGCGCAGATCTCGATCAAGACCGCGACCAGCCAGCAGCAGCAGAGCCAGGCGCAGATGCAGGATTCGGTGCAGGGAATAACGGGGATATCGAACGAGCAGGTCGCCGCCGAGCTGGCGACCGTGCAGGTGCAGCTGCAGGCCTCGCTGCAGACGACCGCGATGCTGACGAAGCTGAGCCTGCTGAATTATCTCGGGCCGGCCTGATCTCCGGCGCGCCGCCGCCCCGGAAAAAGTTCGGGTCGGGCCGTTTGCGAAAAACGCCCTTGCGTGTCTTGGAAGCGAGCTTCAGCCGCGCCCGCGCAGGCCGGCGGCGAGCTCGCGATTGATGTTGATGAGCGAGGCGACGACCTCGCGCCTGGGATTGGTGGCGAGAGCCACCGTCTGGGACATGATGAAGGTGCCGAGATTGGCGACGTTCTGCCGGATCTCTTGCGGCAGCGGGCTTTCGGCGCTCATGACCGAGCTGAGAAAGACCGTCCATAACTTACGGTTGAACAGCAGGGCTGCGTCGAGATCGGACTTGTTGCTGTCCCAGGTGTCGCAGACCGCCTGCAGGCGTGCCCCCGCCTTCAACAATAGGTCCGCCTCAAGTTCACGCGGACTTGCGATCTCCGTCGCCACGGCCCTGTAGGCTCGCGTTCCGTGCTGCATTGTCGAGAAGCTCCTGCTCGTAGGCGATCAGTTTCTTGGTAGCTTTCAGGGCCTTATAGAACTCGCCCGTTAATATACTGTTGTTGATCACCTCGATATATGGCCAGGTGCTCGGCGCCGCCTGCACGATGTCGCGCATCAGGGTGAAATATGTCTCATGATGGACGTGGGGATCCTTGGAGAGATACATCAGCTGCACGCACAGATAGATCCGCTTGGCGGGCGTGTTCGCGGTCTCGCCGGTGAGGATGTCTTTTTCGCGCAGGATCGGGGTGTCGCCTTCGATCAGCAGGCGGGTGCGTTGATCCGCGTTGGTGACGACACAGTCGCCGATAATGACGCGTTCACCGGGCTTCAGCTCGACCTTGAGGGCCATGACAGCCTCGCTTTCTGGGTTGTCGCGATCGTTCCGAAAAACGGTAAACGGAGCGTTAAGGCTAGGGCGAGCGGCCGCCGGTTTCAGGCGACGATCGATTAACCGAACAGCTTGAGCACCGACTGGTTGGCCTGCGACGCCAGCGACAGCGCCGTGATCGACAATTGCTGCCGGGTCTGCAGAGCCAGCATATTGGCGCCTTCCAGGTTGGTGTCGGCGAGGGTGAGCCCATCGGCGCCGGTCTTCAGCGTATTGACCATGTTGTTGGTGAAGTCCTGGCGATTCTGCACGATCGACAGATTCGAGCCGAAGTCCGACGCCTGGCTGGCCACCGTGCTCAGGGCGGTCTGCAGGGCCCGCAGCCGGGAATCGAGCTGGGTATTGCTCTGGAACTCGGTACCGGTCGCCGGCGGAATCCCGAGGGTGGAGCTGTTGATGCCGTTCGGGTTGGTCGACTGGATCGACAGGGTGCTGGTGCCGAGCTCGTTGAAGAACAGCTTCAGCACGTCGCCGGTGAGCAGATTGATGCCGTTGAAGCTCGCGTCCTGGGCGGTCTTGTCGAGCTGATCCTTGAGCTGATTGAACTGGGTCACCAGGTTCGAGCGCACGACGTTGCCACCGGTCGTGGTGGTTCCCGCGCTGCCGTCGACAAGGCCGCTGACGCCGACGCCGGTGATCGTCAGCGCCGAGGTCGACAGATTGGTGATCTGCAGCTGACCGGAGTTGTTGGACGCCTTGATCTTGCCGGTCAGCGCGGGGTTGGCATTGATCACCGCGATGAGCTGGTCGACGGATTCCACGGCCCCGGGGGTGGCGACCGACGTCGTCGTGGTGAAGCCGGTGCCCGTCACGACGCCGGCGGTGCCCCCGACGGTGATCAGGTTGGGGCCGGCGTCCTTCAGCCTGAGCTCGCCGCCGACGACGGTGGCGAGGCTGTAGCCGGCAGCCGCATTGATGTTCGCCGCCACGGTGGAGACCACATCGGCCGA
>Ga0137415_10005748_pt1 | contig 12281 bp, 9 predicted proteins | sample CZODoug3_1_1_16f_FD_183082 | JGI IMG/M metagenome (GOLD analysis project Ga0137415, IMG submission 183082) | Vadose zone soil fungal communities from Angelo Coast Range Reserve, California, USA - CZODoug3_1_1_16fungal (Hybrid Assembly) | ecosystem: Environmental > Terrestrial > Soil > Vadose...
AGACAATTGATCTTTACTACCAGCATCGCGTCGATCCAAACACTCCGATCGAAGACACGGTCGGCGCAATGGCTGATCTCGTGCACCAGGGAAAGGTGCGCTACCTCGGATTATCCGAAGCTGCAGTCAACACGATTCGCAGGGCTCACAAGATCCATCCGATCACCGCAGTTCAAACCGAGTACTCGCTCTGGACGCGCGACCCGGAGGGGGGACTTCTCGATGCGCTTCGCACGCTCGGCATCGGGTTCGTGGCGTATAGCCCGCTTGGTCGCGGATTTCTCACCGGACAGATCAAGCGGATCGAAGATCTGTCCGCAGACGATTTCAGGAGACAGAACCCGCGCTTTCAGGGAGAGAACTTCAAGAAGAATCTCGAGCTGGTCGCGAAGGTCGAGGAGATCGCAAAAGAGCACAAATGCACGCCTGCCCAGCTCGCGCTGGCGTGGGTCCTCGCCCAGGGCGACGACATCGTACCGATTCCGGGGACGCGGCACCCCAAGCGGGTCGAAGAGAATGTCGGCGCGCTGAACGTCGTGCTGTCCGAAAACGATCTCAGACGCATAGACGCCGCCGCACCCAAAGGAGCAGCCGCGGGAGCCCGTTATCCTGAAGGAGGGATGAAAGCGGTCAACATTTGACCAAGGTTGTGTTGTTAGGCCCGCAGCCCCCAGCCGGCGCGCCGATAGCCCCCGGCCGGTAGTCTTCAGTTGCAGTTCTTTTTAACGTCCGCGGTGCCGCTGGCGTGAGCGGCCAGAGCGCGAGCCACCGGAGCGGGGTCCTGATTCCTGTGAGTTTTGCCCCGGTCGGCCACCCTGGCTACGCCCCGGACGGCCCTGCCCATTCGCTTTTGCTCTCGATCGCGCCCGCTCATCAGCCTTTCTGCCACGAATTGCGGCGATCCGCTCGCCGATTGGAATCTCGAGGCGACCTTCGGGCCGCGCATTGTAATCGAAGTCGGGAATGGTGATCTGCGGCAGTCGCTTGCCTATCGCCTTCTCGATCGCGCGAAGATCGTTCTGCTCGTCCGGCGCCACGAAAGTGAAGGCATCTCCCACCTCTCCCGCACGCGCTGTACGTCCCACGCGGTGGATGTAATCGTCGGGCGCCTGCGGCACGTCGAAGTTGACTACATGTCCAAGCGCTTCAATGTCGATTCCGCGTGCGGCAATATCCGTTGCAACCAGAACCTTGTAGTGGCCATTCTTGAATCCGGCGAGCGCCGCGGTGCGCTGCCCTTGCGATCGATTTCCATGTATCCGCTCCGCCTTGATGCCGCGCTTCACCAGTTGCTCGGCCAGGCGATTCGCCCGGTGCTTAGTGCGTGTGAACACGAGCGCCTGTGTCATTTCGCCGCGATTGAGCAATTCCAGCAACAGGTCTTTCTTCAAGTCCTGCTTTACCGGATAGACAGCCTGGGTGATTCCGACCGCCGGCAGCGAGCGCCGACCAAGATCGATCATCAGCGGATTGTGCAGCATCTCTCTCGTGAGCGCGGCGATTGGCGGCGGCATTGTAGCGCTGAAGAGGAGCGTTTGCCGCTTGGCTGGCACCAGCTTGAGGATGCGTTTTATGTCGGGCAGGAATCCCATGTCCAGCATTCGGTCCGCTTCATCCAGCACCAGCAATTCGATGTTCTTTAGACTGGCGTACGAGGAGCTGAGATGGTCGAGTAGGCGTCCGGGAGTAGCGATGAGAACATCAACCCCAGCGCGCATCGCATGCTCCTGCGGTGCCATGCCGACACCGCCGTAGATCGCGGCCGCTGTTATCGGAGTATGGACCGCCATCGAGTCGAGCGCAGTGAGAATCTGCGCGGCAAGCTCTCGCGTCGGTGTGACGATCAGCGCGCGGGTTTTCCCACGCGGTTTGTCGATGAGATGGTGCAGGATCGGCAGAACAAACGCGGCGGTCTTGCCGCTTCCCGTCATCGCGCACGCGAGAACATCACGTCCCTCGAGTGCGGCCGGAATTGCCTCAGCTTGAATTGGAGTCGGTCGCTGGAAGCCCAGCTCTTTGAGACCTTTGTGCAGACTGGGGTGGAGCTTTAACGAAGAGAACGGCAGAAGTGGCGCCTGATTAATGGATTGAGTGAGTGCTGGCTTGAAAGGTAGTTAGGCCATGGCTTTCGCTGGCGAGTATTTACCCTGAGACCGGAATGGAGAAGGCGCGTTAGCCTCTCCTTCACGGGGTTACAGTCGGAACAGGTAGCTGATCTTTCCGAAAAATCCGTCCCTCGTCCGTCGCAGGTCCTGGAACCGGAATTCCCGCGGCTCGTTGAGCGTTGATCCATACCCCAGATACAAAAGGGTTCCAGGCACCGGACGATAGCTGAATAGCCAGTCTGTCGAGAATTCGTTCGTTATGCTTCCGGTGTCGATCACGCCATTCACCAGAATCGGATTCCCGTTGCGATCTCGGAGGGGTGATCGGGACCGCGCTGCGTACTGGCCGACCAGCCGCAGGAAGATCGGCGGGCTTACCTGGTACTCCACCTTGATGCGTGGAATCGTCTCCGACGAGAATCGCGAGCCGTCCGATTTGCGCGCGATGGTCAGCCGGGAAAATTGAAGCGAGCTTCGAATTGCAGTGGTGGGCCGGATGTCGAGTGTCGCATCCATCCGTGAGCTGGTGCCGGGCGCGGCTTCGCGGAATACAGGCACCTGACCCTCGGTGACACCCGCCGTTCCGGTAAAGAATCGGTACGTGGGTGTCGTCATTCTGAACGACCCGTTCCACTCATTCGTCTCCGGTGGCGGCACGATGAAGACAGAGGTATCGATCACCGTTCCGACCGATCGCTGCACAGTCAATCCTTTATACAGCGATGGGTCAAACGCGAAATAGCTGTGACCGAGCGCGCCACTCAGCTGCCATCCTCCACGGATCGTCGCGCTCGGCTGGATCGACTCGTTGCTCTCGGCGAGGCCATGTCCCGCTCCGGCATTGTTCCAGATTCGATCCAACAAGTAGAACGCTCCATAGGTCTGCACTAACGCGCCCGGATCTCCGTAGAAACTCGTTCGGTTGATTACTCTTGCCTCGATGATTCCGGTACGATTCACGAAACCGGCGGCAGCGTTGAAGCCTGGGTCGAGCGATCTCAGAGTGTAGTGAAAGCCCCATGCGCGACCGGTGCGGTCCCAGTCTGCCTGGTAAATAGCCCCTTTGCGTCGATTGCCCAAGCTATCCGTCCACGATCCCGCTGCCTGGAACTGTGCCCAGTAAAGTTTCGAGTGATAGAAACGAAAATCGCCGGCGGCTACACGTGAGTAGTTGACGCCATCTTCCCGGGTCGTGAGCACTGCACCGAGCGTGTTGCTCGAGCCATAGTCGTGTCGTAGCCGCGACACTCCGTACAACGGCGAATGGTTGCCTTCCCAGGAGTACTGCCGATCATCACCGACGAGCATTGAGGCGATGTTGGTACCCGCGAGTTTACCGGTGAGCTTGACACCGCCCAATGGAGCGACGATTCGCCGAGTGTAGATCAACTGGTTGGGAGTGTCGAAGAGCTCCAGTCCGTCGAGGAAGAACGGCCGCTTTTCGGGATAGAACAGAGCGAATCGCTCGTTTAGAAGCACCTGTCCGACGTCAGCTTCGACTTGCGAGAAATCAGGCTTGATCGTCGCGTTGAGGCTCAGGTTCTGGCGAATGCCCCACCGCACATCACCGCCCAGCATTCCTTTCCGCTGATAGTCACGTCCGTTGCCGAGTGTCGGCGAGCGGTCCGCGTGCGCGGTGAGAGTCGGTGTCGCTTCGAGAACCAGTCCACGCTGCAGATCGTGCAGTCCGTCCAGGCTTCCCGACTGCGCGAGGAAGTTTGCATTAGCGCGCACCGCTGGCGCCCACGTATCCTGAAACCCGGAGTGTTGTACACGCCGGAGGATATGCAGACCCCAGCTTTGCACTTTCGCGTCCTGATAGCGCAGGCTCTTGAACGGTATCCGTACCTCGACTTCATACCCGCCCTCGACCAGGCGCCCCTTCGACTCGAAGAAATAATCAGGATTGAGATCTACGCTCCCTTCGAGCGGATTGACGTTCCGAAATCCTCCCCCGGTTGCCTGAGGGCCACCAGCGCCTCCCGCGAACTGCGCGCTCCGCGTCCCATCCTGTTGAACGCCGTAGGGATTGACCCCGAAGAGGAACGCGATCTGGCGCGAGTTATCGGTATCGAGGAGGATCTGGACCTGATCCTCGCTGTCGATGTTGTCCCGGTTGGCGTGCGTCGCGCGTACTACGTTGCCGTGAATCTCGCGCGCCTTGATTCCAAAGTAGATCGCGTCCGGTGAGTACCACACCAGAACCTCGGTAGGCTCGTCTGCCGGACGCCCATCGACCGGCTGATACTGTGAGAAGCCGGTTAGTCGAGCCGCTCGACGCCACACTGCGTCGTCGAGGTTGCCATCGATATTCGCCACTGCTTCGATTCTCGGCACATCGACATGGGTGCGATTGGCGCGCCCATCGTACGCCGACAGTGAATCCTGGAGCAACGCCACCGCAACCAAGGTTGTCAGGAGCATGCTATACCGATGACTTCCGCCCCGCGAAAACGAGCACTGCGCCAGCTACGATGGCGATGACTCCGGCAACTGGTGGCACCATGCCGCGTTCCTGCGAAGTGACCTTCAGAGGTCCGACCTCTACTTCGTTATGGCTCTTTGTGTACGGTATTCCGCGCATCGCGACGACGACGATGCCAGCGACGATGAGAAGTACTCCAATCCAGGCGAGTGGCCGCAATGAAGCCTCCGAAATCGGGATTACATATGCTGGGGCCGGCGGGGCTTCCCTGCAAGGCGCCTTCGCTTAACGGTGCACCAGCTTCCTGTACGCGATCCGGTGCGGTCGATCTGCGTCCGCGCCCTTCCGTCTCTTGAAGTCCTCGGCGTAATCGCGGTACGAGCCTTCAAACCATACCGTCTCCGAGTTTCCCTCGAACGCCAGTATGTGCGTCGCAATTCGATCGAGAAACCACCGGTCGTGTGAGATCACGACTCCGCAGCCCGGAAAATCCACCAGCGCTTCCTCGAGCGCTCGCAGCGTATCGACATCCAGATCGTTCGTCGGCTCATCGAGCAGAAGCAGGTTGCCGCCCGACTTGAGCAGCTTCGCCAGATGCAGGCGGTTTCTCTCCCCGCCAGATAGATCCTTCACCTTCTTCTGCTGATCCGACCCTTTGAAGTTGAACTGCGCCAGATACGCCCGCGCTTGCATCTCGCGTTTCCCGACCTGGATGACGTCGTTGCCTTCGCTCTGCGCCGGAAAGTAGCCATAGACTGTCTTCGGCTCGAACCAGTTCTTTTCTTTCACCTCAGCACTGAGTTCATGCAGGATCGGACGGTACTTCTCGTTGACGAGGCGCAGATAGTCGGTGGCAGAGGCGGTCTTGAGCTGCCACTGGTTCTTGAAGAGCGCGGTCTCGTTGATGAAGCTGTAGAGCGTGTCGAGGTCGAAGTCGCGGCGTACCTTGACGCCGAAGAACGGCGGCACCGGTATCTCGTCCACGTCCTTGACGATGGGGGAGCGTTCGGTAGTCGCGGGCGGGAGCGAGGCGAGATGCTCGGCGGCTCCGGGGCGGTTGAACTCGCGGCGGGTCGCGCCGTCGGTGAGGCGCTTCTCGCGGACGGAGTGGTCTTCATCAGTGAGGTCGCTCATGACGTGGAGACCGGCGAAGGCATCTTCCGCGTAGAAGACCGAGGAGGTGTACTCCTTGCGGAGGTCGTCCTCGACGTACTTGCGTGTGAGCGCCGCACCACCGCAGATGACGGGGATGGCGGAGTCGATGCGCTGGAGATCCTGGATGACGTACTTCATCTCCAGCGTCGATTTGACGAGCAGGCCGGAGAGACCGATCGCGTCGGCCTTGTGCTCGTGGGCAGCGGCGATGATGATGTCCGCAGGCTGCTTGATGCCAAGGTTGACGACCTTGTAGCCGTTGTTCGAGAGGATGATGTCAACGAGATTCTTGCCGATGTCATGGACGTCTCCCTTGACGGTCGCAAGCACGATGGTGCCGCGCTGGTTGCCCTCGGCCTTCTCCATCTTGGGCTCAAGGTAGGCGACGGCAGCCTTCATCGTTGCCGCAGAGTCGAGCACGCTGGGGAGCTGCATCTTGCGCGCGCCGAAGAGCTCGCCGACGGTCTTCATGCCGTCGAGCAGGACGGTGTTGATGAGGTCGAGCGGGGTGTAACGCGTGAGCGCGATCTCGATGATCTCTTCGAGAGACTGCTTGCGTTCGCCTTGGCCGAGGCCGCGCTCCCCGTTGATGATGAGGTGCTTGAGCTTTTCTTCCTCCGACATGGTGTCGGTGACGACAACCGCTTCTTCTTCGCTGCCAGCCGCCTTGGTGAGGCCGGTAAAGTACTGCATGTAGATCTGGAGCGGGTCCTGTTCGGTCTCTACGTTGCGGAAGATGAGGTTGCGGGCGAGCTCGACTTCGACCTCGGGGATCTTGTAGAGCGGGTAGATCTTCGAGTAGTTGACGATGGCAGAGTCGAGGCCACGGTCGACCGCTTCCTTGAGGAAGACGGAGTTGAGGACGCGGCGGGCATAAGCATTAAGGCCAAAGGATATGTTGCTTACGCCGAGGGTGGTCTTGCAGTCGGGCAGCTCCAGCCGGATTCTACGCACGGCTTCGAGCGTCTCGATGCCTGCTGTTCGATAGTCCTCCTGGCCGGTGGAGATGGGTAGGGTGAGGGCGTCAAAGATTAGGTCCTGCGAGCGAAGGCCGTATTTCTCGGTCGCCAGCTTGTGAATGCGATGGGCGATCGCGACCTTCTTGTCGGCAGTGAGAGCCATGCCATCTTCGTCGATGGTGAGGGCGATGACCGCAGCGCCATAGCGGCGAGCCATGGGCAGGACGAGCGAGGTGCGTTTCTCCCCATCCTCAAGGTTGATGGAGTTGATGATGGGCTTGCCGGGGATGCGCTTGAGGGCCTCTTCGATCACGTCCGCTTCGGTGGAATCGATGAGAATAGGTGCGGTGACGCGAGTGGCGATCTTCTCGAGCACACCATTCATGTAGGTTTTTTCGTCCTCGCCGACGACTGCACAGCAGATGTCGAGGAGCTGTGAGCCCTCGTTGACCAGGCGCTTCGCAAGGGTGAAGATGCCCTCATAGTCGGACGCGCGGACCATGTCCTTGAAGTGGGTGACACGCGTGGTGGTGTTCATCTCCTCGGCGATGATGGCGGGCTGGCCATCGACCTCGAGAGGCACTACGGTAAAAGCACTGGCGGCTACAGCCTGGGGCTTGTTGTTGCGAGGGAGCGGGACGAGGTCTTTGACGTTTTCAGACAAAGCCTTGATGTGTGCGGGCGTAGTACCGCAGCAACCGCCGACGACCTGCACGCCGTACTCCGTGATGAAGCGGCGCTGATGCTCCGCGAGCTCCTTCGCGGTGAGTTTGTAGACGGCGCGGCCGCCTTCATTCTGGGGCAGGCCGGCGTTCGGTAGGATGGATATGGGCATCGTCGCGTTCTGGCAGAGGAAGCGGACGGCATCGTTCATCTCCTTGGGACCAGTGGCGCAGTTGAGGCCGACGATATCGGGACGGAAGCATTCCAACACTGCCAGCGCAGCACCGATCTCGGACCCGAGGAGCATGGTCCCGGTGGCTTCGAGCGTAACCTGCATCTGGATCGGCAGCGTGATGCCGGTCTTGTGCATGGCGTCGTGGCAGGCGGCGAGCGCGATCTTGGCCTGGAGGAGGTCCTGACAGGTCTCAATCAGGAGGATGTCGACGCCACCCTCAATGAAAGCTTCGACCTGCTCCACATACGTCAGGTGCATGGCTTCGTAGCTGATGTGGCCGAGCGAGGGGAGCTTGGTGGTGGGGCCGATGGAACCTGCGACGAAGCGGGGTTTGTCGGAGGTGGAATACTCTTTGGCGACCTCTTTGGCGAGGCGAGCGGCAGTGATGTTCAACTCGCGCGCACGGTGGGGGATATCGAACTCGGCGAGCACCAACGAAGAGGCGCCGAAGGTGTCGGTTTCGATGACATCGGCGCCAGCCGCGAGATAACTTGCGTGAATCTCGCGGATGACGTCGGGCCGTGTGACGACCAGGATCTCGCTACAGTTTTCCTTGCCGTCGAAGTCGCCCTCGACAGTGAGGTTGTAGTTCTGGATCGACGTGCCCATGGCACCGTCGTACACCATCACGCGCTGCTGCAATAACTCGATAAAAGTGGACATGGAATCCTAGCGCTGCGGTAAAAGACACACAGCATGTACCAGAATACAGGTGGTTCAGAGGTCCGGTCGAATACCGGAGAGTAGACTAGGCGAGAACTTCGGCCTTGTCCTTGTCGGAGCGGACGGCATCAGGAAGAGTCTGCAAGGACACCAGCAGATCTTCCTTTCGCATGACGAGATTGGTTGCGTTCAGCGAAGCCAGCTCGAAGCCGTGACCGTGGGTGATGGCGTCGGTCGGGCAGGCCTCGACACAGTAGCCGCAGAAGATGCAGCGGTTGTAGTCGATGTTGTAGACCTTCGCATAGCGTTCCGCCGAGGAGATGCGGACCTCTTCGGTGTTCTCGGCGGCCTCAATATAGATACAATTCGAGGGGCAGGCCGCGGCGCAAAGAAAGCAGGCGACGCACTTTTCGAGGCCGTTCTCATCGCGCTGGAGCTGGTGCTTTCCGCGGAAGCGCTCCTGGAACTGCGCGCCGCGCATGGGGCCTTTACCATCGGGATAGTTCTCGACTTCGGTCGGCTGGAACATCTCCTTGAAGGTGATGCTCATTCCTTTGGCGATCGCGGCGGCATTTTTTACGATGGACATGCACTTGAGTATACGACGGTGCGGGGGTTAGGCTGAAGGGCATGACGATACGCCGAAGGACTCAGCTGCTCTTTTCTGCCCTGCTGGCTATGGGTACGCTTCTCGTTGCAGGGCTTCCAACCGAATCGCAGAGCCAGGCGCCGGAGGTACACGTTCATGCCAAGTCCGCCCCCTCGACGGTGCTGACCGTGACCGGTCTGGACGGCAAGACGGCGGCCTACAGCGCTGCCGACTTGAAAGCTCTGACGCACAAGAGCATCACGGTCTACAACGAGCATGCCAAGGCGAATGAGATCTACTCCGGTGTTCCGCTGACCGATCTGCTGGCGAAGGCGAATGTTCCGGCAGGTCCTGCGCTCAGGGGCAAGCTTTTTCTTTTGTATGTATTAGCAGAAGGCACTGACCACTACCGGGTGCTCTACTCGCTAGACGAGACGGACCCGGTGAACCATGCGGGCGATGTGATCGTCGCGGACTCGCTGAACGGTTCTCCGCTAACGGAAGATGGTGCCTTCAAACTGGTCAGCAGCGAGGACAAGCGTCCGGCGCGGTGGGTGCGGAACCTGACGACAGTGACAGTGAAGTCAGCGGAGTAGAGTCTCAGTTTAAATTCCCTGTTTGGGTGGGAGTCGCACTTTGGCTCTGGCTGACCATTGGCCGCCGGGAGCTTATCTCCAGGACAGGATGGTCGCGAACGAAAACCATGAAGACCATTGTGATGACAGGGGCGAGTTCGGGCATTGGCAGAGTCGCAGCCGAGCGGCTGCTTGGGAGAGGCCATCGAGTCATTGGCGGAGCGTGCGACTCCGGGTCTCCGGAAGCTGTCGAGGTCCTGCCCCTTGATCTTAACGACCTCGATTCAGTCCGTACCTTCGCCATGGCACTGGACATCATTCCATTCGATGCCCTGGTTCTGAATGCAGGCTTACAAAGCTATAACTTGGACGCGCGAACGAAGCAGGGTTTTGAGCGCACCTTCGGCGTCAACCATCTGGCCCATTACCTCCTCGCACGACTTCTGTTGTCGCGAATCAAGGACGGCGGGACTCTTGTCTTCACCACAAGCGGAACGCACGATCCAGCGGTGAAAACACCCGCACCGCCGCCCAACCATGCCAATGCCGAATGGCTGGCCTATCCGGAACGCGACCCTCATCTTGACCGTCGACCCATAACGGCTGGACTGCGGGCCTACTCGTCATCGAAGTTGTGCAACGTGATGATCGCACGGACTCTCGCCACGCATCCGGATGTTTCAGTCCGTGGATTACGCGTGTTTGCGTATGATCCCGGCCTGACGCCTGGTACTGGCCTTGCTCAGTCAGCACCCTTTGCCGTGCGAAGGCTGATTTGGCCATTGCTGCCGTTACTCCAGCCTTTCTCGGGCGGGATGAATAGTCTTTTCAATGCTGGTCGTGGTCTTGCCGATCTGAGCGACGGAACCATCAGCAGCAAAACTGCAATCTATTGTTCACTTCGCAAGGCCAAACCAACCTGGCCATCGCCCTCCACCATAGCTCAGGATGAAGCAGCATGCGCGAAGCTATGGCAGGACAGCGCCACTATGGTCGGGCTGCCATCTTAGTGAAATGGCGACTTCGCGTCATGACAAAAAATTCAACCGAAATACTACGAGTCTCCAGCATCTCTTCCCCTTCGACCGCACGATACGCTACGGCCATCACCTTAGTGGTCGGCGAGATAGGCGCTTTGAAGGTCGTTGACACACGAAGCACCAGCCTTCTTCTTGGAGTCGCCTGTGCTCGTCGAGTAAAAGGAAGTAGCAACGCCCTTGAGACTTGCCTTCATGCGAATCGTGGACGAGAACGACATGCTGTAGCTATAGTCCGGTTTTCCGCTCGCGTCGGTGGACTGTGAGCTGCGACCTTCGCGCCCTCCTGATTTGTCGAAGCTGAGAACGATGTCCGCTGCTTCGGGATCATCGACAATTGTGAAGTGCCCCCACCTCTTGAGCACCTCGTTCGCACCCTGCTCGACGGCTTCGTTGTGGGTGTTATTAATGATGGCGACGGTTTTAGCGGTGAAGACTGCCTTCGGAAACGGGGTAATATTTTTCTGAGCAGAAGCGATGAAGGCAGAGGAAAGAAGTAGGAGAATAGCGAAGAAGGACTTCATGGCTGCTCCTTGTCACCGGTTGAATCTAATACATCCCGTTGCAGGAGAGGCTAACAGGCCATCTTTCCGGTGTAAACGGTAATGTGCTTGGCAGTCTGCCGGAGAATGTGGTTCACTTTCGCCATGGCCAAAGTACAGACTCGCCGGAACTTCCTACAGGCAGCGCCTCTCGCTGCTGCAGTCAGCCTTGCACTTCCCGATAGACTGCTGTTCGCCTCGACAACCCCTGCCGACGGAACCCAGAGCACCGCTTCCGCTGCGCCGGTGCCGTTTCAGGTCTTCACTGCAAGCGCGCTCGCGGATGACTCGAAGGCGCTCGCAGCAAAGCCGGGAAACAACGCCCTCTTCGACTCAAAGACAATACCCCTCGCCGTCGTGCTGACGACGGAAGTAGGCAAGAGCGCGAAGGAGTTCGAGTGGCACGAGGGTCGCGATCATATTGTGCAGATCGTCGACGGCAGCACTCTCTATGAGGTCGGCGGCACACCCAAAAATCCACGAAACACTCGCACTGGGGAATGGCTTGCACCCGCGTCCGAAGGCAGCTCGTCCTTCAAGCTCAGTAAGGGAGATATGCTGCTGATTCCGCGAGGGACGCCGCATATGCGGAGTACCGAGGGAAGCGTCACGTTTATCCTGATCTCGTCATCCGGCGCGGTCCAGGCATAGCGTAACTAGCGGCCAGCCAGGGTGGCCTGAAGCTGAGATGTAAGTGCGCGGACCACCGCGACCCAGGGGATATCAGGCTGCCCACGGTAGGTCTCAACCCAGAGGAGATGGCTATCCTGCGGTCCGGTCTTAGTGGAAAAGACGCGCAGAGTTGCGAGTTCCACGTCGCCGGGACCGACCGAGACTCCGGCAGGCTGGGTGCGGACGAGGCGAAGCGTGATATCGGCGGATGCGGAGGCAGACAACTCTTTGGCCAGTCTTCTCGTGAGCGCAGCCAGTTCGGCGTCGGCGACACGATCCTTCGGCTGAGATTCGACCGCGACGGTGCGAGCTTCGGCAAAGGCGTGCAGGAGATCGGCACGGTTGCAGGTATGGGCCTGACCATCGAGGGTGCAATCCACATTCGCCTGCTGGACGCTGGGGTGTTTTTGAGCTCCGGCATTGACCGCAAAGAGCACTGCCGTCATACAAGCTACCGTGATGGTTATCACTGTGCGTCGCATCGCTTCTTTCTCCTATGTTTAATACCTAGTCGATCTTGAGCGTCTTCCAGAGCTGGTCGATCTTCGCGACGACAACAGGGTCCATCTTCAGCATGGGCGGCCAGGGACGGGTGAAGCCTTCGGCGGGCCACTTGCGAGTGGCGTCGATGCCCATCTTGCTGCCGTAGTTGGGCAGGCGC
>Ga0137415_10005749_pt1 | contig 12280 bp, 11 predicted proteins | sample CZODoug3_1_1_16f_FD_183082 | JGI IMG/M metagenome (GOLD analysis project Ga0137415, IMG submission 183082) | Vadose zone soil fungal communities from Angelo Coast Range Reserve, California, USA - CZODoug3_1_1_16fungal (Hybrid Assembly) | ecosystem: Environmental > Terrestrial > Soil > Vadose...
TCTTCCAGGAAAGCGAAGCCCAGATCAATCGTGATTCCGCGGCGCTTCTCTTCGGCAAGACGATCCGGGTGCGTGCCCGTCAGCGCTTCGACCAGCGTCGATTTGCCGTGGTCGATGTGCCCGGCGGTGCCAACAATGACGCTCTTCATCGCAGTGGACATATTTGAATGTGCGGAAATTCCTCTGCCGCTTTGGATGCTACTGGAGGAGAGAATCAGGGGTCAAACTCAGGTGCCTACTTCGCGGCGGCGATTTCATCGACGATCGATTGCGCTGCGGCACGAGGATCGGCGGCGGCAAGAATTGGCCTGCCAACGACAAGGAAATCGGCGCCGGCGCGAATCGCTTCGGCCGGTGTAGCTTTCCGGGCATGGTCTTCTGAATTGGATTCCACGGCGGAATCCTTGGGTCGAACGCCGGGCGTCACGATCAGGAAATCGCGGCCGCAAGCCTTGCGAATCGCTCTGGCCTCCTGCACGGAAGCTACGACCCCATCGACGCCTGCTTTTCTAGCGAGTTGCGCCAGTTTTACGACACGGAGTTTGGGCGCGCCGCCAATCCCGACCTCCTTCATGGTTTTCTGATCCATGCTCGTGAGGACGGTCACCGCCAAGAGGCGAGGCCGGTCGGCTCCCATAGGAATTCCCGCGCTGATGGCTTGCACCGCGGCTTCGAGCATGGCTTTGCCGCCAAGCGCGTGCACGTTGACGAGCTGCACTCCCGTCATGGCAGCCGCGGAAAGCACCGCGCCGGCAACGGTGTTGGGAATGTCGTGGAATTTCAGGTCGAGAAAAATGCCAGGGCCCAGCGCCGCGACTTCCTTGACGGCGGCGGGGCCCGCGGCGGTAAAGAGCTGGTTGCCGATCTTGAACATGCCTACGAGATCGGCAATCTGCTTCGCGAATTTCACCGCCGTGGTTAACGAATCAAAATCAAGAGCGACAATCAGGCTACTGCGGGGATGGGCGTCGAAGGTCAGGGTCATAGGCGACCCCGACTCCTCCGGGGTCAGTGCTTCTCGGGTAGTGCCATGAGCTCGAGCCGGACCTGGCTCACGCCCGAATGGATCAAGCCAATCTTCCGGGCGACACGATAGGATACATCAATTTCGCGCCCTTCTTGATAGGGACCCCGGTCATTGATACGTACTATTTCAAACTTGCCGTTCCGGGTGTTGACCACACGGACGACGGAGCCAAAAGGCAGGTTTGGGTGTGCCGCCGTGAGGGCTTCGGAGTCGAAGCGCTCACCATTAGCGGTCTTGCGGCCATTGAACCCGGGGCCATACCAACTGGAATTACCCACCCAGGTCTTGATCGGCTTCACGGGGTGATTCAGATTCGCTACGAGGGGTGCCTCCATCGCCGGAGCGACGAGGAACATGAGGAGTACCCACCGCAGTGCAGCCCAACTCATGAAAAGTCGATGTCTCATAGTGTGCTCTTTTGTACTACTCGGAATCAAAAAAGTGTAGCGAAAAAGCGTTGTTATGTCAACCATTTTCCGTTAGGAATTTGTCCCTTAACTCACTCAAAGTAAACGGTTTATATCGTTCTAGTACGTTCGTAAGGGTGTCGGAAAGTCGCTGACTGGCCCTCGGATCAGTAAAGCTGGCCGTCCCGACCTGTACCGCCGAAGCGCCTATAGCCAGGTAATCAAGCACGTCTTCGACCGTCTCGATGCCCCCGAGACCTATAATTGGTGCCTTGACAGCCCTTTTCGTTTCCCAGACGAGCTTCAAAGTAATGGGTTTAATGGCCGGACCGGACAAACCGCCGGTTGGATTGCCCAACCGCGACTTCCCGGTACGGAAGTCGATGGCCATTGCGGGATAAGTGTTTGCCACGGTCAGGGCGTCGGCTCCCGCCTCCTCCGCGGCTCGGGCAATAAGTCCAATATCTGTAACAAGAGGCGACAGTTTGACCCAGAGGGGCCTCTTTGAGGCGGCTCTTCGGGCGGATCCGACGACTTCGGATACCTGTATTGGATCATTCCCGAACTGCATACCCCCCTTTTTGACATTAGGACAGGAGACGTTGAGTTCATACCCTGCCAGCCCCTCGGCGTCCTCCAGGACCCGGATCACCTCGACATAGTCCTCCAAGGTGTAGCCGAAGACGTTGGCGATGACGGCCGTATCGAAATTTCGGAGTACCGGGAGTTTTTCGGCTACGAAGGCCCGGACCCCCACATTTTGGAGGCCGACGGCGTTGAGCATTCCCGAGGGGGTCTCGCAAAGCCGGGGGGCGGGAGCTCCTTCGATGGGTTCGCGGGAAAGGCCTTTGGTGACAAAGCCTCCGAGGCGATTCAGGTCCACCAGGTGGGCAAATTCGAGGCCGTAACCGAACGTTCCGCTGGCCGCGAGAATAGGATTCCGCAGGCGCAACGCGCCAATTTTTACGCTGAGGTCAACGGCGCCAGCGGAACTCACTTCGTGGAACAGAATATCACGAAGCGATTCCAATCCACGTGAAATCTCCAGCTTCCCTGAAGAATTCGCGGGGATCTAAAATCTTGAAACGATGAGTGCTTCAGGGCCGCTTTGGCGAAGCGGCCGCGCGCGCAGGATTTGGGAGTGGATCCTTTACCGTGGGAACTCGCAGGGCTTCCGCGAGGACGCGGCCGTCGCCCCGGGCGAGCGTGATGCCGCAGAGTGTTGCAAGAGTTGGCGCGATATCTGCGGGAGTGATGGCTTGAAAATATTCGCCGGGTTGAACTCCAAAGCCCATCAGCAGCACGGGTACACGTTGATCGTAGTAGTGGGGCGTGCCATGCGTCGTGCCGTATTGCCGCGGGCTGGTTGGAGTTGAGGAATCCCAGGGCCAATAGGCCTTGGGAACGATCAGAACATCGCCGCTGCGGACTTTGAGAAAACTATTGGCTTCTGCTCTTCGAATCGGACTCTTCGTTGCCGGCCGGTCTTCGAGTTCTTCCGCACGATAAACGCGCGCGACGCCGGGCACGCTCTGGATGGCTTCCAAGACAGCGCGCAGCGCCGCCGGATCAGTTTTCAGCTTGTCGTAGGTTCCCGGAGTGAAGTACACCTCACTGGCGCTCACTTCCGCGACGGCAGGCTTTGCGTAATTAAATGGTTCCAGACTTTTCTCGATGTGTTGTTTCACGGACTCGATGTTCAGCCAGCCAGCATCCATTCCGGTCTTCTGCAGGTCCTCCGGGATTGGCACGACACCGTGATCGGCGCTGAGTGCCACGACGTAATTTCCTCTCCCAACTCTCTTGTCCAAGTGGGCGAACAGTCCGGCCAGGTCCTGATCGAGCCTGGCAAGAACATCCTGAATTTCCCAGCTACGCGGACCGAAGGCGTGGCCAACGTAATCCACCGAGGAATAGCTCACGGCCAGGAAGTCGGTTCCGGCGCGAGCGCCCAGGTCCAGCTTGTCCACCGCCGTCTCGGCGATTCGCGTCAAATAGGTATCCGCGTATGGACTTGTATGCCATTGCTCGTAGAAAACGGGGTCGGGCTTCGTGCTGTCCGGCTTCCCTCCGAGAGGATGCGGGAATACCGCGCCGAAACCTGCCGGGGGGACGGCCCCCGTAGCTGCGGCATCGTAGAGGTAGGCAGAGGCCGGCAGCATTGGCGCCCACGTCTTTCCGTAATCGCCCGCCACCGGATGAGCCTTCGCGAATTCCTCCACAAAGGCCACCACCGGATACGCGCTCGATGTCGTCCAGGCACCCACGTCCGCATCGAACCACGTGACGGCATCGCCGAGACGGCCACCCATGGTGATCGCCGCGCGCGCTTTCAGTGAGAAGGTCACCACGCGGGTGCCCCCGCCGGTTTGAAATTTCAATTCGTCCGCGAACGCAGGCACGAGCATCTTGCTTGCGCTGTTTCCGCCCGTGACGCTGGCGCCGGCGTAGCCGAGATTCTTCACTTTCGAATCGTCCGTGCAAGTCACGGTCTTCTGGAGTTCGCGGTCAAACCACTCGTTCGAAATCATTCCGTGGGTCACGGGCAAAGCACCGGTCGAAATCGTGGCATGGCCGACGCAAGTTTCCGTCGCCGCGTAGGGATAGGCGGCGTCTCGGAACCACGCACCTTCTGCGACCAGCCGCTTGAGGCCGCCCACCCACTGGCCGCGGAACTTTTCGACGTAATCCGCGCGCATCTGGTCCACCACCAGGAGCACGACCAGTTTCGGGCGCAATGGCATTTTGGGCGGTTTGGCAACCGGGGACTTGCTCTGAGCGCCGGCGAGAGGCACGAGTACGCTTAGAAATATGAGTATCGCTGCGGGGCGCGCAATCCGGCGTGTCCCAACTCTCGTTTGGTAGTTCACGGCGAAGCCTACCTCCTAAATTCGCCGCGCAGTCTACCACGGCCCAGCTTACCTTCGATGAATGCGGAGCCGATTGACCGCCCAGCGGCCACCAATGATACGATTACCCGGCCATGCGCATCGTCGAAAAGACGCAATTGATGTCCGCGCCGGAAATTGACCGTACGTTGCAGCGTCTGGCGCATGAAATCGTTGAGAAGAGCGGCGGCACCAAGAATCTGGCGCTTATCGGGATCGTCCGGCGGGGAGTGCCCCTGGCGCAACGCATCGCGCAGGCTATGCGCGGGATCGACGGCGTCGACGTTCCCGTCGGCACGCTCGATATCACGCTCTATCGCGATGACCTTTCAAAAGTTGCGCCGCAGGCCGTGTTGCGTTCGTCGGACATTCCCTTCGGCGTGGATAACATGGACCTAGTGCTCGTGGATGACGTGCTGTATACGGGCCGGACGATTCGCGCGGCGATGAATGGGCTCTTTGACCTCGGGCGGCCGAAGCGGGTTTCCCTCTGCGTGCTTATCGAGCGGGGCCATCGCGAAATGCCCATCGAGGCGCAATACGTCGGGCGCAGCGTGCAGACCAGCGACACGGAAATTATCGAAGTGCGGCTGCGCGAAATCGACAAGGAAGAACGCGTCGTGCTCGTGGATCGCGTGGAGTAGATTGGGATTTCTTATTCGAATCGGTTCGTCTATGATTTGAGAAGGGACATTGACTCAGCGATTTCGCGATCTGCTCGCCCTCGAACCGCTCCCAGCGGACGAACTCACATTTCTTCTCGATCAAAGCAAGCCTTTCCAGGAAATTCAGCGCCATCCATTGAAAAAGTTGGCCACGCTGCGCGGGAAGACCGTGGCGTTGGCGTTCTTCGAAAACTCCACGCGCACGCGCATCAGCTTCGGCACCGCAGCTTCCCGTCTGGGCGCGGACACTATGAACCTGCAGGCGGAAGCCTCCAGCCTGAAGAAGGGCGAGTCGCTGCTCGATACCGTTCACACGCTGGACGCGATGAAACCGGACTGCCTGGTGATGCGGCATGCTTCGTCGGGTGCGGCGGACTTCGTGGCACAGCATCTGGACATTCCGGTGATCAACGCAGGCGACGGCACGCATGAACATCCTTCGCAGGGACTACTCGATGCGCTGACGATTCGCGACCGGCTAGGAACGATCGAGAATCTAAACGTCACGATTCTCGGCGACCTGCAACACAGCCGCGTGGCGCGTTCGAACATTCATCTGCTGGGCAAGTTCGGGTGCAAGTTTACGCTGTGCGGCCCGGCGATGTGGGTTCCGCGCGAGTTGGAAAAGATCGGCGCGCCGGGCGTGCCCATTCGGCGCGTCTTCCGAATCGAGGAGGCACTTGAAGGCGCCGACGTGGTTCTCGTGCTTCGCGTGCAGACCGAACGTCAGTACGAACCTTCGATCTCCGCCGAGGATTATGTGCTGGGATACCAGCTCGATGCCGCGCGACTGCGCCGCGCGAAGCCTGGTGCAATCATTCTGCATCCGGGACCGATGAATCGCGGCATCGAGATCACGCCAGAAGTTGCGGACGGGCGGCAGTCCTGCGTGCTCGAGCAAGTGACCAATGGCGTTGCGGTTCGCATGGCGCTGCTTTTCCTGCTCACCTCCGGCACGACCGAGGATGGCACTCATCCGCTGGCGGAAGCCACGCCCACGAAAAATCGGCGCTCCACCGATCAAAAGGACCCTTCGCATGCTTCTCGTTAAGAACGGCCGCGTCCTCGATCCTGCGTCCAAGACCGACGCGGCCATGGACGTTCTTCTCGATGGCGAAACAATCCGCGAGGTCGCGCCGGCGGGAAAAATTGCGGCGCCGCAAAATGTGGAGATTTTTGATGCCACTCGGTTGATCGTTGCACCTGGGTTCATCGATATTCACGCGCATCTTCGCGAGCCGGGCCAGGAATCTTCCGAGACGATCGAATCCGGAACGCAGGCGGCGGCGCGCGGCGGATTCACGGCCGTTTGCTGCATGCCGAACACGAAGCCGGTGAACGACAACGCATCGGTCACGCGGTTTATCGTGGATCGCGCGAAGGCCCATGGAAGCGTGCGCGTGTGGCCGATTGGCGCGGCGTCCGTGGGAAGCAAAGGCGAAGCCATCGCGGAAATCGCGGCGATGAAAGACGCTGGGGTTGTCGCGGTCTCCGACGACGGGAAGCCCATCGCGACGGCGAAGCTGGCGCGGCAGGTGATGGAGTATTGCCGGTCGCTTAATCTTTCGGTGATCGAGCACGCCGAGGATGTTTCGCTGGCGGCGGGTGCGGTGATGCGGGAAGGTGTGACTTCGACGCGGCTGGGATTGCGCGGGATGCCGGCGGCGGCGGAGTCCGTCTGCGTGGCGCGCGATGTGCAACTTGCGGAGCTTACAGGCGCGCGGCTGCATGTTGCGCATCTCTCCGCGAAGGCCTCGCTGGAACAAGTGCGGTCGGCGAAATCGAAGAGGTTGCACGTCACCTGCGAGGTGACACCACACCATTTCACGCTGATTGACGAGGATGTGACGTACGATTCGCGGTTCAAGATGAATCCGCCGCTGGCGGCGCGTGAAGATCGCGAAGCGCTTCTTGCCGGGCTTGCGGACGGCACCGTGGACGCGATCGCTACGGATCACGCGCCGCACGAGCCGGCGCTGAAGGATGTGGAGTTCGATAAAGCCCCTTTCGGAATTCTGGGATTCGAAACCGCGCTAAGCCTAGCGCTCGAACAACTGGTAGATACCGGCCGAATTTCGCTGATGCGCATGGTTGAATTGTTCACGGCGGGGCCGGCGCGAGTGCTCGGAATGGAACGCAGGATCGGGGCAGGCCAGCCTGCCGATTTGACGATTTTTTCGCTGGATCATTCCTGGACCTACAAGGTGAAGGAATCGGCGAGCAAGTCCCGCAACTCACCGTTCGACGGCCGGACGTTCAAGGGCGCACCCCTAGCTACGATTGTGGCCGGAAAAATAGTCTACAAGCATTAGGCTTCGGCGCGGGCGGGCGGAGAAATAGGGCGCCTCTTTTGCAGCATGCGCAAGACCCAGATTCCCGCAGCGCCTGCCGCCAAGTGCCGAGGACAACGGCGAGCGAGAGAAGGGCCAAGTTCCCGCGCGCTCCGAAAACATGGGACATCCGGCGCTCAGTGGGCGGTGGGTTCGGCGGCGGGATGCATGCCGTGCTGCGGGACTTCGTGAATGCCGCGCGCGGGCGGCTCGATGCGCTGGCGGTAGAAATGATCGAGCGGGATACGGCCTTTTCCGATCGGATATCCCTTCTCAATCGCCTTCATGACGTAGGCTTTCGCTAGTGTGGCCGCTTCGAGGAGTCCGCGGCCGGCGGCGAGCTGCGCGGCGAGTGCGGAAGCGAAGGTGCAACCCGTACCATGCGTGTTGTCGGTCTTCACCTTTTCGCCGCCAAGCTGCATCATCTCGTTTCCGTCAAAGAGCGCGTCGACGGCGCGGTCCATATGGCCGCCCTTGACGATCACCGCGCGAGCGCCCAGCTCGACGATTTTTCGGGCCGCGGCTTCCATGTCCGCGACGTCTTTGATGGTCATGCCGGTTAGGACTTCAGCTTCGGCCACGTTAGGAGTAATGACACTGGCGCGCTTGAGGAGTTCCGTGACGACGTACTTGATGCCGCCGGCATCGAGAAGTTCCGCGCCGCTCGACGATTTCATAACTGGATCGTGAACGACGTGAGCAAACTTGTGGGCATCAAGAAATTCGCCGACCACCACGGCGTTGCCACGGTTGCCCAGCATGCCGATCTTCACGGCGGCTATCTCGCAATCATTTACCAGCACTTCCAGCTGCGCGCGCAGTTCCGCGCTTGGCGTGTTATGGACGGTCTCGACGCCTTGTGTATTTTGCACGGTGAGCGAGGTGATGGCTGCAACGCCGTAGCACCCGTGCGCCGCGAAAGTTTTCAAGTCCGCGGCCGTGCCCGCGCCGCAGCAGGGATCGAATCCCGCGATGGTCAGCAGGATGGGCGGCGCTGGATGGCTATGTCCGTTCGTGGTCATCAGTCTCTTCTTGCTCCAACGATGAAAATAGCCGGTCGCGTCGAGAAAACGGACCGGCAATTGCGAATGTACGCGTGCTAAATGTTCAGCGCAAGGAAAATTTCACAGTTGGAGATGCAGATCTCGGGCGTGCGGATTCCTCTTCCCAGTCATCGAACAAAAAAATGCTTCGCCCTCAACGGATGAGCTACAACTTCAGGGGAAGAGGCCGCGGACGAGCGTGGCTTCGGCGACGCGGCCGACGGCGAGGATCATGGCGCCGGCACGAGGCGGGACGTGGTGCTTGCGCATGGTGTCCACCATTTCGTGGAAGGCGCGCACGATGATCTTCTGCAGGCGCGCGTTGACTTCTTCGACGTCCCACATCAGGCCTTCCTGGTTCTGTACCCATTCGAAATAGCTGACGGTGACGCCGCCGGCGTTGGCAAGAATGTCCGGCAGAACGGTAATGCCGCGGCGCGCGAGGATTTCGTCGGCATGAGGCGTGGTGGGGCCGTTGGCGGCTTCGGCGACGATGCGGGCTTTGACGGCTTCGGCGTTGTGCAGGGTGATGACGTTTTCGAGCGCCGCCGGGACCAGAATGTCGCACTTCATGGTGAGCAGCTCGTCGTTGCTGAGGCGCGATGCGCCGGGCATGCCGACAACCGTGCCGGACCGCTCCTTGTAACGGATAGCTTTGATGGGATCGATGCCGCGAGAATTGGTTACGCCGCCGCGCGTGTCGCTGAGCGCGACGATTTTGGCTTTCTTCTCGGCGAAGAGGCGTGCCGCAGTGGCACCCGCGTTGCCGAAGCCTTGAATCGCGACGGTCGCGCCGCGAAGCGAAATCTTTTTCAGCTTGCAGGCTTCCTCGACAACATAGAGCAGCCCGCGCGCCGTAGCTTCATTGCGTCCCTCGGAACCACCGATGGAGATCGGTTTGCCAGTGACAACGCCATGCGCGGAATGGCCGATGGTCATCGCATAGGTGTCCATGATCCACGCCATGGTCTGCGCGTCGGTATAGACGTCCGGCGCGGGAATATCCATGGATGGCCCAATGATCGGCAGAATCTCGCTGGCGTAGCGGCGCGTCATGCGCTCAAGTTCGCTCTTGGACATGCGCTTGGGGTCACAGATCACACCGCCCTTGGCGCCGCCAAACGGGACATTGACGGTGGCGGTCTTCCATGTCATCCACGCCGCGAGGGCTTTCACTTCATCCAGCGTCACGTTGGGATGGTAACGGATGCCGCCTTTGCCGGGCCCGCGCGAGACATTGTGTTGCACGCGATAGCCGGTGAAGACCTTTACCTGGCCGTTGTCCATCTTCGTGGGCAGGGAAACTTCCAGCACGCGCTTGGGAGTCCGCAGAATCTGCCGCAGTCCGGGATCGAGCTTCAAGAATTCCGCCGCCATGTCGAACTGAATCTGCGCGATGCGAAATGGGTTCAAGTCTTCGCGCGGAGCGATGCGCGGCACCATCGGCGGTGCGCCTATCTGTCTTGTCGGAGTCGTGGGCTTTGCGACCGTGGCCATCGGCATCGGTCCTTTCGTTTGCTCAATTTATTCGATAACTAGTGCGTTCACTTGGCCCAATTTCAAATCTGGTGCGACCGGCTTTGCGGTTAGCCGTTTGCGGCGAACTTCTTGGTGCTTTCCGCATACGCATCACGGCACGCGGGGGAGCAGAAGTGGAGAAGCTCACCTTCGTTCCGAAACGGAATGGAGAGCGTTTCATCCACATGCATTCCGCAAATCGGATCACGCACCAGGCGACGTCCCAACTGGCGGCCATCCATGGGAGTGCTGGCCTCCGTGGATGTCTGCCCGCCGGTCGTAGCGTTGCGGAGCATCCAGCCGACAAAGCTACGGAGGAGCCACGCGGCCCAGGAGGCCACCAGCAACCAGAACAGAAACCGTACGAAGCGCGCAAGAAAGGTCATACAAATATTCGCGTTGCCGGGGCCATGCTGAAAATCTCCCTCTGGACCGATGAAGTCAGTGTATGCAAGGCGAAAAGGGGGAGTCAAACGAAAAGGCGTAATTTCAAGGGGTTGCGGGGCGAAAGGGTTTCACGGAGTTGGCTGCTACGGGGGCTAAATCGCATCTAAGTGTTTGTATATCAATTACTTAGATTGGATTCTGGCGTATATACGCAGATCCGGCTGGGAAGCGCTAGCCGGCCGCGGGAATCCGGTCGATGCCCATGTATGGGCGCAGGACGTCCGGGAGCAAGATGGAGCCATCGGCTTGCTGATAATTTTCGACGATGGCGATCCAGGTGCGTCCGACGGCCAGGCCGGAACCGTTCAGCGTGTGGACGAACTCGCTCTTGCCGCCGGCTTTTGGCTTGAAGCGAATCCCGGCGCGGCGAGATTGAAAGGCTTCGCAGTTCGAACAGGAAGAAATTTCACGAAATTCGTTGCTCGAAGGCAGCCAGACTTCAAGGTCGTAGGTTTTCGCGGAAGCAAAGCCCATATCTCCGGTGGAAAGCAGCATGGTGCGGTAGTGCAGCCCAAGTTTCTGGAGAATGGACTCCGCGTTTCGTGTGAGCGCCTCGTGCTCTTCGTAACTTTTTTCCGGATGCGTGAACTTGAAGAGCTCGACTTTCTGGAATTGGTGCTGGCGGAGAATGCCGCGTGTGTCCTTTCCGGCGGCGCCGGCTTCCGAGCGGAAGCAGGCGGTCCAGGCGGTCACGTGAATCGGCAGCTTTTCCTCGGGAATCGCTTCATCGCGATAAAGATTGTGCAGCTCGACTTCGGACGTGGGCGTGAGCCAGAAGTCGGTGTTTTCGACTTTGAAGAGATCGGCGGCAAATTTGGGCAGTTGGCCCGCACCCATGAGCGAGGCGGTGTTGACCAGAAAGGGGGGAAGAATTTCCGTGTAGCCGTGCTCACGCGTATGAACATCGAGAAAGAAATTGGCAAGCGCGCGCTCGAGCCGGGCGCCCCAGCTTTTGTAAACGGCGAAACGCGCTCCGGTGATCTTTGTGGCGGCAGGGAGATCCAGAATGCCCGCGCCTTCACCGACTTCCCAGTGAGGCTTCGGCTGAAAATCAAATTTGGGGGGAGCACCCCAGCGGCGGATTTCCACATTGTCCGCGGAGCTCGCGCCGACAGGCACGGACGAGTGCGGAACATTGGGAATCGTGAGGAGCAGGTCGCGCTGCCTGGCATCGAGTTCCGCAACGCGCTCGTCAGATTTCTTGATGAGTTCGGAAAGCTGTTTCATCTCCGCAATTAGCGCATCGGCGTTCTGCTTTTCTTTCTTAAGCCGTGCGATTTCTTCGCTGGCCTTGTTGCGTTGCGCTTTGCGCTGCTCGTTGGTGGTAATCAGCTCGCGGCGCTCTTTGTCGAGCGCGCGAAAGGCATCTAGGTCGAGCGTGATACCACGCCGTTTCCCCATCTCGGCGAAAACATCCAAGTGTTCACGGAAGTAATTGAGGTCATGCATGGTCACGAAAGAATAGCGTACTCCGGACGGGGAATGTAGCTGCTTGACCAGTTCACCTGGGAACAGAAACACAATTCGCAGGCAACGGTCGCTTTCTGCTTCGCATCCGTTCTAGGATTAAGTGTGCCCAGCAATTCTCGAAGGGAGTGTTTATGCGAAAAATCAAGCTCTTGGTCGGACTTCTGCTCGCGGTTCTTTTTTCTTCCACACCTCTCAGGGCGCAGGACAAAATAGAAATATTTGGCGGCTATTCCTACGCGCGCGTGCCGGTTCAAATTTTTAACGCTACTCCCATTGGCGGCCCGATAATCGTCACGCCTCCGGGTACTTGTCCGATTCCGGTTTGCCCTCCGGGAGTAGGCGGCTTTTTTACCACCAGCCACGTAAACACCCATGGTTGGGAACTATCTGCGGCCTTCAAGCCCTTGGGGTGGCTTGGGGCCGTGGCGGATTTTAGCGGCCACTACGGTTCGACGCACGGCAGCAACCTCCACCTGAATACCTAT
>Ga0137415_10005750_pt1 | contig 12278 bp, 11 predicted proteins | sample CZODoug3_1_1_16f_FD_183082 | JGI IMG/M metagenome (GOLD analysis project Ga0137415, IMG submission 183082) | Vadose zone soil fungal communities from Angelo Coast Range Reserve, California, USA - CZODoug3_1_1_16fungal (Hybrid Assembly) | ecosystem: Environmental > Terrestrial > Soil > Vadose...
ATGAGCGTATAAATTACGCTCGGATTCGAAGGCGCTATGCTGACTGCGACGCGGCCCCACGGCTTGGCAGGCAGCCCCTTCGCGCTTTTTTCATCGAGTTCCTTCCACGTCGACCCGCCGTCGGTAGACTGGAAAAGCCCACTGCCACTTGAGGCTGTCGAATTCTCACCTCCCGACCGGAATGTCCAGCCCTTACGACGAAAATCCCACATGCCGGCAAATAGAGTCTTCGAATCTTGCGAGCTCATTGAAATCATCGAGCAGCCCGTAGAGGCATTTGTGCCCTTCAGGATTTTGTTCCATGTCTTGCCACCGTCGGTGGTCTTGTAGACGCCGCGCTCGTCGCTATCGCTCCACAACTTTCCCGGCGCGCACGCATAAACGATGTTGCCGTCTTTCGGATCGACCAGGATTTTCGCGATGCGCTCGGAATCGCGCAGGCCCATGTTGCTCCAGTTCTCGCCGCCATCCGTCGACTTATAGATGCCATCGCCTACGGAAACACTGTTCCGAGTCCAGGATTCACCGGTGCCGACCCAAATGGTTTTCGGTGCTTGCGGATCGATGGCGATGGCGCCTATCGACTGCACCGGTTGCTTGTCGAAAACGGGCTTATAGGTGGTGCCGCCATTCACGGACTTCCAAACGCCGCCGCTCGCCGCGCCGACGTACACAGTTAGCCGTCCATCTTCCTTGACCGCGGTTACTGCCGCAATCCGTCCGCTCATGGCGGCTGAGCCGATATTTCGCGAACCTAAACCGGAAATGGTGTCGGAATCGAATACGGCTTCCTGGGCGGCCATGCTGGCGGGCAAAATCCAAAGCACTCCCGAAATTACGGCGGCAGAGCAAAACGCTTTCCACTTGCGCATATTCATCTTTCCTCGGATTGCGATTGAAATTCGAAGCCCGCGACTTGGAAGAAAACAGAACTCATTTGGCTGCAGGCGATGCTTTTTCGTCCGGCTTGGTGGCGGACATGGAAAATCGCGCGTCGTCGAGCGGAACGTCCATCTCGACTCTGTCCACCGCAAATTTGGTGCGCGATTCGCTTCCCTTCTCGCCAGTCTCTACGGCAAAGGGATAATAAATTCCATTCACCTTCTCGTAGTCGCCGAAGAATGTCTCGGTGTACTGCACTGTTCCGCGGATGTTACTTTGGTTTTCGATTTTGAGTTCCAGGAACGAATCGCTATCCAGGAAGTAGTAACGGATATCGCCATTTTTCAGGGTGAGCTTCACTTTGTAACAATCCGTGCCCTCAACAGAATCATGCCCGGCAAGCTCGGCCTTGTGCCCTTTCTGCTGGTAGTCCACCAGCGGGCCATCGATATCCGCATCGATCAACAAAGTCTTAGTGTCGTCCTGCGACATCCGCTCCGGATCCTTGCGGCCGGAGAAGGGCGAAATCTGCCATCCGATTTTCCCATCGTATGCCTGCACTTGTGCCATGCCCTGAATAATTGCCTCTTCGCGCACTCTGTCCGCGCGCTTATTTTCCTGCACATATGCGGCGCGAAAGGAGCCGACGGTCAGCTTTGAGGTTGTGCGTACGCTGCGGACGGTTTTGATTTTTTCCAGGCCGCCCCGCGCCTTGATGTTGTTGGCGATCACGTCATCGACGCTCTGCGCGCGGACGCTCACCGGTAACAATGCGATGGCGGCAATCGCAACGATTGGCAGTACGGTTCGAAACATCGGAACGGACTCCTTCCCAAATGCGAGAGGAAATAACTCAATGTGCCTGCACCGAGTGGCTTCAATACGCGCAGGATTCTGGGCACGCGTGCAGCAAGGTAATTTGCGAACAGTTTGTTATCAGAGTTTCCGACAAACACCAAGAAATTTCTTCTTCGAGAAAACGCGTATTGTTGGGTGCGCGTATTTTGACACATAGTCCGTTGGGGCACGCGTTCAAAACTCAAGATGCAGACGCAGACTCGGCACCAGGACGGGCCCGTGGTCGCGATTGTAGCCTGGATTTTTCACGTACTGAAAGCCGAGGGACGGATAGGCGCCGCGCCAGGCGTGTAGCGTGTAATAGGTTTCGATGGCGTTTTCACGGCCATAGTTCAAATCCGATGAAAAGCGCCGAGAACAATGTGCCTTACTTCATGAAACTAGCGTTAACGGCGTATAGTGTGCAGGTTTGGACATGGAGGCTTGTCGGTGAGATCGCTCTTTCGCTTTGCCCTGGTAGCCATAGCGTGCCTTGTTTTGAGAACTACCGACACGCGCGCTCAGGCCGGACCAGAAGGTGGAGGAAACGAGCTGCAGGTGTGGACCGGCGGAGGGCATGGGCTAAACGGAAGCACATCGGACACGGGAGTGTGGAATTTGGGCGTGCGTTACGGATGGGTCCTGACGGATGCCGTGGGACCGGGCCCTTTGCGCGGCCGATTTGAATACGCGGTGGATGTGGTGCCGGTGTTTTTGCTGACGCAGCGGAACGGTACGGCGTACGGAATCGGGCTGAATCCCTTCGCGCTGAAATGGAATTTTGCATCAAGCCGCAGCGTAACGCCGTATGTTGACCTTGGCGGAGGCACGCTCTTCACGAATACGCAGGTGCCGCCGGGAACGTCACGAGTGAACTTCACGACATCCGGAGCGCTGGGATTGCATTTCCTGCGCAGCAAATACAATTGGAGCGCGGAGGTGCGGTTCATGCACATCTCGAACGCCGGGCTGGCCACTCCGAACCCGGGGATTAACACGATTCAGGTGCGGGTGGGCTTCGGAAGGTTCAGCAAGTAAAAGTAAAATGATTGTCTGCTGCCGCCGAACGGCTGGTATTTAGAAAGCGCTACCACTACGATATAGAGTGTAACGAGTAGAGCATCATCAGAGATGAGGTGGCATGTGAAACTGATTTCGATCGTACTCGGCGTTCTGTTTGTGGTCGGCGTTGCTGGAGTATTTGGCGGGGCTTCCGCAGCGGGTAGTGCGCCTGCTGTCGGAGCCGCGGCGCCCGATTTCACGCTGAATTCGCAGGAGAATAAGCCAGTTAGCCTGCATGATTTCAAAGGCAAGTGGATCGTGTTGTATTTTTATCCAAAGGATTTCACTTCCGGGTGCACAGTTGAAGCACACAATTTTCAGCGCGACCTGGCGCAGTATGAGCAGAAGAATGCGGTCATCGTCGGCGTCAGTGTGCAGGACGAGGACTCACATCAGAAATTTTGCACGAAAGAAGGATTGAGCTTCAAGCTGTTGGCGGACACCACCCAGAAAGTTTCCAGCCAGTATGACTCGGTGATGACTTACAACGACGCAAAGTTTTCGGCGCGGCATACTTTTTTGATCGATCCGCAAGGCAAAGTGCAAAAGGTCTGGCTCGAAGTGAAGCCAGACAAACACAGCGAAGAAGTGCTGGCCGCGCTCACGGCGTTACAGGGCGCCTCGGCCTCAAAGTAGCCGGAGTGATCAGCCCCTCACGGCTCATCATCCTGATCTGACTCGGCAGCGGGGGCTGCCATGGGCGCCTTGTCGAGGTCCAGCTCGGCAATGTGCGCTTTCTTGAGGGAGGCGTTTAGCGCCGCCGCGTCTCCGTCACGCAGTTTCTTCCACTGAGCGAGCGTTTTTCCGAGAGAGTCCTCGAGTTCCAGATAAACCGCGGAGGCTTGCGTGGTTGGTGCGACGTCCGCGCTGTCGACTACTCCTAAGAGCTGGCCGAAGTGCTGGTTGAGCGTGGAGAAATTTTCAGGCTGTTTGCCGCTGGGGGGAACGCCGAAGAAAGCACCCTGCGATGCGCCTTCAAGTTGGGCCGCTTGCTTATCGAGGGCGGTTAAGGAATCGGCGAGCGCTCCCTTCACTTTGCCAGCACGGTCTGTGATTTGTGGCCGTAACGAGCGAACCTGCTGCAGGGCCTCGAAGGTTTTGTTCATGCCTTCGACGATGCCAGCTTCCATCTCAAATTGTTTCCGAAGATCCGCATCGGAAGTCTTGATGCGAGGATCCATACGAACGGTGAGCGGCTGCTCATAGGTCTTGCCGTCGACCGTCAGCTTGACGATGTATTTTCCCGGCATAGCCCATGCGCCAAGCGGAACCTGCGGAGTGTCGTGCGCAATCGCCGAAATGGGGAATTCGCGATTGAGCGACTCGGGCGGCGGATAGTGCATGTCCCAGACGAAACGATGCATCCCCTTTTCCGCGGACAGCATTTGTTGCGGGCGCACCCAATACATGGGAATCGGATTTTCCGCCGCTATTTTCTCGAGCGGCACCGGCTTATCGGTGCTGGAGTAGCGGCGCACCAAATGATTTTCGTGATCGAAAATTTCCAGAGCGACGGGCTTGCCGGAGGCTTCGGCCAGGTAGTAGTCGAGAATTGCGCCGTCGGGAGGATTCTTACCGGCGGGAGTATCTGGCGGAAGCGGCGTGTCTGTATTGCGATTCCAGCGAAAACGTATCGCTTCTTCCGGCTGGTAGAGAGTGACCGCGGCCTTCGCGATGTCTGCGCTCATCTGACGCAGCGGAGTAATATCGTCAAGAATCCAGAACGAGCGTCCGTGCGTGCCGACGATCAGATCGTCTCCGTGAATGGCGAGGTCGCGCATAGACGTGTGCGGCAAGTTGAGCTGGAGCGGCTGCCAATTATCGCCATCGTCGAAGGAGACATAAACGGAGCCTTCCGTTCCAGCAAACAATAAACCTTTGCGGTGTAGATCTTCGCGAATCACATTGCTTGCTCCGCCCGGCAGAATACCGCTGGTGATTTCGGCCCACGACTTGCCGAAGTCACGCGTGCGATAAATGTGGGCGCGCAGATCATCAAGGCGAAAACTGTTGATGGCGGCGTATGCCGTGCCGGCCTCGAAATGAGAAGCCTCGATGATAGAGACTTTGCTCCATGGCTTTAGCTGCGGTGGCGTGACGTTTTGCCAGGACTTTCCGGCGTCTTGCGTAATGTAAATCAGCCCATCGTCGGTGCCGGCCCAAATTGTGTTCGCGTCCTGAAATGATGGAGCGACGGTATAGATGACGCCGCGGTGCTTGCCTTTCTCCGGATCATAGGCGGCAAACGCGCCGAGGTTTGGCGGAGTCTCATAGGAGGGGCGCGCGAGGTCGGGGCTAATCACCTTCCAGCTGTTGCCGGCGTCGGTGGATTTAAACAGGACATTGGCCGCGAAATACAGCGCTTTCGGATCGACGGGGGAAAATACTACGGGCAGCGTACGATCGTATCGATATTCGCCACGGCGCACAGGCTCAGGCGTTACGTCGGCAACTTCGCCTAAGGCCTGATTTGTACGCGTAAGGCGCGCACCATACAAAATATTCGAGTCCAGCGGATCGACCGCGATATATCCGTACTCGAAGACGCCCACAGAATGCCACTCGCGAAATGTGATTTCGCCGTAGTCGCTACGGCTCATCGTACCGATGGATCCGCTTTCCTGCTGTGCGCCGTAAACCCAATACGGAAAGCGATTGTCCGTGGTCACGTGATAGAACTGCGCGGTCGGCTGGTTATACCAAGTGCTCCATGAGGTCCCACCATTCACCGTGATTACCGCGCCCTGATCGCTCGAAAGCGCAATCGTTTGTGGGTGCTCACTGCTGATCCAAATGCGCTGGTAGTCGTCGCCGCCCGGTGCGCCCCGGAAACCAACAAACGTCTTCCCCGCGTCACTCGACTTCCAAGTGGTGGTATTTGCGACGTAGATCACGTCAGGATTGTCCGGCGCGACCGCGATTCCCATTGCGCCGGGACCGCGCCCGCCGATGCGGCGATCGCTATTAACCAGGCTCCAGGATTCTCCGGAGTCGTCCGAGCGGTAGACTCCCGCTCCCTTTTTTGCTTCCACCGTGGCGTAAACGCGATGCGGTTGGGTTGGCGCAACTGCAACGCCGATGCGACCGAGGCCACCATCGTCCGAAGAAGGCAAACCCTTGGTTAGCGGGCGCCAAGTGTTACCGCCATCGGTGGACTTGAACAGGCCGCTGCCCGGAGCTACGAAAGATTCTCCGCTGCGAATCTCCCAAGGCGCGACGCGCGCCGCCCAGAGCACGGCGTAAATCGTTTGCGTGTTGCTCGGATCAAAAGCAAGGTCGGCGGCGCCAATATTCTCATCCTTATATAAGACTTTCTCGAACGATTGCCCGCCGTTGGTCGAGCGGAAGACGCCGCGCTCTGGATTTGGCCCATAGGGATGACCTTGCACCGCTACGAAAACGCGATTCGCGTTTTCGGGATCGACAAGAATCGCTGTGATCTGCTGCGCATCCGGCAGCCCCAAATGGATCCACGTTTTCCCGGCGTCCGTTGATTTATAAACGCCATTGCCGGTTGCAAGATCCGGCCGCTGCAAACCCTCGCCGCTGCCAACATAAATAATGCTCGGATCCGAAGGGGCCACAGCGATCGCGCCAACCGAGCCGGTGTCCTGCGAATCAAAAATCGGCTCCCAGGTATGTCCCGTATCGGTCGTCTTCCAAACGCCGCCGTTCACCGCCGCTATATAAAAAAGATTGGGTTGATGCGGCACGCCGGTGATAGCTACGGTGCGTCCGCCACGGAAGGGGCCGATGCAGCGCCAGCGCATCTCTGAAAAGAATTTCTGGTCGTATTGCTGCGCTGACGAAGGAATCGCTGCCGCTAAGACAGCGAGAACGCCGGCCACCATCACATTGTGTGCGCGAAACTTCATCCGATTGCCTCCTCGAAGTGCAGGGGAGAATAACGTGCGAACGTCTCCGCTGCAATGCCTCTTATGCAGCCACAATGGCATTCGACGCGCGCGACCAGTTTCCGCTAAACTCGATGCATTCTACCGAGCTAGTGAGGACTAAGACGTGACTACTCCTGCCAAGCCTATGCCCGCGACGACCCGCAGCGATGAGATAGTCGCCAAGCACAAGAAATATTTGTGGCCCTCGGTAACCAATTACTATCAACGACCGCTGGTGGCCGATCGTGGCGAGATGCAATATCTCTGGGATCTGGAAGGCCGCAAGTATCTGGATTTCTTCGGCGGCATCCTGACCGTTTCCGTCGGCCACTGCAATCCCAAGGTGACCAGCAAGATCAATGCCCAGGTGAACCGCCTGCAGCACACCTCCACGCTTTATCCGAACGAACACATCGTAGCTCTGGCTGAGAAAATCGCACAGATTACGCCGGGAAATTTGCAGCAGAGTTTTTTCACCAGCTCCGGAACGGAAGCGGACGAGGCAGCGATCCTGATCGCGCGTATGGCCACCGGCAGCTACGACGTAGTGGCCCTCCGTCACGCATATGCCGGCAGCTCCGCGATCGCCAAAGCCGTAACCGCCCACGCGCCTTATCGCAAGAGCGGCGTGATTAGCGTAGGCATTTCGCACGCGGTGAATGCGTATTGTTACCGTTGCCCGCTGCATCTGACCTATCCGTCCTGCGAAGTAGCCTGCGCGAACGACGTCGAAAATCTGATTCAGACCGGCACCAGCGGAAACATCGCCGCCTTCATCGCCGAACCGATCCAAGGGGTCGGCGGGTTCATCACACCTCCCAAGGAATATTTCAAAATCGTTTTCAAAATTGTTAAGAAGTACGGCGGACTGTTCATCAGCGACGAAGTGCAAACCGGCTGGGGTCGCACCGGGAAGAAATGGTTCGGCATCGAGCAGTGGGAAGTGACGCCGGACATTCTGACCAGCGCGAAGGGATTGGCCAATGGCGCACCCGTAGGCTTGACCGTTACCACACCAGAGATTGCCTCCAGCTTTCAAGGCCTCAACATTTCAACTTTCGGAGGCAATCCAGTTACCAGCGTCGCGGCAAAAGCCACCATCGACTTCATCGAAGAAGAGAATCTGCTCGAAAACGCGCACACCGTCGGGTCTTACTTCCGAGGCAAGCTCGAAGAATTGCAAGCGAAGCATGCGCTCATCGGCGAAGTGCGCGGCATGGGCTTGATGCAAGCGCTGGAGCTAGTGAAGGACCGCAAGACCAAGGAACCGGCGCCAGAAGCCACCGCGCAGGTGATGGAACGCGCCAGAGATAACGGCCTGCTAATCGGCAAAGGTGGCCTGCTAGGCAACGTTCTTCGCCTCTCCCCGATGCTCAATATCTCCAAGGCCGACGTCGACGAAGGTGTGCGACTGCTCGATAAAGCCTTCAGCGAAGTAAGAAATTAGCGGCTGCGACATTTAAGTGCTGGACAACACTGTTCGGCAGCGCAAAAAACAATGCGATTCGCAAACTTCTGCATGTTGGTAATTTTAGCTTCAACCCTCGCCGTGTCTTCCCTCTACAGCGGCGAAAAAATCGTTTGGAAGCCGGTCAAGTTCGCGATCTTGCGATTCAATGACGACGCTCCCGCATCGTGGAATATGTACCACGGCGAAAAGCGCGGCGTGCTCCTGGTACGCCTCTGGAAGCGCTACATGCTGGTGGATGTGAATGAGCAAGAGGTTTACGAGGTCGACCCCACCACGGTGAAGGCGCAGGGAGAAAACGTAGAGTGGTCTCCCTCCGATGTTCCCAATCAGCCCGTAGAAACATCCGAATGGAAAGTGCGTGACGTCGGTCCAATGGAACGAGTCCGTTTCCGTTTCGGCAAGAACGGCAGCTATCTCGATATCCAACTCCCAATGCTGGCCAACCGCAAGCCCGCATATTAATCAGCAGCCGCGGATCAGCGCCGGTACACACCGTAATACCAGGGAATCGCCAGTGCGCCAGGCCCGACGCCAACCACAATCGCATCACCCTCGTGGAAGCGATCGAAATCGTCCATATCCACAGCCAGCCGCTCCACACGCTGCCCTTCCCGCCACGAGCGCACTACCAATCGCCGGCTTCCCTTCACAATTCCCTTCATATTGAAGCGACCCACCACGACCGTCGGGTAGTAAACGACATTTTTCTGGGAATCGAGCCGCCCATTAACAAACAACGTCGCCGCCAGGATCCACGGCAGCGGAATAAATCCGTTGTATACCCGTTTCATCAGCTCGATCTCCTGATGATTGCGCGCCCGCCGCTCCAAAATAATGGCCAAGGTCAGCGCACCGAAGAAAATCAGTCCAAAGAACACCAGAATGAGATCAAGATCCAACGGAGGATAAATCTGGCTGATGTATGGAAAGGCCAGCGAGCCTAACAGGAAAATCCCGGTTTGCCGCATGAGCCTGCGGCGAAACATTAACTCGGCGGCTGCGGTAGTCAAGCCGCACGAAGGGCATTGGTCCGTGGTGCGCTCTGAGCCACAATCAAGGCATCGCGTCATGAAATGAGCCGCAGTAGATGACCGGAACGGCGGTCAGTTCCCTCGGGCACCCCTACAAACCACATCGTGTTAAGTATAGAACGAGGGCGGACGCCCGCGCAGATGCGATTACGGTTGCGGGCGGTTAAGCGAGGCGATCAAATCCTGATAGCGTTGCTGGTGCTGATCTCCCGACACAGTCACGGCGACGGCCATTCCTCTTCCCGGTTCGACCCTCTTCACCGAACAATCCATCTGCACAGGCCGGTCGAGTGCAAGCCGCGCCGTGAATCCTGCGCCAACCCACAATGTGTCGCTCGATTCGATAAACATTCCGTTAGAGCTGATGTCGCGTGTTTTGCCGCGCAGCACCGCCGAGCCCCATTCAATCTCAAGCTCGGCTCGAAAAGAGTAACGCGTCGCCCAGCGGCGCTCCAGGTGCCGCGGCGGCTGTTCTTCGCTGGACATCGACCTAAACATACCCCCTGCCAAGGGCCCAAGTTGTGTAAACGAATGTGCCCAGCGCTTCCGCAAGCAAAGAATAACGCGGCTCCCAAGCTATGCAAACCCTGTGCCGGGACCGCTGTTGCGCTCTTGTAACCTACGCCATTCTCGTGAAGCGCTCATTAAACGGCTGTTTCGCCTGAGTGAACCCGCCTCGTACTAATCCGAATTGGACGCACCAGAATCACCTTTGGTGTCGGCAACGTTCGCAGATTTCTCACTCTTGCGAATTCTCCGCTGTATTTCAGCCTGAAGATACTTGCGGAGATTTTCCGAGACGATGCCGGGAGCGGCCAACTCCCGCAAATCCGAAACTGTAAGCTCGGGCAAATACGCGAGAATCGTCGACAACGTCGAATGACGATGACGCACCAGTGCAAGCCGGACATTATACGTGTGTGACCATTTACGGTGCTGTGCCACCCCCTTCACAACTCCGACCGGGAGATTCTCGCGCGACAGCGCCTTAAGCACCTGCGCCTCCGTAAGTCCCGGGTTATCCAGCGCGATGGAAAGCACTTGAGTATGGCCGTCGGCGAGCAACGCCCCAGCAACGCGCGCTGTGCCGCGGCGCGCTAGCGTGATTTTTTGCCCGAGCGGCAGTTGCGGAATTCGCGCTACAAGCTGTTCCTCCGCGATGCGCTTCACTTCCGTAGAAGTTCCGGGCAGCAGTGTGAGCTGCACCAAATCCATCAGATACAGTTCACGAATCAGCCGCAAGTTCACCAGTCTCGGTGTGCGGGGATGAAAAGCGAGCGCCCGTTTCACTCGGTAATTCTTCAGCAATGGCTTACGCCGGGCCACTTCCTCCAGAATCTCAGCGGGGATATCCTTGCGGTTCAGCAACAGACAAAGTTGCGTTTCGTCGAGCGCAGGATTGTCCAGCAGCGACAAAAGTACATCGGGCGATGGATGATGCAGCAGCGAGGCCAGCTCCTCCCCCGTGGCCGAGCGAGCACGGTCGCGATCTAGATCGTTAGGCGCCATCCGATCCCTTCGCGACCAGAGCCGCAGCCTCCGCGGGAGAAACCCGCAGTTTTCCCACTTGCGCGCGGGGCACCACCTGCTTCAATGCGGCATCGATTTGCGCATCGAAAAAGCGCGAGCGCCCGATCGTCCCTCCAATTTTTGCCAATAAAAACTCGCTTTCGCGCAAATGCAAGCGTTCAGCTACATCGGCAATCAGCGAAGCCAAATCTTGCGCGGCCTGAACCAGAATCTCTTGGGCAACTGCATCGCCCGCGTCCGCTGCACCGGCAACCACCGGAAACAGGGGCGGAAAAATCTCGTCAGGGATTGTCTGTGCGCGATGCTGCACCACCGGCCACTCCGTGCAGCGAAGCTGCTCCAGAATCTGCCTGCCAAGCGCGCTGTCTGATTCACCCACCCGCTCTCGTATCGCAGCGGCAATCGCACGCCGGCCGATATCGTATGCGCTGCCTTGATCGCTCGATGCAGGGCCGTACCCTCCAGCGCGCGCAATTTCACCCTCAGCATTGCGTCCAAACGCTGCTGAGCCCGTTCCCATAACCAGAATAATGGCGGGGCCTTCGCCCGCGGCCGCCAGCCCAGCTTCGAGGTCCGTCAGCACGGTTATCGAAGCGCCTGCGAAACTTTCTTGCAGGGCCCGAGTCACGTTTTCTTTCATCTCTGGCTTGGCCGTGCCAGCAAGACCCGCACCAACCGCCGAAATCGCTCTGCGTTCCAGTCCCGCCTCGCGCAACGCCGTATCGGCGCATTCCTCAATTGCCCTGACCGCGGAGCACGTCGTGATCACGGACTGGCGGAATTCCACAACCGTTATCGCTCGAGCCGATGTTTCGAGACTGATTAGGATCGGAGTCAGGCCATTTGAAGGGCCCCCCAGGCAGGGTGTGATCGGAGTAGACGGCGCAAACCGAAGCCTGTTTGCCCTGGGTGGTGCATACGATGCAGCCGCCATTGCAAGGTCTCTATCGGTGCCGTTAAGCGGTAGCCATGACGATGTGATGTCGCTCGGGGAGGTCAATAGAAAATATCCGGGTGCCGCTCGGAGTCCGGTCGCGGATCCGCAGCGGGTACTGGTGTTTTCAGCACTAGGTACAGTCGTCCTAGGCGTGATCGCCTTTGTCGTGTGGACGGCAATGCGTTCGTGAGTTGCTTGGGGCCCTCGGTTCACCCCGCAATGGAGACGCGACCCCGGTACGCCCATTTCTAGGAGGTCAGCGATGAGCCATTTCAGCGAGAAGGAGACGGATTACCTTCGTGGGCAACTGCTGGGCCGGATTGCAACGAACGGGAGCGACGGCGCGCCGCACGTCGTCCCGGTGGGCTTTCGCCTCAGCGATGACGGTGAGGCGATCGAGGTTGGAGGTCATGGCATGGGCGCCTCAAAGAAATGGCGCGATCTGCAGGCCAACCCCCAGATCGCTCTGGTGGTCGATGATCTTCAGAGCGTCAATCCCTGGACTCCGCGCGGAATCGAGGTCCGCGGGCGAGCCGAGCTGCACTCAGCGGGCGGGGAGAAATTCGGCCCCGGCTGGGATGCCGCTTGGATCCGCATCGTGCCACGACGGATCGTCAGCTGGGGCGTCGAGG
>Ga0137415_10005751_pt1 | contig 12277 bp, 15 predicted proteins | sample CZODoug3_1_1_16f_FD_183082 | JGI IMG/M metagenome (GOLD analysis project Ga0137415, IMG submission 183082) | Vadose zone soil fungal communities from Angelo Coast Range Reserve, California, USA - CZODoug3_1_1_16fungal (Hybrid Assembly) | ecosystem: Environmental > Terrestrial > Soil > Vadose...
CTCAGCGCCGAGCAGTCGGCCGCGCTCGACAAGCTGACCACGCCCACGCTCGACTTCCCCGCCGAGATCCTGCCGATGGTCCGCATGCTCCACGCCGGCGGCACCACCATCAACGGCGAGAAGTCGCAACTGTTGCCGTTCGGTCCCACCAAGCCCGACGACCACTACTAATCAGCCAGCCAAGCGCGCCTGGTCGCGCTCCCAGACCGCGCGCTTACGGCAGCTGGGACGTGGCGGTCGTTTGCGCCCCTTCGACCAGCGAACGAGTCTTTTCGCGGCAGCCGCCGGACAGCGAGCGATTTCAGGTTCTGAGCCGCGCCACCGCCGCGCGCAGCCGCTCCTGCGCCCCGGGATCGAACCGGCTGTCCAGCCACTGCTCGGTTTGCTCCGCCGAACTATCGCGCGCGGCCCGGGCCGCGGCCCTTCGCAGGTCTGCCTTCACCTGGCGCACACCCGCGGGTGGCAGCGCGGCCAGCGCGGCGGCGCGGCGGAGCGCCGTCTCGAGCAGATCCGTTTCGGGCGCCAGCTCGTGCACGAGCCCGAGCTGCAGCGCCTCGCGCGGCGTGAAGAGCCGGCCCTCCATCGTCAGCGCGGGGAGCGAGGTGGGCATTACGGGCGGTGGTTGCCGCCGCGCGCAGATGCGGAATTTAGGGCGCCGGGAAAATTTCTCACCCTCGAATCCGTGTCGCCCTCGAATGCGGCGCGCCTTTCAGGAGATCGACATGCTCGCGCTCGCGCTGGTGCTGGCCGCCGCTCCCGCCCTCGAAGGGCTCGACCAGCTTTATCCGCAGTTGGACGCGCTCTACCTCGACCTGCACAAGAACCCCGAGCTCTCGTCGCGTGAGCAGAAGACGGTGGCGAAGATGGCCGAGGAGCTCAAGCGACTCGGCTACGAAGTGACCACCGGCGTAGGCGGCACCGGCGCGGTCGGCGTGCTGAAGAACGGCAAGGGCCCCACCGTTCTGGTGCGCACCGAGCTGGACGCGTTGCCCGTCGAGGAAAAAACGGGCCTGCCCTACGCGAGCAAGGCCACCGCGACGGACCCGTCCGGCAAGACGGTGCCAGTGGTGCACGCGTGCGGCCACGACGTGCACATGGCCTCGTGGACAGGAGCGGCCGCGTTGCTGGCCCGCGGGAAGGATCGCTGGCGCGGCACTGCGTTCCTCGGGACGCCTGCCAGGCGGCCCGAGCCTACCCTCCCGTCGCGGCCTACCGGGCCCGCGTCCGCAGGAGATGGGCTCCGTCGGAGCTCGCGGTGAAGGGCATGATGTCGGTCGTTCCGTGGGAGACCCGTACTTCCCACGCGCCCGTGGGCACGTCGAGGAACCCGGCCCGGGCGCGACCGCCGAAGTCCGTGGAGTTCGCCAGCGTCGCGTTGTCGACGAGGTCGCCGGCGGCTCCGAAGAAGAACGGTCCGGAGATTCCCGGCGCGGGCGTGCCGGCGGTGTCTACCAGCAGGATGCTGGCCGCGGGGATCCCCACCAGGGCGCCGTTCGTGCCCACCAGGTCGACGATGACAACCGCCCGCCCGGCGGTCGGGGTCATGCCGAGCCCGGCATACTGCCGGTTGGCGTCGGCGATGGAGACGGCGTGCAGGTCGATCGTCCGCGAAGTGGTCGTCACCGCGATGGGCTCGTCGTTGGTCGCCCGATAGTTGGTCGCCGTGAGGCGTGCGAGAAAGGTGCTTCCCGAGCTCACACCGGACAGGGAGTAGGCGCCGCCCACGCCGCTGGTGGTGACGATCGCCGGAGTGAGGCCGACCGTCGCGATCGTCGCCCCGGAAAGGGCCGTGCTCGAGAAGTAGTCCAGGGTCGAGCCGGAGACCACGATCGGTGGCGGCGTCGACTGGCCGGAGCTGCCGCCGCAGGCCGCGGCGGCCAGAGCGAGCAGTAGAAGTCGGGCCACGACTCGATGCATGCCGGGAATGCTACCCGGTGTACCAGCGATGTCCCAAAAACCGTAGGACTGATAAGCCGACTTCCGTTCACTCGACTCCCCTCGCTTCGCTGGATCGAGCGTAGCAGACCAGCCCGCGGCCGTGCCATGCACCGGCCGGGCAGGGTGAATTCAAGGCGTAGGAAACGAGAGGGGAACTGCGTCCGCTCTCAGCGCAGCGACTGCTGCAGCACGGGCACGTCGTCCTGCCAGGTTGCCTCGGCGGGTCCTGCGGTCAAGCGGGCGGGCGCGATGGGCGGCCCGGTGGACGGCAGGCCCAGGTGGTCGAGGATGGCTTTCACCGGCCCGGGCTGCGTGAGGTAGGCGAGTACCACGCGGCGGCCGCCGCAGGGGCAGGCGAGCACGTCCTCGCGGAAGACGCGCATCAGCAGCTCGGCCCAGGGAATCCGCGATGGATCCGCAGGGCGCCGTACCTCCGCAAGGGCTTGAGGCGGTGGAACCTCAGTCGCCGCAGGCGCGGGATCCTCGGACTCCATACACGGGGAGGCGCGGGACGGACTCGCTGACGGGGTGCTGTCGGGCGGCGGCGGGATGACCTGACTACGCCAGCTTGAGGCGGGCGCAAACACACCGTGATAACGGACGAGGTGGGCGCGCGGCGGCGGGACCAGGGTGGCGAGGCGGCGCAGGAGTTCGGTGGGCTGCAGCAGCAATGTCTGGCGGCCATCGCCGAGCGGCCGCTTGAGCCGGTAGGCGAGCCGGCCGTCGGGCAGCTCGGAGAGCCGCTCCTGCGAGAACGGAGGGCGGGCGCCGTAGCCGCAGAGGTGCGCGAGCCCTTCACGGTCGTTCGCGTGCAGGTGCACCGCCGCGTGCAATGAGAAGCCTTGGAGGTACGCCGCGCGCTTCTTCGCGCGTCCGGTGTCTGGCGGCGAGGTCCCCATCACATGCATCGCCTCGGCCTGTGCGGCGCCGAGTGCATCCATGGGTCTCGCGTCGGCTTGCGCCGCTACAAGTCTCGGGCGCAGCAGCCGCTCGAGACGCGCAACGGCGCGGCGAAGTACCGCCATCACGTCGTCGTCGGAGGGCGGCGCGAGCTCGACGAAGCGCATCCTGCCGTTCTCCCGCACGAACACGCCGTCGGGAATGGCGCAGTGAAAGTGCACGTTGAGGTTCAGCGTCCCGCCAAAGCGCTGGACGAACGTGACCGCGCCCACGCGAGGCGCGAGCGCTCCGGCGCGTCGGGCGCGCAGGCGCTGGTGGGCGAAGATCGCGCGCAGTGCGACGTCGAGTGTGCGCGTGATGAGCTGCGGGTCGCGGGCGAGCAGAAAGCGCGCCCAGCGCGGCAGCGAGAGGACCCACTGACGCACCGGCACCTGCGGGATCAGTCGATCCACGAGATGAGCCGCAGTGTCGTGCATGCGGCGGGTGGTGCACGAAGGGCAGAATCCGCGCCCTTTGCAGGACAACGCCACCAGCAGCTCGTCGCCGCACGCGGTGCAGCGCACCCGCGCAAACCCGTGCGCGAGGATGAGCGGCGAAAGCGCCTGACGGGGTCAGGCCGCCGTCGCCGCAGGCGAGGTAACGCTCGAACTCGCCCACGACGAACCGGGGCAGGCTCGCGCCCCCCTCGCCACGCTCCTCCACCTCGGCGAGGAAGGTCTTCCAGTGCGCGCGCAAGGTCGTGTGCAGAAGCGTGCGCTCGGGCTCGCGCCGCCGGTAACGCGACCCGTGCGGCGCGGCGACCGCGCTCACGCCTGCCGCCTGCCCAGTCGCTGTCCCGTTCTGGGCCCCCAACATGCAACCACGGCACGATCAAGAATCGGGCCAGCGTGACCTTGTCTCTGGCGCGAGCCGAGCGCAGGGCCGGCGCGCTCCCGATCGCTTCATGTCGTGAAGCATTTTGATACGCCAAGTCTAGCGGCGGCCAAGGCGCGGCACGGGGCGAATCTCCACCGCGCCCCGCGTTGAGGCGCGCCCGCGGCTCGCTGGCAATCCGAGAGATCAGCGGGCTTGACTATGCATATCGTGTACGATATATTCCTGGCTCGGTGAAGGTCGCCTTCTACAGAACGGCGGGCGGGGCGAGCCCGGTCGAGAAATACCTTGTGGACCTGGACTCGAAAGAGCGTGCCGCAGTGGCCGACGCGCTGAAGGCGATCGAGATTTCCGGCCTGCGCGCAGCCGGGGTGAGGACGCGGCAGATCAAGGGCAAGCTGTGGGAGATCAAGGCGTCACCGCAGCAGTGTTCTACGTCGTGGTGATGGGCGGCGAGATGGTGTTGCTCCACGCTGCGAAGAAGGAAGGCCAGAAGGCTGACAGGGAAAACGTGGAGACCGCCGAGCTGCGGTTCCGAGAGGTCACGGGGAAGAGGCCCTGAGGGGCCAACGGAGGCGACATTGGCAAAGAAGAAGAATCCTCACATCGGGCGCAGCCTCGACGAGTTCATCGGAGAGCAGCGCGCGAAGGATCCCGAGTTCCGGGCTGAGTTCGATCGGCTGCAGCTCGCACGAAAGGTGAAGGGGCTTCGTGAGAAGAAGAAGATGAGTCAGGTCCAACTCGCCGCGCTCGCCGGCACGAAGCAACCGAACATCGCGCGGCTCGAGAGCGGCAAGGTGGTCCCGAGGCTGGACTTTCTAGAGAAGGTCGCGCGCGCGCTTGGTGGACACCTGGACGTCCGCATCGTTGAGGGGAAGTGGAACGCGTAATGGACAGCCCGCCGCCCTCGTGCGGATGCAGGAACTTTGTTGCCCCTCTATTGCCCCGGACCGGGTCAAATCGAGCGGATTGGCGTCGACCAGCGACGGACTGCATCTGACAGGTTAGGTGGCGAGCTTCCAAAGGATTCGGCCTTTCGCGTGTGTCATCGCCGAGTTCCGTGGAAGGGCCTGGTGAATTTTCGAATCTCTGTAGGGACGCCACTTATCTAGACGTGATTCTTGCGATTTCTCTCTGAAGCAGGTGCTGTCTCCCCGGTTTCTCCCCGCGCGTTGGCTTGCTCCGCCGCATGGTGCGGCGGTTGCGCAAGCTGCTTCGCCCGCGCCTCGAGGTGGCGCGGCCGATGCCCATGCCCCCGACGCCCTCGCTGCAGCGCAAGCCGATTCGCTGAGCGTGCTACGGGGCGATCGTCCCCAGGCGGTCAGGATCAGGAGGCAGGCCGCTTACCTCGAGGGCTTTTCCCTCCACGCCGGAGTGCACCTGCACGCGAACGATCGCGAGGGCCTCGCGCATCTGTGCGGCTATGGTGCCCGGCCGCCGCTCGCGCAGAATCGCCTCTCGCAGCTTCCGGACGGCCGGCTCGCCTATCGCATGAAGCGCCCGCTCGCGACAGGGACCGAGGTGCTGATTCTCGAACCTTCCGAACTGCTGCGCAGGCTCGCGGCGCTGGTGCCGCCGCCCCGCTCCCACCTGGTCCGGTACCATGGGGATTGATTGGAAGGACGCCGGTCGTTGCGAATCGATCAGCCTCCCATCCGGTGCGTCTCATGCTTTGGTATAGGTTGATCCTGTCGTGTTCCAGCGTGACGATCTCCCTCGGAATTGCGACTCTGCATGAGCTTTTCCGGAGGTGCCCATGCTGGCGCTTTTGTTCGCGCTGCTTCTTGCCGTTCCTGCTCTTCCCGTCAGCGAAGGCGACCACGTCATTCGCGACTTCAAGTTTGCGTCAGGCGAGACGCTCCCCGAGCTGCGCATCCATTACCGCACGCTGGGGAAGCTCGACCGCCGCAACGCAGTGCTCATCCTGCACGAAAGTGGCGGGAGCGGCGCGCAGTTCATGACCGACGCATTCGCCGGAGTGCTCTTCGGGCCCGGTCAGCTCCTCGACGCGCAGAAGTACTTCATCGTGCTGCCCGACGGGATCGGCCACGGCAAGTCGTCCAAGCCGAGGGATGGGATGCACGCGCGCTTCCCGCATTACCAATACGACGACATGGTCGAGGCGCAGTACCGGCTGCTACCTGGACGGCGAGGATCGGTACGTCGTGTCGTTCGTGCGCCGCCACGACGGGTCGAGACCTACCAGGACGACGCGATCTGGGAGCTCATGTACTTCGGCCACGCCCGCTGATGCGAGAAGCCGGTTGGTTGCGCATTCCCGCTTCGAGCTACGCCGGCATCTCCGATGCGGTCAGCGTAATTCGCACGCACTTGTGTGAAGGCTGGTTGCTCGACGCCGCCACCGATCGGATCGCGGCGGAGTGTAGTCCGCTGCCGCCGCGCTCTGCTAGGCTGGTGGCGAGGAGGTACTCACATGATTGAACGACATCATGTCCTCAGCTCTCTTCGGAGCCGCGATCACTTAGCGGAACACCCATGAGCCCCGCGCGATCCGAACGTCATGAGACTCCCGCCCAGCCTGATCAGCGGGGCGAGCAACAGCCAGCATTCACTCAAAGTCCGGGTAGTCCAGAGATAACTGGATTCCACTTCGGGGAAGTGATGGAGGCGATTCCGGGATTCATCTGGAGCGCTCTACCAGATGGCAGGGTGGAATTCTCTAACCAAAGATGGCTTGACTACACAGGGCTGGCTTTAGACCAGGTCAGAGGCGGGGGATTGGCCGAAGCCATACATCCCCTGGACAAATCCGATTTTCAGGAGAAATGGCGAGCGGCCTTGACGCAAGAGATCTCATTTGAAACGGAGGTGCGCATGCGTCGACGCGACGGATCCTATCGCTCGTTTGTGATTCGGGCTGTGCCTCGGCGTGGCGCTGGCGGACAAATTATCGGCTGGTACGGTATCAACACGGAGATCGAAGAGCTGAAGCGAGCACAAGAGGAACCGCAGAAACAGGCTTTTCGGTTAGACGACTTGTTTGCGCAGGCTCCGGAAGCGGCTGTTGTCCTAAGAATGGACGGCCGCATTGTTCGCGTCAACAAAGAATTCACGCGCATGTTCGGTTACGAGGCGGAGGAGGTTCTACAACGCCCCATTGATGATCTCATCGTCCCTGAGGCGCTTGTTGAGGGCGCCCAAGAATACACAGATGAACTCAGACACGGCGGTCGAGTGGAGGTCGAAACCGTTCGCAGGCGAAAAGATGGCCGTGATGTTCGTGTCTCCATTCTCGCCGTTCCGGTCACTACGGCTTCTGGCGAGCAGATTGCGAATTACGCTATATACCGAGACATCACAGAGCAGAAGCGTGCTGAAGAACGGCTGCGGGAAAGCGAGGCGCGGTTCCAGGAAATGGCTGATACGGCGCCGGTGCTGATTTGGATGACCGGAACGGATGGCCTTTGCAATTATTTCAACAAACCGTGGCTCGAGTTCACTGGCCGAAGCATGGAGCAGGAAGTGGGCACAGGATGGATCGAAGGCGTGCATCCAGACGATGTGCAAGGTTGCTTCGATGGTTTCCTGCCTGCCTTCCATGCCCGAAAGTCTTTCAGAATGAAGTATCGCATCAGGCGAGCGGATGGCGAATACCGATGGGTGATTGAAAGTGGCATTCCGAGATACACCGGAGCGGGAGAATTCGCGGGTTATATCGGCTCGAACATTGACATTACGGACCTCAAGCGCGCAGAAGAGGAGCGAGAGAGGCTGCGCCAGCTAGAGGCGGATCTCGCGCACATCAATCGCGTGAGCATGATGGGAGAACTGGCGGCATCACTGGCTCACGAGATCAAGCAGCCGATCGCCGCCGCTGTCATCAATGCCAAGGCTTGCGTGCGGTGGCTACGGCGTGATGCGCCTGATATCGCAGAGGCGTCCGAGGCGGCCTCGAGAATGGTCAACGACGCCACGCGCGCTGCCGATATCCTCGACCGGGTTCGCTCACTCTACAGGCGAGATACGACACAACGGGAGCTCGTTGACGTAAACGAAATCATTCGAGAGATGATCGTTCTGCTGCACGATAAGGCGAATCGGAACTCCATTTCAATCCGCACCGAGCTCGACGCTGGGCTTGCGACGATCACAGCGGATCGCGTGCAGCTGCAGCAGGTGTTGATGAACCTCATGCTCAACGGTTTCGAGGCGATGAAAGATACGAGCGGTGAACTGACCGTCACCTCGAAGAAGACCGCGGATGGTCAATTGCTGATCTCCGTGAGTGATTCGGGTATCGGAATCGCCCCTGATCGAGCCGACCGCATTTTCGAGGCGTTCTTCACCACCAAACCGCAGGGCACCGGCATGGGATTGTCGATCAGTCGGAAGATTATCGAGTCGCATGGCGGCCGCTTGTGGGCGAGCGCCAACCCCGGACGGGGCGCAACCTTTCAGTTCACATTGCCCAACCGGTGACGGCATCCTCATCTTCAGCTGCCTGACCCGGCTCGCGACCGTATCTGCGTTGTCGTTTTGCGTGCCCGAGGAGCTGCGCATAGATGCCGTCGGCGCGCGCCAGCGTCAGCTCGTCGGTGAGGCGGGTGGCTCTCCGGTAGATGGCGCGGTAGCCCTGCGGCACGCCTGCTGCGCGAGCGCGCAGGCGACGTACGTCTTGCCGGTGCCCGCGGGACCGCGCGCCTTTCTCGCAAAATGGTGCTAAGCATCTCGAAGGAGTGGCAGATGGCCGGGCTCTATGATGACGTCGGTCCGGTGCTCCGGGCCGGCGAACTGGCCGACGCGGTGCTCGCCGCCGTCGAGGACGATAACCCCGGGAAGGACGTCCGGGTCGTCGATCGCGGCGACTACATCCGCATCAGCACCGAAGGGCAATGCCGCGTGACTCGAGCTTCCATCGAGCGGCACCTGGGGCGCGCATTCAACCTGGCGGCGCTCGAGGTGGAGATGCCGTCGTTCAGCGGCCGTCTGCGCACGCGTCAGGACGAGTTCGTCTGGTACCTGGACAAAGAAGGGAAGTAGGCCGTGGGCGAGACGAGGAAGGATGCGGCCAGGGGCCGTCTCCGCACCTGGTCGGCGCTGGGCGAGCTCGGGCGAACTCCGACCGAGTACGAGATCGTCACCCACGCCATGAATCACACCACCACGCGTCCGCTGCCGCTGGAGATGGGGCCGGAAACGTTCGGCAACCGGTACCTGCGCCGGCATCGCGACGAGGCCGCGATCTCGGTGCCCGACTGGAACAGGTTTCGCGACCCGGACGAAATGACCTATCGCAAGTACAACCGGGTCCAGGACGAGGCCGAGACGTTCGTGGATCGCGTGCTCGACGAGTACGCGGACCGGCGCCGGACCGACCTCGGCCACGCACCCGAATGGCTCGACGGGCTCGAGGCGATGCTCACGCCGCAGCGCTTCGCGGTGCACGGCCTGCAGATGAGCGCGGCGTATCTCGCCCAGATCGCCCCGGCCAGCTACATCGGCAATGCGGCGGCGTTCCAGACCGGCGACGAGCTGAGACGGGTGCAGCGGCTGGCCCAGCGGACGTTGCAGCTCCGACTCGCCCACCCCGAACGCGCATTCGGCAAGAAGGACCGCGAGCGATGGGAACGGGACCGGGACTGGCAGGGCGCGCGACGCGCCATCGAGCGGATCTTCGTCGCCCGCGATTGGGACGAGGCGTTCGTCGCGCTGAATCTCGTCGTCAAGCCTGCGTTCGACGCCGTGTTCCTGGCGGGGCTTTCGGCGCTGGCGCGCCGGCACGGCGACGAGGTCGATGCGCTCCTCCTGGAAAACCTGCTCGCGGACTCGCAGCGGTCGGCGCGGTGGAGCCGGGCACTGGCGCGCTTCGCCGTCGACCAGCGGCCGGACAATCGCACCGCGTTGCGAATCCATCTCGCCACCTGGCGGCCGCTGGGCGACGAGCTCATCGCCGGCGGATCGACGCTGCTGGCCCGGTTCGGCAGCGTCGGCGACGACGGCGCCGTCGCGCGCGGGGCCCTGGATGCGCTCGCCGCTGAGGCCGGTGTCGGTTGAGGGAGGAGCCCATGAATCGTGACGAATGGTACGACCTGGCTCGAGACCTCGACTGGACGCTTTCCTACGTCGACGAGAAACAGGCGTTTCCCGACGAGTGGACGGGCGCCGGCGCCATCCCGTCTTCGGCGTGGAAGGACTGGGACGAGCCTTTTCGCGCCTCGTATCGGGAGTACGTGCGCGTGCAGCGGGAAAAAGACGCCGGCGCGTACGCCGTGAAGGAGGCATTCAAGCGGGCGCGGGGGTTCGATCGCCTCGACCCCGGCCACCAGGCGGCGGCGATGTTGCACATGGGCGCGGTCGCAATGGTCGAGCAGATGGCGGTCCACATGGAGGCGCGGTTTGCCCGCTTTGCCCCCTCGCCGCGCTGGCGGAACATCGCCGTCTACGGGATGCTCGACGAGATCCGTCATGCCCAGCTCAACCTGTCGTTCTCGCACGACCTGCTCAAGCAGGCGCCGCAGTTCGACTGGGCAGTGAAAGCGTTCCATACCAACGAGTGGGGGATCCTGGCGGTCCGCCATTTCCTCGACGACACCCTGCTGGGCTCTTCCTGCGTGGACTCCGCCGTGGTCACCAATCTGACGTTGGAGCACGGCTTCACCAACATGCAGTTCGTCGCCTTCGCCGCCGCAGCCATGGACGCGGGCGACGTGGGCTTTTCGAACATCCTCTCCAGCATCCAGACCGACGAGGCGCGGCACGCGCAGCAGGGTTTTCCCACCGCGGGGATCCTCGCCAGATTCGACCGCAAGCGCGCGCAGGATCTGCTCGACGCCAGCTTCTGGCGGTCGCTGCGGCTGTTCCATCTCCTGACCGGCCCGGCGATGGACTACTACACGCCCGTCCATCTGCGGAAGCAGTCGTTCAAGGAGTTCATGACCGAGTGGATCGTTCACCACCATCTCCGCGTGCTCGACGACATGGGGCTCGCGAAGCCGTGGTACTGGGACCAGTTCATGCTCAGCCTCGAGCACGGCCACCACGCGCTCCACCTCGGGATGTGGTTCTGGCGCCCCACCCTGTGGTTCAACCCCTGCGCGGGAGTATCGCGCGTCGAGCGCGAATGGCTCGTCGAGAAGTACCCCGGCTGGGAGGACAGCTGGGGCGTCCTCTGGGACGAGATCATCCGCAACGTGAACGCGGGGAACATGGGCAAGGCCTACCCCGAGACACTGCCGGCGCTGTGCAACCTGTGCCAGCTGCCGCTGGGGACGGCGCTCGACCGCCACCATCTCCGGCCCTACACGACCACGTACGGCCCGCGCCTGTACCACTTCTGCAGCGAGCCCTGCCAATGGATCTTCGGTCTCGACCCGGAGCGCTACGCCGGCCACATGAACGTCGTCGATCGGTTCCTGGCGGGGCAGATCCAGCCGATGAACCTCGAGGGGGCCCTCGAGTGGATGGGCATCACGCACGACGTCATGGGCAATGATGCGTTCCAGTACCGCTGGGCAAAGGACTACGCGCGCTAGGAGACGTCATGGCCGGACCGCAGCTGTTCCCCATCTACGGCCGTTTCGTCGGCGACTTCGCGCCGCATCTGGTCAGCGCGCTCACGAGCGACACCATGCCCGAGCTCGCGGAAAAGGTCGCGGTCCACTCGGTCGGAAGGCGCCTGCCGGCGCGGCCGGGCGGACGGTACGAGGTGCTGCTCGACGGGAAGGTCATTCCCGACCAGGTCACGTTGGGCGAGCTGGTCGCCGAGCGCCGCCTGCCGCCGCTGAGCTGGTTCGACGTCAGGTGGCGCGACTGATGCCGCTCTTCCGCCTCTGCGCCGACGAGCTGTGGGACGGGGAGATGGAGTCCTTCGACGCCGACGGGGAACCGATCCTGCTGGTGAAGCTGGACGGCCGGTACTGCGCGTACCAGGGGGCGTGCCCACACCAGAGCACGCCTTTGGTCGAGGGGCACCTCGCAGGCGGCGTGATCACCTGTCGCGCCCACCTCTGGCAGTTCGACGCGCGCACCGGAAGGGGGATCAACCCGCAGAGTGCGTGTCTCAAGCACTATCCGCTGCGCATCGTCGAAGGAGACATCTACGTCGAGGTGACCTAGGTGCGAGTCTCAGGACGTCGTTCACTGAGAAGAGGTGTTCATCCGGCCTCGCATGCGGAGAAGGTCGCAGGGAGCCCGACGAACACGCATCCGACGAAGGGCTTGACAGCCTGGGTAGAAAGTTCTAGAGACGAAAATCAGGTCTTGCCGTCCTGAGGGCGATGCGTTGAAACGCAAAGTCCGGGGGACGGGGGATCCCCGGGGGGGATCTCAAAAATCATCGAACGACGAACGGCGTCATCATGCCGTTCGAGCGGGGGGACGTTCACATGAAGAATCGATCGGTTTGCGCTGCGGCCGCAGTGCTGGGATTGGTGTTGTCGGCGGGTTGCGGCAAGACCTACGCGAGCGACACGACGCCCTACCAGCGTGCGGACCTGACGCGCGGTGGGCGCCTGTTCGACAACTGGATGAAGGAAAAGGGCGTCACGCCCACCGCGATGAACCCGGGTTACCTGCTGACCCAAGGGACATCCAAGAGCATCACTGC
>Ga0137415_10005752_pt1 | contig 12276 bp, 11 predicted proteins | sample CZODoug3_1_1_16f_FD_183082 | JGI IMG/M metagenome (GOLD analysis project Ga0137415, IMG submission 183082) | Vadose zone soil fungal communities from Angelo Coast Range Reserve, California, USA - CZODoug3_1_1_16fungal (Hybrid Assembly) | ecosystem: Environmental > Terrestrial > Soil > Vadose...
AGATGCCGGGCTACGAACAGCCGGCGGGCGCCATAAATGAGCTCAACGTCATGCGCGGGATCCCCGCTGACGGGACGGCCGAGCACCGCAACGAGCTGGCCGTGCGTGCGGAAACTCGCAATCTCCTCCTTGCAGGTCTCCACAGTCAGGTTGGCTTCGAGACGGTCATGCATGTCCCACATGCGGCAACGAAACGGGTCCACCAGCTCGACTGACTTCATCCTGAGAGCTCCTCGTTGACGGCTCCATCTCTCATTCTGTCGAAAGGCGAATCATTAACACACCTGCGGGAACGGCTCGTGACGCATTGTCGTCTTCCAGTTGGTTATGACCGGCCGACCGTTGCACGCGCACCAGAATCGAAAACGGCTCTCAAAACACGACATGGTGCCGCGCACCCAGGCCCTGCCTGCGACCATCGTCCAACACAACAACCCGGCTCCGGCCCCGCAACATGAAATTTTTGCGACAGCACAGGGGTCCTGTGGGCCGCGCCACTCTAGCTAGTGCAAGGTCACACAGGAGTTCCCTCGATGTTAAAGCACTCGCTCCAGGGGTTGGCTCGCGCCGCACTGCTTGCGTCCGCGGTCGGCCCCACACATCCGCAAATGTGGTCAGCCAACGGCACGGTCGACCAGCAATGGGTGATTCAACCTTCCGGCAGCGGCTACAGCATCACCAGTGTCCAATCCAACCTGGTCGTGGATGGTGCCGCGAACCAGGTTGGCGTGAATCCGCAGATGTACAACGCGAACGGCACTGTAGATCAGCAATGGATGTTTCAATAACGTAGTGCCAGGTGGGCGGGGCTGACGCCCCGCCCATCAGCGGACTTTGGTTAAGACCAGGTTCGAGTCAACCGGCTGTGCTGTTGAAGAGAAGACTCGGGCGCGGGCCCGCAACGTTTGCTTACGGACGTCGGCCGGCACGAGCGCCGGAATCTCCACCGTTTGCTCCGCGCCCACCGCAAGATGTCCCAAGGTGAAGACGATCTCGTCGCCCTGCACTGTCGAATTCCCGCGGCCTTCGGCCGCTGGTGCCAGCCCCCGTGGCAACTGAAAGCGCACCTGGGTACCGCTCAGGGCGTACTGCGAATTGTTGCTGATGAACAGCTCGTACGTGAGTGTCTGTCCGCCGCGGATCTCGTTTGGGACCGCCAGTTTGGCTCGCAACGAGCGGCCCAGGTCCGGCCTGGTGACGGTCCATGCATCCAGCAAAGCCGGGGCGCCCGTCGCCGGCTCGGAGACGACCCGCCCATTGGCAGGATCCAACTGGGTATCCGCAATGGGGTCATGCAACGGCGCGCCGTGGATATCCGTTCCAAACGGAGCGGGATTTGCGGGTGTTGCTGACGATGTTGACTGCAACGGCTCGCTGATCTGGTAGCACGTGAGCTTGTTCCGATCCACGACCACATCCCCGAAGGAAAACACCTTCGACTTGAATCGGGCGGTGATTTTCGGGCCCGCGCCCGCGTTGGGGAAGAAGTTGATCATTTCCGGGTTGGTGAGGTGGGTATCGAGCCAGGATGCAGGGCCCTGCGGGACGGTCAGACCGGGAGCTGGGACAAACGTCCCGGTGGCAGAGTCGTCCTGATCCAGACCTGGCCCGCTGCCACGCGGCGCGGCGACCGCACCGTCGAAGTCGCGATTGCCACCTGCACCCTCCACCAGGTAGAGAACGCCGTCGGGCACGGTGCGCTGAGTACCATCAAATTGAGTATCAACTTCAACAGCCGGCGATCCGGCTGTCGTGACAGGACCCGCTGTCCGCTCGGTTGAGCGTATGGGCAATGAGCGCTGATAGTTGTGCTCGTGTCCGGCGAAAACGATATTCACGCCATGATCTTCGAGCAATTGGGCGACTGCTCGCATCTGGCCGTTGGCAATCGTTGCATCACCGGAGGTGAAGGCGGCTTGATGGTAAACGACGATCTTCCACAGTTGGGCGCTGGAGTCGAGGTCATTGATGACCCACTGCCCGAGCGCGGTCGGGTACGGGACAAAAGTCGGCGGTGGCGCGTTGAACGCCGTGCTGTTGGGCAGGTTGTCGTTGAACAGGTGCGGATTGGCGTCGAGGACGAGAATGTGCGCGCCACCGTAGTCGAACGAATAGTTGCTCTGGTGATCAATCTGCACGCTCGGACCCTTGCCGGTGTCAACTCGGCCCGACTCGCGGAATGCAGTGACGGCCGCGGGTGAGCTGTAGGTCTTTCCCTGGTAGGTGAGCATGAAACCGGTGGGCTTGGATTTATCGACGTTCCAGGCGTTCTGGATGTCAAATCCCACCGGTCCATTCTGCGGGAAATACAGATCGTTGAAATACGCGAGCGCATCACCGCCATTCAGGTTGCCACTGAAGGCAGGCGCAGCATTGTCGGCGAGCAGGTTTGCGTCGACACCGGTGCGTCCCAGGTCGTGATTGCCGGGAGCGACAAAGTACAGCCGGCTGCGCAGGATCGGAGCCCCCGTTTCATTGGAATCCGCATCGCTGTTGTAGACCGGGAAGAAAAAGTCGCGGTAGTTACCGTCGCTACCCATGAAGTAGACGTTGTCGCCCGTATTCAGAACGAAGTCAGCCGCGGGCCGCCGCGGTACTCCCGGCACGTCCAGGTTCGCTACGTTGTGGATCAGATGCGCAATGCGGGCTTCGAAATTCACGACGCGGGCGGGATTGGAATTCGGCGCGCCGGGAAAAAAGCCTTCGTCGCCGGTCACGGCAAAGGAAAATACCGGACCGCGCGTGCGGGTGTGGAAGGTGGCCGTGAATCCGGTCGCCGGCAGGCCCGGTCCCGTGACTCGATACCGGTATTCGGTATCGTATTTGAGCTCTCGCAGGACAGCCGTGTAGTTCGAATGGGCGCCATAGGCCCCGGCTACCGCGGGTAGCGACGGGTCGGCGGCCAGATAATTGTCGACGACGCGGGCTGCCGGCACGGCGTCAACAACATGCCGGCCGCTTTTCGCCTGTAACAGCTCAACCTTGTAAGCAGACGCCTTGGGCGAGGCTTCATCCGTTTGCCACGCGATGACAATCTGGTCCGTGGCACCGAAGGCACCGCTGTCGCCCAGCTGTATGTAGGGCGCAAAGGTGACTTGCTGACTGAAAGCCGCCGGCGCAACCGTCGCACCGATCATGATTGCCGCGACGGACCGCTTCATACAGGTGTACATAGGACTCCAATGAACATTACGCGACGCAAGTTGCTCAGCCACATGAGCCTGCTGACCACAGCCGCGGCTGCGCACCGCCGCGTATATGGCAATCATGACATGCATGCGAGCCCGCAGTCCGGCGTCCCGCTTCTGGATACGAACGCCCTGGCAAGATACGTAAACCGCTTGCCGATCCCCACGATCGCCCGAAAGTCCGGCCTACGGCCCAGCCCGACCCGGCCGAGCCTGCAGATACCCTACTACCGCGTCGCCATGCGGAAGTTTCAAGCACAGCTGCATCGCGATATGCCGGCGACAACGCTCTGGGGATATGGAGGGACGTGCCCGGGTCCCATGTTCGAAGTCCGGCGCGGGCAACCGATTCTGGTCGAATGGGCCAATGAGCTGCCGCCAAAGCATTTGCTGCCCGTCGATCACAGCATCCACGGGGCTGAAGAGGATAAACCCGAGGTGCGCACCGTGGTGCACCTGCATGGCGGCAGAACCCCACCCGACAGCGACGGCTATCCCGAAGATTGGTTTGTTCCCGGAAAGTCAGCGCTCTGCCACTACCCGAATCAGCAGGAAGCGACCACCCTCTTCTACCACGACCACGCGATGGGAATTACCCGGCTGAATGCCGCCGCGGGTTTGGTCGGTCTGTATCTCATCCGGGACGAATTGGAGGATTCGCTGCATCTACCGCGCGGCTCCTACGAAATCCCGCTCGTGTTATTTGATCGATCGTTCCGCCAGGATGGACAAATCTACTATCCCGTCTCGGGAAATCCGGCGTCGTCCTGGGTGTCCGAATATTACGGAAGCGCCATCCTTGTGAACGGCACCCTCTTTCCGTATCTCGACGTCGAGCCACGCAAATATCGCTTCAGACTGTTGAATGCCGCCAACGGCAGCTACTACCGGCTGTCGTTTGCAGCAGATGCCACCATCGCAGCGGACGCCCTCGAGTTCCACCAGATCGGCAGTGAGCAGGGCTTTCTTGCCGCTCCCGCCGCATTGAGCACACTCATTCTCGGACCGGGAGAGCGCGCCGACCTGGTCATGGACTTCACCCAACATCGCGGCAAGGTGCTCTTCATGCGCACGGATGCCGCGGTTTTCATGCAATTGCGGGTCGCGGCAAATGAAAGCCGCGACGACTCCGCGTTGCCTGCGACTCTTCGACCTGTGCCGCGCACGCCGGAAAGCTCCGCGGTGAATATTCGCGAGCTGACGATCAACGACTCCCAGGACCGCCTGGGTCGCTCGAGCATCATGTTACTCAACGGGGCTCACTGGGACATGCCGGTGACGGAGCGTCCGCTGCTCGGCTCCACGGAAATCTGGTCCTTCATCAACCTCACCGACGACTCGCATCCCATCCACCTGCACCTGGTTCGCTTCCAGGTGCTCGACCGGCGGCCCTTCGACCTGGGGGTCTACCAACTGACCCGCAGGATCGTGTTCACCGGCCCACCGGAAGCCTTGTCACCCGGCGAGCTGGGTTGGAAGGATACCGTTCGCGTCGATCCGCTCGCCGTCACCCGCATCATCGTCGAGTTTGCAGGATTCGCGGGGCGCTATGTCTGGCACTGCCACATGCTGGAGCACGAGGACAATGAGATGATGCGTCCCTACGAAATTGTCTCTCAATACTCGTAAGTCACACCCCACAGGATGGTACGGCCACTGGAGGTGTTGACCTCGATGCGATGGGCGTAGATATCGGTGTATTGAACGATGTGCTGATTCGTGATGTTGAGCCCTTCCAGGGTCGCCTTGAAGTGCGGCGTAATGTTGTAGTGAGCCGTGAAGTCGACGTTGTTGGTCGCCTCGTAGCCTTCGCCAATGTTGCCGTTGCCCCCGGCGCTATCCAGATACTTCCCGCGATACGCCTCGGAGATGCGCGCGCCCCAGCGCTCGGTCTCATAGTACAGAGTGGCGTTGGCGGAGTATTTCGACAAATTGACCAGCGGCAGGTTGACGGATGCGCCGTTGATGATGGCGGCCGAGCTGCCATCCGCGTAAGTGCCATTGGCAACGCTCTTCGACGGCGGTGTTAGCCGCTTGGGGCTTGCCCTTGACGGGGGCGCCAGCAGCCGGCTTCGGCGTTTCCGCCAATTGCAGAATGACAACCTTGCCGTCATCTGAGGATACAACCAGGGGTGTGCCTTCCAACAGCCTGGCGAGTGCCTGGCGACGATCCATGTCGCCATGAATGGCCTGGGTATTGATGCCATCGAGCTTGCCTGCGGGCGCGACAATCTGGATCCCGGCCTGTCGCGCGAACATCGGGATCGCATTGACAGCCGGCTGGGACTGCAGGTTGAAAGTCTGGGTTTGCGCCAGGACGGACGTAGCCGCGCTCGCGAGAATCAGGGCGACGCTTGCAGACACGGCGCGACGCAGAGGTACCAACATGAACATGAGCTCTCCGGGAAAACACGAAATACACTTGGCTTAGAGCATTCCGCGGGAGACTGTCCGCCATGCGTCAAAAAACTTTCACATCCGCCTTCAGGGGCGGTAGAGAACCAGTGCGCCCTGCTCGGTACGGATCTTGATTTTCAGACTCGCAGCTATGGCCCGCGAGAACGCCGCCGGATCGGCGGCAGCGAACAGCCCGGAAACACGCTCATGGGCCAGGGCACCGCGGATGAGAATCTTTTGCCGTGAATAGCGGGAGAATTCGGCGATCGCCTCCGCCAGGGTCACTCCCTCGAAGGACAGCAGACCCTCGCGCCACATCAAGCTGCGCTCAAAGATGCCGGGCTGCAGATCGCGAATGGACACCTGGATCTCTCCCTTGTCCACCCCGTATGTACCGACGCGTACTTCCGCTTCCTGATTGGCATTCAGATAAGCGCCGTGGGTAGACTTGGACCCGAACAGGTTCCTGATGGCGTCCAGAGGAGCCGCCAATTCAGGCCGAGGGGGCTCCACTGCGACGCGCCCGGAAGCCACGCGTATCTGCATCTGTCCGTCCTCATCCCCTAGCCGAACGCTATAGGCCGTGCCCACTGCTCTGGCCTGTGCGCTCGAGCCTACGACGATGAAGGGACGCTCACTGTTTTTGGCAACCTCAAAGTAGGCCTCGCCGCGTTGAAGTGCGACCATCCGGGACTCTTTGCGGTATTCGACCTGCACCATGCTGTTGGTGTTCAACGTGATCCGCGAGCCGTCTTCCAGTGGGATCTGCCGAACCTCACCGAGCTCGGACACATAGAGACGCTTCTCGCTTTGCTCGCGACGTCCCAGCAGGAATGCCGAGCCGGCAAGTCCGAGAGCGGCGGCAGCGAGAAAGCTGCGCCTGGCCAGCGGTGAGGACACGACGTTTGCAACGGGCGCGCGCCGCTTAATGGGTATGGCTGCCGCAATCCCTGGGCTGATAAAGATTGCCCGGGCCCGGGCAAAGGCCCCCAGGCAGCGCGGATCGCTGTCGAGCCACACTTGCAGCTCCTGCTCCTGCGCTGGCGTCAGTGCGCCGGCATCCAGGCGGGCGACCCAGTCGGCAGCGACCTCATCGAGGAATCTTGCGCTGTGCTTTTGAGTCTTCAATCTCATCCGGCCTTTCTTTCTCCTTAGATGCCTGCACGGCGCTGTTTCCCCCACGTCCGAATTGCGCCAGCAGCAATTTTATGCCGCGAGAGATGTGCTTCTCGATGGTGTGTTCCGATAGCCCCATGCGCCGGGCGATCGCCTGCTGCGACAACCCTTCAACGCGCCGCAGGATGAAGGCGGTACGGGTCTGCCGGGGCAGAGCATCAATGGCGATTTCGACCTGCCGCAACTCATCGCGTGCAATCGCCGCATCTTCGAGCGACGGCTCGTCGACAGGCGTTTCCAGGGCCGCGATATCCGCCACGGCGGCGATCGGCACTACGCGCGAGTGGCGCAGTTGTTGAAGAATGACTGAATAGGCGACCTGAAAGGCGTAGGTCTTGGGGTTATTGATGGTGTCGACCGTCCGCTTGGTCGCCAGAATTGCATAGGTCTCCTGCACGATGTCATCAACATCGGAGCCGAGCGAGGTTTTCCCCTTGAGCCAGGCGCGTAACGCCGCCTCATGCGGAACGATGTGGGCGGCCAGCCATTGCGCCCGCTCATCCGAAATCGGCTTCGTCTGCTTCAGCATCAATCCGCCCGAACCCAGGCAACTACTGCTTAGATACCGCACCTCGGGCGGTTCCGTCATGTGTCATAAAAATGTTATGAGAGTGTCTTTGGCGCTCGAGGTTAGAATATTCAAAAGGTTGAAGCACTCGCCACGTAACAACTCATGAATTCGCCGCCTCCCGACCCACCGACCTGGCAACGGATCAGCGACGCCCTCGACAAGGGTCTCGACCTGTCCGCCGCGGAGCGACAGGCCTGGCTGACCGTCCTCGAGCGCACGGAGCCCGTCCTGGCACACCGGCTGCGCGAGCTGTTCGCCCAGCACGAGCGCCTGGAACACAGTGGTTTTCTCGACAGCTCGCCATCCGAAAGTCCCGGTTTCAGCTCACTGTTTTCCACCTCCCTGGCGGGCAAACAGGCCGGTGCATACGTCATCGAACGCCTCCTGGGACGGGGCGGCATGGGCGAGGTCTGGCTCGCTTCCCGCAGCGACGGCCGGTTTGAAGGCCGCTGTGCGCTCAAATTTCTCGAGCGCTCCATTGCCCAACCGCACCTGGCGGAGCGCTTTCGCCACGAGGGGCGCCTGCTCGCACGGCTGATCCACCCGAACATTGCACGACTGCTGGACGCAGGCACTCTCGAGGACCGGCAGTATCTCGCCCTGGAATACGTGGACGGCGAGCCTATCGATCGCTACTGCGAGTCTCACAGCCTCGACGTTCAGGCCCGGGTACGGCTCGTTCTCGATGTCATCGGCGCAGTCGTCCATGCACACACCAATCTGGTCATCCATCGCGACATCAAACCCTCCAACGTGTTGGTCACACACGAAGGGAGCGTCAAGCTGTTGGACTTCGGCATCGCGAAACTGCTGCGAGCCGGCTCCGATGATGACGACCCTGCGCTGACTCGCTTCGAAGAAGTTGCGCTCACGCCGGAATATGCAGCCCCGGAGCAACTTCTAGGTGAGGCCTCCTCAACGGCAACGGATGTCTATCAGATTGGAATGCTCCTCTATGTGCTGCTGACGGCGCGGCACCCGTTTGCGGGATCGGGTACCCGTTCCGATCGGGTCCGTGCGGCCGTGGAGGGACGCGTGCCGCCCGCTTCGGAATTTTGTCCCGGATCGTTGCGCAAGCAACTGCGCGGCGACATCGACGCCATCCTTGCCACGGCCTTGCACAAGAATCCGGGTGAGCGCTACACGACTGCCGCAGCATTGCGCGACGACCTCGTGCGCTATCTGAATCGCGAACCGGTGAATGCACGACGCGGAGCGGCTCTATACAACTCGATCAGATTTGTACAACGCCATCGGCTGGCTGTGTTTGCAACAGCCCTGGTGGCCATTGGCCTGTTTGCGGCGCTGGCAATCGTCAATTCGGAGCGCAAACGTGCCTTTGCGTTGGCAACGCAGACGGCGGCCGTGACGGGGTTCCTCGATACGTTGATCACGGAGGCGGCCGCGTCGGATGGGCCTGTCACTGTGAGCGACATGGTTACGCGCGGTGAGCAACTCATTTTGGCCGACAAGAGTGGCGATCGCGAGAGTCAGGCGGCGGTACTCCTCCTGCTGGGTTCGTATCGCGACAATGTTGGCGACCATGACGGGTCGATCCAGATGTTGGACCGGGGACTGGCTCTACTGCGGGACTCGGGGGATGACGAGTTGCGCGCCCGATTGGTCTGCGGACGTGCAGTGGCCATCGCGCAGGCGCAGTCACCTGAGGCCGCCCTCCCCGCGATCACGCGCGAGCTCGGAAATTCGGCCGTTCGATCTTCGGGTCGGGCGGATTGCCTGCGCGATCGCAGCATCATCGCCCTCCATCTCGACGATCGAGAGGGTGGCTTGCGCTACGCAGCTGAGGCGCTCTCCGTGTTGCGCTCAACACCGTTGGCCTCCAAGACCGAGATCGCGAACTACGTTGCGTTGCTAGCCCAAGGCTACTACGGCGTGGGGCGCAATCGAGAAGCCTTCAGCACATTCGCTGAGGCGCTGCAAATGTATGCCGAGCTCGGACTCGAACGCGGTGAGAATGCGATGACCGCGCGCAACAACCTGGCAGTTGCCTATCAGACCGCAGGAATGCCCCTGCGGGCGCTGCCCATCTTTGAACAGAATCTGCGCATTACATCAGAGCGTGGGAACGCGGCACCTCATCCCGTCCTGCTGATCAATCGTGCCCAGGCCCTGGAGTTCATCGGTCGATACGCCGATGCCCGGGCGGTTTATCAGACCGGACTGGACACTGAGGCCGGTCGCGACCACACCTCGAAGGTGACTTTCCTCATCGGCCTCGCCAATACCTCGCGGCGCCTGGGGGATCTCACTGCGGCGGGGAAGTATCTGGACACGGCCGCTGAAGTGCTCGGGCCCGCCGAGCCTGCGGATTCATTCATCTCAACGAAGCTGGCGCTGGCCCGCGGTATGTTGGCCCTGGCGACCGGCAGACTCGATGACGGGCAAGCTCAATTCGCGCGTGCCTCGATCTCACCGCACGGGATGACAACCCCGTTGGACATCGACCTCGGCAAAGCGGAAGCCAACCTGCTGGGAGGTGATGCCGCAGCGGCGGCACAGAACGCCAAAGCGGCGCTCAGCAAAGCGACCACCCTGCAGGGTGATCTGCCCTGGTCGTTCCGCACCGGACTCGCATCGTTGATGCTGGGGCGCGCATTGCAGAAGCTGGGTGACCACGCAAAGGCTCACGACGCCTTCGATACCGCAGTCAAACATCTTTCCAACACGGTGGCGGCCGATCATCCCGAGCTGGTGCGCGCCCGCGAGTTGCTGTTGAAATAAACAGCCTCGGCGTGTTGGATCGCGGGTGCGCGAGTGCCGGGCGCAACGCCGCGAGCACCCATCGCGGCGGTTCTGCCGCTTTGCCAGCCCGTGGCTCAACAAGCTCAACCTCAGGCTCAGCAGAACCGGGGCGCCGTCCGGATCTTTCCCCGCCGCGCCGCGTTATTTAGGTAGAACCGCCGCAAAAAGGCCGCGAGGAGCACAGTTATGGATCGTATTGCCAAAGCCAGCGTTTTAGTGGGATTGATGGCACTCATGTCTGCGTGCATCGTTGCGCCCCGTGAGGGCCACTATGATCGCGATCACCATCGCTATTACCACGAGCGTAGTTGGCACGATTGCGGTCCGCACGACGACCATTATTGCCGTTAGTCGAACGTCGGCCTGACCGGTGGGGTGCGGACCCTGTGCCGCACCCCGCTCCCAACCTCATTCGGTCTTTGAGTCCGCGGCTTTGAAGGACTCCAATTCCTCTGTGTAGCGCTCATTGCGCACGCCGGTGTTGGAATAGTATTCCTCGACCGATTTCACCCAGCGCCAATTGTTAGTGTGCCGTGCTGTGGTCGGCGACGATGGGCCAGCCGCCCTCGCTCCAGGCAATTTTGCGAATACCGAGGCGGAAGTCGCGGCTCGGTGACCTTAGGCACGGCAACACTGACCGCCGGCGCCAACAACACATCAACCGCCTTCTCGGGCGTGATCTCCGGTGACGGCGGGTTCACCAAAGCCGGCACAGGCACGACCACCCTCTCAGGCGCGAACACTTACACCGGGACGACCACAATCAGCGCAGGCACGCTGAGCCTCCTCGGTGGCAACGCAATTGCGGATACATCGGCCGTCGTGCTGGCCAACACTGCAGGCGTCTCGCTGACCTTGAACGGCGTTGACGAAACGATCGGCTCGCTAGCCGGTGGCGGCACCACGGGAGGCAACGTCGCTCTCGGCGCCGGCACGCGGCGCCGGAGTGGGGCTCAACCTGTTCATGAGCGATGGATTCCGGGTTCGAGCCAGTTGGGCATGGAAAGTCGGCGACCGACCGGCGCTGTCAGCGTCAGACTCCGCGTCACGCGGGTGGGTGCAAGTTGGAATGGATTTCTGAGTAGAGCCCCAACGCCACGTGTGTGGCAGCCCTAGGGAGGTGCGACCTTCCTTACTTCCGCTACAACGACGATGGCGGCTCCGCGAGGTCCGGCCGCTGCAACGGCTGGATTCCCCTCTCGACCAGCTTGCCAATCTTTTGACTCGCAATCTCCAGATCGTACTGGGACTGCAGGTTCTGCCAAAGCTGCGCGGTCGTGCCGAAATAACGCGCCAGGCGCAATGCCATCTCAGCCGTCACGGCACGACGCCGACGGGCAATTTCATTGACCGTCGGGGCTGTCACACCCAACTCTTTCGCCAGTTTGTAAGCACTCAGCCCGAGTGGCTCCATAAAGTCGTGTCGCAGGATATCGCCTGGATGCACCGCTCGCAGTTTCTTTGTAGTCATATCTCAAATCCTCGTACCCGATCCAAAGCGCACTCAGTGATAATCGACTATTTCGGCGTCAAATGCGTCCCCGTCCTTCCACTTGAAGCACAGACGCCATTGTTTGTTGATCCGAATGCTGTACTGCCCCTTGCGCTCTCCCTTCAACGCCTCGAGAAAATTCGAGGGCGGAATCAACAGGTCGCGCAAGTCCGCCGCACTGTCCAGATATTTCAGCTTTTCACGCGCCCGCTGCTGGATCTGTCCGTCGACACCCTTTACGAAATGGCCCTGAAAGATCTCCTGAGTATCTTTGGTCTTGAAAGAGCGAATCATCGAGGCTCCGAATATAATATATCGATGCGTTATTAACGTCAAGCGTTAAGGTTTTTCCTCGTGTACCACCACCGCCAAAGCGCCTGTCTGCTCGACGTCGCGGTGGCGATACGACCGTAAAGTTTAACAAATTTGCCTTGCTCATCGACACAGAAAATGACGATGAGTTCCAACTCAAACAGTTTTTGTGCCCCATCGGCATGGAGATATACCGACGAATCGTGGGCAGTTCGGCGTGATGCGTGCACGCCGTTTTAAACGTGTGAACTGCACACAATGGCGAGTGTCCCGTCTTTATTACTAGGCGGACCGCTGCGAGGGGCGCTTGCGACCCCGCGCGCCTGTGCACGGCGCCTACCATCGGGCGCAGACGCGTCCGGACATTGAAATTGCTG
>Ga0137415_10005755_pt1 | contig 12273 bp, 11 predicted proteins | sample CZODoug3_1_1_16f_FD_183082 | JGI IMG/M metagenome (GOLD analysis project Ga0137415, IMG submission 183082) | Vadose zone soil fungal communities from Angelo Coast Range Reserve, California, USA - CZODoug3_1_1_16fungal (Hybrid Assembly) | ecosystem: Environmental > Terrestrial > Soil > Vadose...
CGTCAACAATCTGCTGGTCGCCATCAACATCGCCGCCACCGCCGAGGCCATGGCGCTCGGGCTCAAGGCCGGCGTCGATGTCGACCTCATGATCAAGGCGATCGCGACCGGCAGCGGCGGCTCGACCCAGTTCGGTATTCGCGCGCCCTGGATGGCGCAACGGCGCTTCCTGCCGGCGCAGGGCACGGTGCCGGGGCTGCAGCATTACTTCGATATGATCGGTGAATTCGCCGACAGCGTCGGGGTGGCGACGCCGATGCTGGACCGCGCGATCGAGCTCTACGACAAGTTCATGGCGATGGGGTTCGGCGAGAAGGACGGTGCCGCCATGGTCGATGTCATCGGCGCGCTCCCGCGCACGAAATCCTAATTCGAATACGCGATAATACGCAAGGAATGGAGGTTCGCATGATCCGCGTGAAGAAGATTGCCCACGCCGCCTACGACGTCCCCGATCTCGACAGCCAAGTCGAATACTACACCGATGTCCTCGGTCTGACCGTCACCGGCAAGGAGAAGGATGCGGTCTACCTCGCTTCCACCATCGATCATCATTCGATCGTGGTGCGCAAGGGTGCGCAGGCGCAATGCGTCCGGGTCGGTTTCCAGATCGGGCCCGAAGACGATCTCCATGCCTTCGAGAAGCAGGTGCAGGGGCACGGGGTCAAGACGCAGCGCAAGAAGGATCCCGAGCCGACCATTTCCGACATGGTCGTGTTCGAGGATCCCAAGGGCACCGTCATGGAGGTGTTCAAGCGCGATGCATTCGCCGGGCAACGATTTCCGAACAAGGGCATCGTGCCGTTCAAGCTCGGCCACGTCGCCTTCCACGTTACCGACGTCAAGCACGTGACCAAGTTCTATTGCGACGTGCTGGGATTCCGCGAGTCCGACTGGATGGCGGATTTCTTCTCGTTCCTGCGCTGCGGACCCGACCACCACACCATCAACCTGATGGGAACCGGGTCGAACCGGCATTTCCACACCGCTTTCGAGCTGCGCGACTGGTCGCATCTGCAAACTGCCTGCGACTATCTGAGCCTCAACGGCTACAAGCTGCTCTGGGGTCCGGGCCGGCACGGCATCGGCCACAACCTCTTCGCCTATCACCGCAGCCCCGCCGGCCTGATCACCGAGACCTTTGCCGAGCTCGACCGCATGAACGAGGAGCTCGGCTATTTCGAGCCGCGGCCCTGGCACCGCGACCATCCGCAGCGACCGAAGGTGTGGCCGAAGGACCCGGCGGCGTCGAACCTCTGGGGCATCATGCCGGGCGAAGAAATGATGAAATAAGGCGCGATTCCATCATCTTTACCCGTCGCGCGCTGCTTCGTAAGATTGTGCTGCGCGCCAGTCCGCAAAGCGCTTCCGAGAGACGCTGGAGTTTCCGACATGCATATCATCGATTCCCACTTCCATTGGTGGCCGCGGTCGGTCTCCGAGACGTTGTGCAAGCGCAAGACCCTTCCGCGCGCCGAGGTCAACGACCGCGGCGGCTACACCTACCTGCGCCAGCAGAGCGGCGACTACATCCTCAACAGCTGGGCCGAGTGGTTCGACCTCGACAAGCAACTCGAGCACATGGATGGGCTCGGCCATGACGTCGACGTGGTGTGCTCGATCGGGCCCCTGTCGGTCTATTTCTCCGAGCTGCCCGACGAGGAGGGGCGCGATCTGGCCACCCAGTGGAACGAGGAGATGGCGGGCGCGCAGCGCAAATATCCCGGGCGGCTATGGGCGAGCGCGGCGGTGCCGCTCCTCGATACCCGCATCGCGATCGAGGTGCTCGACGACGCAGTCGGCCGACTCGGTCTGATGGGCGTCAATCTGCCCGGCAGCATCGGCAGCGATCCCCGCATCGATGCCGAGCGGCTCGAGCCGTTCTATGCCCGCATCGAGGAGCTCGGCCTGCCGATCTTTCTGCATCCGACCGATGCCGTGTTCGTCGACATGCTCGACGGCTACGGCGGCGCGCTGCACCTGAGCCTCGGGCGCGTGATGGAGGTGAGCGTGGCGGCGATGCGGCTCGTGCTCTCCGGAATGATGGAGCGACATCCCGGGCTCAAGATCGTGATGTCGCATACCGGCGGCGCCTTGCCGTATCAGTCCGGCCGCATGGACAAGAATTCGGACCAGGCCAAGCTGCCGCGGCCGGCGAGCACCTATCTCAAGCGCATGTACACCGATACGGTCTCGCCGCACGCGCCCGGTATGAAATTCGCCATCGATTATTACGGCATCGACCAAGTGATGTACGGCACCGATTATCCCTGCTGGGATCCGGCGACCGCGCTCAGGCTCCTGGGCGAGCTCGGGCTCTCGAACGAGGACCGGCAGAAGATTTTCTACGACAACGCCCGCCGCATTCTGGGCCTGCGCGACCCGCGACCGAGCGACGCTGCGCGGGCCGCCGGCGAGCCGGCGCTGGCTTGACCGGAACGATCGGGAGCGCATCGCGATGAGGCTGCGTCGTGATGTGCCCTGGATTTTTCGATTCCGCCCATGTTCTATTCGGACGGTTCTACGCGGAAAGCCCGTTCTACGCGGAAAGCCCGTTGTCCCCATTTCCGGAATGTATGAGAGACATTTCTTCAACAAGGTTCACGGAGTTCGTCCAATGACAAGCCGACGTCACCAGCGCGCCGCCTTCTGGCGCGCTGGGCCAGCACTCGTTGCAACCCTCGCCGTCGTGACAGGCGTAGCGCTTTCGGCGGGGCCGTCGCGGGCGCAGGAATTCACGATGAAATTCGCCACGCTGACGATCAACGACGTGCAGCACGAATTCATCAAGATGTACAAGGCGGAGCTGGAAAAGGCGACCAACAGCCGCATCAAGGTCGACGTCTATCCGGCTGGCCAGCTAGGCTCTGCAGCGCGGCAGGCCGAAGGCCTGCGGCTTGGGACGATCGAGGCCGCGTCGGGGCCGGCGGAGCTGTTCGTCGGCGCCGATCCGCGCTTCCAGGGTCTGGCCATGGCCGGGCTGTTCAAGGATCTCGCCCACGTCCAGCGCGCCATTCTGGTGCCGCAGGTGCGTCAAGCCATCAGCGATGTCGCGGCCTCGCGCGGCCTCGTGTTCCTCGGCGCCGTCGTGTTCGATATTCAGTCGTTCGTTTTCCGGACGCCGGTGACCAAGCTCGCCGATTTCTCGGGCAAGCGCATCCGCGTGCTGGCGAGCGAGGGCGAGCAGGCGCAGGTCAACGCGCTCGGCGGCGCGTCGGTGCCGATGTCGCTCGGCGAGGTGCTGCCGGCGCTGACCCAGGGCACGATCGACGGCGCCAATTCCGGCATGCCGGTCTTCGTGTCGTTCAAATATTACGATGGCGCCCCCAATCTGATCGACACTCATCTTTGGGCGATCGTGACGATCAACCTGGTCAGCAAGGTCTGGTTCGACCGGCTGCCGGCCGATCTGAAGAAGGCCGTGATGGACGCCAGCGCCAAGGTCGAGCCGGAAGCCCACAAGTGGGGTGACGCGCAGCTCAAGCAACTGACCGGCAACTGGAAGGACCACGGCGGCAAGATCGTGACGCTCTCGCCGGAGGAGCAGAAGGAAGCCGAGAGCAAGGTTTCCAACGCGATCGTGCCGGTCCTCGACAAGAGCGCGCCGCTCAAGGAGTTCTACGGAAAGATCAGGGCGGGCGCCGCGACGGTGCAGTGAGCAGGTTACAATCCCTTCGGCAATTTCAACGTGTCGAGCGCGGGCAGGCCGTAGTCCGACCAGTTCGTGTAGACGCGCTGCAGGAACTGCATCGGCGGCAGCGAGATAGCCGGATACTCGAATTTCTTGGTGGCGTCGATCAGCACCTTGGCGCCGAGGCGTTCCTTGGGCATCTCGCACGGCGGGTGCACGGAAGGATCGAGCTCGACCGCGCCCGAGTTCGGGATGACGCGCAGGTCGCGGTCGGGCTGCACCCGCCACGACAGCACCCAGTCGCGCATGAACGGATCGCGGATATCGACATCGTCATCGGTCACCACCAGCCATTTGAAATAGCTGGTGCCGAAATGGCCGAGCGTGCCGAACATCACCTGGTCGACCTGGCCGGTATAGGTCTTGCGCAAGCTGACCCAGAGCACCGCGGTGCCGCCGCCGGCCTCGAGCACGTGGGCATCGGCGATGCCTGGAATGTTGAGCGTTTCCGTGAGGTGCCGAATGAGGCCCGCTTCCAGCAGCACCTTCTTGATCATGGAGGATTCGCTCGGCGGGAACTGGCTCACCACCCCCATCACGATCGGGTTCTTGCGATGGGTGATGCATTTGACGTTGAACACCGGCCCGGCGCGCCCGCCCGCCATGTAGCCAGTGAACTCGCCGAACGGACCTTCCGGCTCGGTCTGGTCCATCGAGACCTCGCCCTCGACCACGAACTCGGCGCTGGCGGGGACTTCGAGGTCCACCGTTTCGCACTTCACCATTTCCACGGGCGCGCCGCGGATGCCGCCGGCGACCGCCAGCTCGTCCTCGCCGTAGCGCGACGGCGCCACCAGATAGTGCACGGGATCGGCGCCGACGTAGAACGCGGCCGGCATCGATTGGCCGCGCATCTTCCATTTGGTGTGGTGGATGGCGCCGCCGCGGTCGGGCGCGCCGAAAAGAATGCCGGTCTTGCTCGGCCCCTTCACCTGGCAGCGGCGAATGCCGAGATTGCGGCGGCCGGTGTCGGGGTCGCGCGTCACCCACAGCGGCGTGAAATACGGACCCGCGTCCTTGCCGGGCGTCCACACCGGGGTAGGGATTTTCGTGAGATCGAGCTCACCCGGGCCGAGCTTGACCTCCTTGCACGGCCCGTCCTTGACCATGACGGGCGGCAGCGGCCGTTTGATCCCGCGGTAAACCCGCTCGTTGATGGCCTTGGCGTTCGGCTCGCATTCGAGCGCGGTCGCGATCATCTCGGTCGAGGCCGCGACCACGCCGGTCACCACGCGCGCCCCCGGAAAGCCGCGGATGTTGCGGAAGCCGATGCCGACGCGGCGCTCCTCCGGCATGGCGCGGAACATCATGCGGGTGACGGTGCCGATCTCCCATTCGCGGTCGACCTCGCGCTCCACCCACTTCAGCAGGTTTTTCTTCTCGAGCGCTTCCAGGTAGGGACGCAGGCCGTCGAAAGGCATGGTGAAACTCCGGATGGTTCAACCGCGGGATGGACGGCGGATCGCGTGATGGTCGCCCTGGGACGTGCGGTCACCCGTAGAGCGCCTTCGGCAGCCACAGCGCCAGGCCGGGAAACAGGAACATCAGGATGATCAGGATCAGCGGCGCGATCAAGAACGGAATGATGCCGCGATAGATGCTGGTGATCTTCACGTCCGGCGCCTGCGCTTGGATCACGAACAGGTTCATGCCGACGGGGGGATGGATCAATCCGACCTCGACCATGACCACCACGATGATGGCGAACCAGATCGGGTCGTAGCCGAACTGGGTGACGATCGGCTGGAACACCGGCACGGTGATGAGCACCATGCCGATGCCTTCGAGGAAGCATCCTAGGAGGATATAGCCGAGGATGATGAGCACCATCACCATCAGGCCGGAGAGGTTGAGCGCGCGTGCGCTGTCGAGCAGCAGCTCGGGCAGGTGGGTCTGCACGATGAAGAACGAGAACAGGTTGGCGCCGATCACGATCACGAACAGCAGGCAGCTCACGACGACGGAGCTTTCGATCGCGCGCATGAGATCGGTGAGGCCCATGCGCCGGCCGAGCACGCCGAGCACGATGGCGCCGAACGCGCCGACCGCCGCCGCCTCGGTCGGGCTGAACACGCCGGCATAGATGCCGCCGATGGTCACGATGAAGAGCGCAAGAAATTGCCAGGGCTCGCGCAATGCGGCGATGCGTTGGCGCAGCCCGTAGTTCTCGGCGTCCGGAGCATAGTCCGGCCGCAGATGCGCGATCGCCAGCGCCACGACGATATAGAGGGCGGTCAGGACGAGGCCCGGCATCAGGCCGGCCGCCAAGAGCTTCGGCACCGAAAGCTCGGCGATGGCGGCATAGATCACCAGGATGATCGACGGCGGAATGAGGATATCGGTGCTGCCGCCGGCCGCGATGCAGCCGGTGGCGAAGCCGTCGTCGTAGCCGGCCTTGCGCAATTCCGGCAACGCCATTCGGGTCATGGTCGCGGCGTTGGCGAGCGAGGACCCCGACACGGCGCCGAAGCAAGCCGAGGCGGCCAGCGTCGCGACCGCAAGCCCGCCGCGGAAGCCGGACAGGATCACGCGCGCGGCATTGAACAATTCGCCCGAGAGCTTCGACTCGGACGCGACCTCGCCCATCAGGATGAACAGCGGCACCACCGACAGAGTGTAGGACGAGGCCACGTCGAACGGCGCAGTCCCTGCGAGCGCGAAGGCGGCCGGCCAGCCGCCCACCGCGGCATTGCCGAAGAAGCCGACCAGGACCAGCGCGATCCACACCGGCACGCGCAGGATCAGCAGCACGAAAAGAACGAGCACGCCGGAGGCGCCGATCAACGCAGGTGTCATTCGCGCCGCCCGGCTTCCGCGGTCGCCGGCCTTGCCACCAGCACCACCAATGCGCACACCAGCGTGCCCGTCAGGCTGAGGAGCGCGATCGCCCAAAGCACGTAGATCGGCAGGCGCAGCTCCATCTTGACGTCGCCGTAGCCATAGGCCTGCATCGCAGGCAGCCACATCGCCCAGATCAACAATCCGAGGCAGAGCACCGACAGGACGTCGGCGATGCGAACGAGAATGGCCGTGATCCGCGGGCCGACGGCGGAATCGATGAGGTCGATGACGATATTGCGCCGACCGAAGAATGCCGCCGCCATGCCGTTGAACACGAACACGAGCAGCAGCGACTCGACGGAATCGTAGGAGCCGCGGATCGGCCGATTGAAGAGATAACGCATGAATACGTCGCCGACGGTCACCATCATCAAGAGGATGAGGGCCGCTGCGGCCAGCCACAGCTGGATGCGCTGCAGATGTTCGGCGAGCCGCAGCATCCGATCTCGGGCGCTCATGACGCCACGCCGGCTATTTCGTGTATTCTTCGTGGAATTTGCGCGCCGGCTTGCCTTCCTTCTCCAGCGCCGCGATGGCGTTCTCGACGTGGGGCGCCATGCGCTTCTTCATCTCGGCGAGATCGGCGTCCGGCTGCGTGATGATCTGGACGCCTTGCGCGATTTCCTTGTCGCGACCGAACGTTTCCGCCGCCTCCCACTCCTTGCCGAACTCTTCCGCCGCCGCCGGCCCGGTGGTCTTGTCGATCAGGGCTTTCAGGTCGGCGGGCAGCGAATTGTATTTCGCGGGATTCATGACGAGAGCGAAAGTCGCGGTGGCAAGGCCGGGCTCGATGGCATATTTCGTGACCGCGCCGAGGTCGTAGGACAGCGCTGCCTCGTGCGGAAACGTGGCGCCTTCGATGATGCCTTTGGCGAGCGCATCCTGCGATTCCGATGGTTGGATCAGCAGCGGCACCGCGCCGACGGCATCGAGCAGATATTTGTTCTGCACGCCTGCGTAGCGGATCTTCACACCCTTGAAATCGTCCAGCTTGCGGATCGGTATCTTGGAATAGATGACGACAGGATTTGCCACAGCCAGGAACAGGATGTGCAGGCCTTCATGCTCTTTGGCGAGGTAGATCGGCCCGAGTTCGGCCAGTCGCTTCGAGGTGGCCGCGCTGCCCGAGCCCGCCTTCGGCCAGGTGAAGGGCAGGTTGCCGAGCTCGGTCATGGGATAGCGGCCTGGCGTCACCCCGTGCAGCACGAACGCCATGTCGGTGATGGCATTGCGCGCGGCGTCGAGCTGCCGATTAGGTGGACCGACCAGTTGGCCGTTCGGATAGATCGTGACCTTCAGGCGCCCGCCGGATTCCTTTGCGAGCCGGTCGGCCCATGCCACTGCCCACTTGTGGAAGGTGTGGTTGGGCGGCACGAAATGCGACAGCTTGAGTTCGATCGTTTGGCCCTGCGCCGCGCCGCCAAACCCGATGGCACCAACGCCGATAGCGGTGGCAAGAGCGCACGCCCGGCCCAGGTGAGCGATGAGCATCGATTCCTCCCCTACCGATTTTTGCATTGTTATTTTTCGGCCATCTTTCCATCCCGGCTGCGCAATGAAAAGGTCTTTCTCGGCAAGCGGATGCGTCACATCGGCCAGGGCGGTGGAAGAGGGATGACGCCGCGCTTGCGGGCGCGCTAGACTTGCCGCTGGTGCTGGCGGCGACGAAACGCCGAGCGGCCGGTGCCGTCAGGCCGCAAGAAGCCTGATGGCGGGAGGAGATCAGCCGATGATTTTGAGACGCGTCGCCTCATGCGGCATCTTGGCAATTGTACTCGCCATCCTCGCCGGCGGCGCCCTCGTTTGGGCCGCTGCCCCGGCGCGCGCCGCCGATCCGATCAAGGTCGGCTTCAGCATGGCGTTGACCGGAGCGGTCGCGCCCAACGGCAAGCAGAACCTGCTGGCGCTCGAGATCTGGCGCGACGACGTCAACGCCAAGGGCGGCATCCTGGGCCGGCCGGTCGAGCTCGTCTATTACGACGACCAGAGCAACCCCAACAACGTGCCCAGCATCTACACCAAGCTGCTCAGCGTCGACAAAGTCGACCTGCTGGTCGGCCCCTATGCCACCAACATGATTGCGCCGGCGATGCCGGTCCTCATGCAGAGCAACAAGATGACGATCAGCATGCTCGGCGTGAACGTCAATCGCCAGTTCAACTATGCGCGCTATTTCTCCATGATCCCGGGCGGCGACGAGGGCACGTTGGCTTTCTCCTGGGGCTGGTTCGAGATCGCGGCCGCGCAATCGCCGAAACCCAAGACCGTCGCGCTCATCGGCGCCGATGCCGAATTCGGCAAGACCACCTGCGATGGCGCGCGCGAGAGCGCCAAGAAGGCAGGCTTCGATATCATCTACGACAAGAGCTATCCGCCGGGCACCACCGACATGGTGCCGGTGATGCGCGCCATCCAGGCGACCAATGCCGATCTCGTCTTTGCCTGCGCCTATCCGCCCGACACCGTGGGCATCGTGCGCGCCGCCAACGAGATCGGGCTGAACGCCAAGATGTTCGGCGGCGCGATGATCGGGCTTCTGGCCACGCCGATCAAGATGCAACTCGGTCCGCTGATGAACGGGCTCGTCATCATGGAGAGCTTCGTTCCGGCGCCGACGTTGAACTTCCCCGGCCTCAAGGCCATGCTCGAAAAATACCAGGCCAAGGCGCCGGCGCTGGGCATCGACCCGCTGGGCTACGGCGTCACGCCTTTTGCCTATGCGGCAGGCGAGGTGTTGGCGCAGGCGGTCGAGGCGACCAAGAGCCTCGATCACGCGAAGCTCGCCGATTACATCCACTCCCATGCCTTCTCGACCGTGGCGGGGGAAATCTCCTTCGGCAAGGACGGCGAATGGACGAAGTCGCGGCAGTTCTTCACCCAGTTCCAGGGCGTCGTCGGCAACGACCTCGCGCAGTTCCGCGGCGGCTCGCACCAGGTGATCCTGTGGCCGGCCGAGTACAAGACCGGCGACATCATCTATCCGTATCCGGACACCAAGAAGAAGTAGGCTTCGCGCGATGCGCTTGCGCCCGCACACTGAGCGCTCGGCTGTATCTCGTTATGGCTTGCCCCCGCCGGTCCGGGAACGCCTGACCGCCTTTGTTGGCGGATTTGCCTGACAAGCTTTGCGGTCCATAAGATCAGCAACGTTTTTAGAATCATTGGAACGATTCAAAGAACCGCCACGTTTGGGCAGCGTGGCGGGGGCTGGTTTTTTCCGCCCCCAGAACAGCATTCGGCAATCCCACCTCCTCGTCGGGGGGATGGGGGCGGCTGTCGGGAACTGGAAGGGACAAGAGCGACGTCCACGGCCCCTTTGGGAGACACGACTCGTTGCCGTTTCCATGCCGGGTAACAGGAAACCAACCAAGGAGAGGACAATGCCCTGACAACACCACCCTCCCTGCCGATCCGGACGGAATTCTGAATCTGTCGCTCGAAAATACGCGATTGCACGAAGTGTATGCCGGCTCCATCATATTGCAGGCGTCAAATCACAACGGCTCCACCGCGCGCGCCATCTTCAAGAGCTTCCTGCCGATCGAACCGTCGGTTATCAGATTCTATGGATCGCCGGCGGTGGATACGCTCACCATCAAGGTTGCGGTGTGCGTAAGCCCGGGCGGGTTCTCCGACGACGATGACGAAGCGAACACTGTCTCCGTGGATGAGGCCACCGCCGCTCTGGAACTACAGTCACAATTGCCCGGCGTTGGACCTGGCATTTGTCTTATTTTGAGGGTCCAGATGGCCATCCTAAACGGGGACTTCCATCGCATCGCGTGTAACGTGACCGTGCTTAGCGACAACCTCAATCGCCGGGAGCAGCACGAGTTTCCGGACGGAACAAAACCGCATTGACATTCGCCGACGCCTACCGCGCCGTGCACCATGATCGCGCGATAGCGCGCATGGCCGGGAAAAAATCGTGAGGGGAACGCTTGAAACGCCAGAGCGGTGTTTCGTTGGGAGTCCGATTGGGTCGGTGCCGCGTCATCGCCGCTCTCGGCGCGATCTCGCACAGCGCGTTGATCACCTCTGGCCTGCTAATGTCGCAGCATAGCTGATCCCGCCTGACCGTCATCCGCCGATCAGGGGAACCTTCGCATCGGTGATCACCTTCTTCCACTTGGCGATGTCGGCCTTGATGTAGGCGGCAAACTCGGCCGACGACATGCCGCTCGGCTCGAGGCCCTGCGCCAGCATCTTCTCGTTTACGTCGGGCAGACGGACGATGCGGGCGATCTCGGATTGCAGCAGATCGACGATCGGTTTCGGGGTCGCCGCCGGCACCAGCACGCCCTGCATGGTCTCGGATTCCTGGCTCTTGATGCCGACTTCGTCGAACGTCGGCACGTCGGGCAAAACGGGCGAGCGCGTCTTGGCGGTGATTCCGAGCGCGCGCAGCTTGCCCGCTCGCACGAGCTCCATGGCGGGCGGTATCGCCTGGATGCAGATCGGCGTATGCCCGGCCAACACCGACTGGATCGACGGACTGCCGCCGGCGAAGGGCGCCAGCGCGAAATCCAGATCGAAGGTGAGCTTGAACAGCTCGCTCGCAAGGTGCGGCGTGGTGCCGACGCCGGGCGAGGCGAAGGTATACTTGCCCGGATTGGCCTTGAGCAGGTCCACAAGCTCCGGCACCGATTTCGCCGGGATGCCGGGATGCACGAACAGCCCGTTGGGCGCGCCGGCCGCCTTGGTGACGGGCGCGAGGTCCTTGTCCGGGTCGTAGGGCAATCTGGTGTAGAGACTTGGATTGACGGTGTAGCTCGACGACACGAACAGGATCGTGTAGCCGTCGCCCGGCGCCCGCGCCGCCGCGCCCGTGCCGAGATTGCCGCCGGCCCCGGCGATATCCTCGATGTAGAATTGCTGGCCGAACTTTTCCGACAGCTTCTGGGCGATCAGGCGAGCCACCACGTCGGTCGGCCCGCCGGCGGCGAACGGCACGACCACAGTGATCGGGCGGGTCGGATAGGGCGGCTGGGCACTGGCGCTTAGACCGACAGCGGTCAGAGCCAAGGCAAGTACGCTGGAAGAAAACAAGCGCATCACGTTCTCCTTGAACCTCTTCAATTCAAAAGGCGGGTGGCGCCTGCACTCCCTCCTGAGTCCGCGCTACTTGATCGCTTCGCACTCATACGCATCGCCTTGAAACACGCTGAACCGCGGAGCTTTGTTATAGAACGACCCCGCATCGGGTCCGTCGGACTTGGGGTTGGCATTGTCCATGAAGAACACCGAGTCCTCCTTGCCGTCGTCGGCTCCAGACAGCGCGCCGCGAATCCAGCACGATTCCCGTTGTCGTGTGATTGTGGCGAAATATTTTCCTTGTTGCAGCCGATCTGCCTGCTCCTTGTCGAGCCAAATGCGAAAAACATCTTTGGACTTGTCTTGCTTGGCGTTCGCGCGGTGCTCCTCGAGCGGCACGAGACTGAGCAGCCGACGTCCCTTGTCGTCCGCAGGTCCGAGAGTGACTCTCAAGGCGCCGGAATAATGCGACCAGCAGTAGAAGAGCGGCTTCTCCTTGCTCACGTCATTCCAGTCCTTGGGAAACAGTGCCCGCTGCTGCTCACATTCGTCTGGCCGAACGGCCGCCGCGGGAGGTGCCATCAATAGGCAGAGCGCTGCCGCCAATAGGGTCGCTCGCATGCTATTCCTCCAAGGACGCTAAGTGTCGAATGTCCTTTACGGCGCGCGCTCGCTACCTGGTACGCATCGACTCCTCCTGCGCTGGC
>Ga0137415_10005758_pt1 | contig 12269 bp, 11 predicted proteins | sample CZODoug3_1_1_16f_FD_183082 | JGI IMG/M metagenome (GOLD analysis project Ga0137415, IMG submission 183082) | Vadose zone soil fungal communities from Angelo Coast Range Reserve, California, USA - CZODoug3_1_1_16fungal (Hybrid Assembly) | ecosystem: Environmental > Terrestrial > Soil > Vadose...
GGGCCGCCCAGCTGGCGTTCCAGCGCGAGGATCTGGTGGGACAGGCCTGGCTGGCTGACGTGCAGCGCGTCCGCGGCGCGGGTGAACGAACCCTCGTCGACCACGGTCACGAAGTACTCGAGCTGGCGCAAGGAGACCGTCATGCACGGAACTTATCAAAATCAGACCAACTAGTCATTAGACGCATGATGAAATGCCCGGCATGCTCTTACTCATCACAAAGCGTCGGTGTGAGAAACAGGAGCAGCCATGCAACGGCTTCGTTTGCTGTGCCTGCACGGTTATCACGGCAACAAGCAGATTCTGCGTCAACAGATGGATCCGCTGTTCAACGGGCTTGAGGTCGACTGTGTCCAGGTGGACGCGCCGTCCATTGCTGAGGGTGACTTCGGCTGGTGGCACGGCAATTTCACGTCTTATCGCGAGGGGTTCCGCGGCTGGCAGCGGACTCGGGACTGGTTGGCCCAGGTATTCGCCGGTGAACCGCGTTTCGACGGCGTGTTCGGGTTCAGTCAGGGTGCCGCTCTGGTCGGGCTGCTGCCCGGGATGCGTGCACCGGACGGTCGGCCGACGGAGGGCACCCCGCTGTTGTTCGACTTCGCGATCGCGGTAGGCGGGTTCCGCAGCCGCGCCGCGGAGCATGAGCCGCTTTTCGCTGCGCGGGCCGGGTATCAGCTGCCGTCCCTACACATCATGGGGACCTCTGATCGGATCGTGCCGGCAGCGGACTCGCGCGTGCTCGCCGAGCAGTTCACGTCGCCGGTCGTCCTTGAGCACGCTGGCGGTCACATCATTCCTGGCATTCCGCCGATTCGCGCGAAGGTCATCGAGTTCCTTCAGGATATGGCCGATCGCAGGGATTCCGCACAATTCACTGGACAGGAGTTGAAATGAAGTCTTCTCGTTCGGCTTGGACCGCCGCCGCCGGATTGCTTGTCGCTGCGCTGGCCGCGTGCGGGACAAGTTCCGGGAATGGCGCGCCTGTCACGACGTCTGTCACAGCGCAGGCCCCGGAATCACAGCAGCTCGCGAAACCGAACCCCTACGCGTTCTTGCCGAAGGTCCCGTCGTTCACCCTCACCAGCGAAACCGTGAAAGACGGCCAGCCACTGCCGACAGCCCAGCTGTCCGGGATATTCAAGGTTCCCGGCGGAACGGACACGTCCCCGCAGCTGTCCTGGTCGGGGTTCCCGAAGGACACCAAGAGCTTCGTTGTGTCCATGTACGACCCGGAGGCGCCGACCGGCAGCGGTTTCACCCACTGGGTCGCCGCGGACATCCCGGCAACGACCACGTCGCTACCGGCCAACGCCGGTGTGCCCAACAGCAGCGCATTGCCTGCCGGAGCGTTCCAACTCAGCGACGCGGGCGCGCCGCGCTACGTCGGTGGAGCTCCGCCGGCGGGCTCGGGACTGCATGAGTATTACCTCACGGTGACAGCTCTGGACGTGCCCAAGTCTGGAGTCGACGCCACCGCAAGCACCGCACTGTTGGGCTTCACCATCGGCAGTCACACCATCGCCCGCGCCACGCTGGTCTGTCGGACAGTTGCCTAATCTCCGGGAGAGCGTTGTGCACAACATCGAGTTCATACCGACGTCGGTCGGTGAAGCACGTATCGCCTGGTATCCGGGGCAAGGCAAGCCCCGGGCCATCCTGACGGTCGGGCACGGCACCGCGACCGGCATCGAGGCCCCCGACCTGCAGGCGCTGGCAAAAACGCTGCCCGCTCGGGGGATCACGGTCGCACTCGTCGAACAGCCCTACCGCGTCGTCGGTGATCCCAGTTTGTCCGGACCGACGATTCTGGACACGGTGTGGCGGGAACTGTGGCCGCGGTTCGAATCCGCGCGGCTGCCGGTGATCGCCGGCGGACGCAGCGCGGGCTCGCAGGTGGCCTGCCGGACCGCCCGGGACCTGAAAGCCCTTGCGGTGCTTGCGCTGTCCTACCCGCTCAACGGCCCCGGGCACGCACCGGAGCTGCTCGCCACCGGTGTGCCGACACTGATCGTGCAAGGCGGAAACGACCCGTTTGGCCGCCCAGCGCAGTTCCCCACGCTGCCCGCCGGCATGGAGCTGGTCGAGATCCCCCTGGCCGATCACATGTTCCGCGTCCCCGGTGATCGGCAGGCGGCGTTCGAGACGCTGACCACGGCAGTCGGCGACTGGCTGGACCAGCGACTGCGTCAGGTCGCGGCCTAGCCGAAACCCCAACTCGCCCACTGGTCGCCGCTCGAAACAGAGCTGGTCACCGACTGAGAAATGGAACTGTTGTGGCAACCTTTGACTTCATTGTGGTGGGCGGCGGTACGGCGGGCTGTGTGCTGGCCGCGCGGCTGTCGCGGGACCCGGGCACGCGAGTGCTATTGCTGGAGGCCGGCGCGGCGGAGCCGACTGCCCACATGGCGGACCCGGCGGCGTTTTTCATGCTGGCGGGCACATCGGTGGACTGGGCCTACGAAACGGTCCCGCAGCCGGGCACCGACGACGCGGTGCACCCGTGGCCGCGCGGGAAGGTGCTGGGCGGTTCCAGCGGGATCAACGGCATGATGCACGTCCGAGGCCACCGCTCGAGCTTCGATGCGTGGGAGGGGCTCGGAGCCACTGGCTGGAACTACGACACACTGCTTCCGTTCTTCAAGCGCAGCGAGCGTGTGGTCGGCGGGGATCCGGTCTATCGAGGTCTGGCCGGGCCCATGCAGATCGTGCCCTTGTCGGTGACCGAACCGCTTTGGGAGGCTTGTTATCTGGCCGCCGTGCAAGCCGGATATCCGCGCAACGACGACGGCAACGCCGCGGACTCGGTCGGGGTCTGCTGGCACGAGAACAACGTCGTCGACGGGGTGCGACAAAGCGCGGCGGATGCCTACCTGACCCCTGTCGCCGGCCGGGCCAACCTCACCGTCGTCGCGGATGCCCACGTCCAGCGGCTGCTCATCGAACACAGCACCTGCCGAGGCGTCGAGTACACCCACGCCGGGCAGGTCCAGACGGCATTCGCCGACCGCGAGGTGGTGCTCAGCGCTGGGGTCATCGGCTCACCCCAGCTGCTGCTGCTCTCGGGCATCGGCCCCGGCCAACACCTGCGTGAGCTCGGCATCGAGGTGCTGGGCGATCTACCCGGGGTCGGCGCCAACCTGCACGACCACCCCAAGTCCGAAGTCGCCTACACCGCCACCCGGGCGGCGCGCACCAGCCGCTACGCACGCAAACCGCTGGTGCTGACGCGCACGCAGCCCTCGGCGGCCCCCGACCTACAGATGATCTTCATCGATTTCCCGTTGCATCCCCGGTTCACCCTCGGGGAAGAGGACGGATATTCGGTCATCTTCTCCCTGATGACCCCCGCCAGCCGCGGCCGCGTGCGGCTGGCCGGCGCGGACCCAGCGCAGGCCCCGCTGATCGACCCTAACTACCTGGCAGAGCAGAGCGACCAGCGGCGCATGGTGGCCGGCCTGCGCCTGGCCCGGGAAGTCGGTGCGGCGAATGCGCTCGCCGGCTGGCGGGACAAGGAACTGTCCCCAGGCCCAGCCGCGCAATCCGACGAGGCACTGCTGGCGCACCTGCGCCGCGGCGTCTCCTCGTATTACCACCCGGTGGGCACCTGCAAGATCGGAAGCGACGCCATGTCCGTGGTGGATCCACAGTTGCGGGTCCAGGGCATCGCCAACCTGCGGGTCGCCGACGCCTCCGTGATGCCGTCGATCGTCTCCGCCAACACCAACGCGGCCGTGCTGGCCATCGCCGAACGAGCGGCGAGCCTCATCACCGGGGAAGCGACCGAGGGCCAGAGCTGATCATTCTCGAAAGCTGGCAAGGAGTGACATGAAGGAACTCGAAGCGGAGCTGGCCGCTGATGGATTTGTCCTGGGCGAGGGGCCCAGGTGGCATGAGAGTAAGTTGTGGTTCTCGGACATCTTCGGCGAGACGGTATACAGTTTCGATGAGGATACCGGCTTGACCGTCGAAGCACGGGTGGACCGTCCATCCGGCCTGGGCTGGTTGCCAGATGGATCGATGCTGATCGCGATTCTGGCCCGAGAAGATGGCATGGACGTCCGTGGGCCCGCTGTCCTGTTTAGAGCAGACAAAGGTGAGGTTGCTACCTTGGTTGAACTCGGTGACAGCAACACATCTTTCAATGACATGGTCACCCTGCCTTCGGGTCGATCCTATCTTAATCTCTACCATGGCGGGAAATTCGGCAAGGACGAGTTGTTGCTGGTCGAGCCGGACGGGTCGTCCCGGGTCGTCGTCTCGGAGCTGTTTCATCCGAACGGTATGGCCGTGACGGAGGACGGCCGCACCATTCTCATGTGCGAGACCCATAACGGGCACATTACGTCGTTTTCCATCGACGCGGACGGCGGCCTTTTCGGCAAGGAGACTTTCGCGAGTGATCTGGAGCTCCCCGACGGGCTCTGCCTTGACGTTGAGGGCGCGGTGTGGATCGGTAGCCTGTTTGCCAGCGAATTCCTGCGCGTGACCGAAGGCGGAACCGTAACGCACCGGGTGCGAGTGCCCGCACCCTATTGGGCTCTGGCTCCGATGCTGGGTGGACCGGATCGCCGCACTCTCTACCTGCTTGCCGCCGACACCGACCCTGCGCGCGCCCTGCAACAGGACTCACACGGTTACCTCTACCGCGTGCGAGTCGACGTGCCGGGCGCCGGCTGTCCCTGACATCGATCAGCGGTGCCGGGATAGCATGTTCGTGCTATTTGAGGTCTCGCTCTTTCGGAGGTCGAGACTCAGCATTCCGTGGGTCAAACTACACCGAGGTTCAATCCGTCTGATTTGGTTGGTGACGATCGGACCTCACGCAGAGCGGTGATCCTTTTGGTGATCAGGTCTTCGCCGACGTCGCGGTGCGCCGTCCATGATTCTTGACGACTGGTCTGGCCGTTGTGTTGGCGCCAAAGCCAGGTGACTTCCGGCGTGTAGTAACCAGGTGAAAGTTCGGAGACGGCGGCTAGCAATCAGTGTCTTCGCCGTACGGGGTTGCTACCCAGCCGCCGAGAGCGCGCGCTGTGGTTGTTCGCACGGTTAACCCGGCGGGCAGCAGCGGCATTTTGGTGTGCGCAAGATAGTAGTCGTTGATGGTTTCGGGCTTGACGTATCCCGGGGAAATGAGCGGCGCGAAGGATTTCCGCGAGCCGTCTGGCATAAGGTTGTAAGCCTGTCCTTCGACCCAATGGATTCTCGGGTGGGCCTGGAATGGCTCAATCACACGGGAATCCCCGACGGCAGCATCAGGTCGTCGCAGTCCAGTGCATGCACCAGGATGCCTCGCGCACGGGCGAGGGCGAGATTGCGAGTCGTTGGGATACCGAATTGTGCGTTGTTGGCCCGGTGTCGGGCGAACGTGAACCCTGCGCATATCTCGCTCAGGCAGGGGTCCGGCCCGTCCTCCTGAACTACCCACTCTATCTCCCAACCTGGGGGCAGTCTTTGATTGGCCAAGCTTTCGCCGGCCTGCTTGGTGTATTCGGCTCGCCGACCGATGGCCGCCGTTAGCACCGACAACAGTGGCATGCAGCAATTATGACCCGGGCGGTGCGGCGCCCGCGTGGCCTGGAGGCGTTTCGGAGGATGACCTCGGACACGACGCTGCACGTGGACCGTAGCGATGCCGGCTGGTGGTGGGTCAAGGTGCCGTTGTCATGCGACGGCGGTGATGCTACCTGCGCTGGTCTGTCGACATCCGGGCACACCCGCCTGGCCGCGCCTACGGGTCGTCGAGCAGCACCGCGCCTAGCTGGTCGCAGGCGCGCAGGGCGAGCTCCAGGTCGGCGCGGCGCTCGGTGATGGGGGCGGGCAGTAGCTCGCCGGCCTTGTGCAGCCGGTACTGCACGGTGTTGCGGTGCAGGTTGAGCGTCTCCGCCGCCGCCGCGTAGCTGCCGCCGGACTCCAGGAACACCCGGAGCGTCTCGCGCAGCACCGGGTGGTTGTTCTTGTCGGTCGCCAACGGGCCGAGCACCTTGCGCACCCATACCCGGGTGGCCTCGAGGTCCGCGCACATCAGCGCGATCGGCCCGACCCGCGCGGCCAGCGTGACCCGGTGCGGCGGGCGCGCCGCGATCGCCACGTTCTGTGCGGTCAGGGCCTGGTAGTGGCTGGCGCGGAAGCCCTCGACCCCCTTCTCCAGTTCGCCCACGCCGAGCCGGATGGTCGGGTCGGCGGCCTCGATGCTGGCGTCCAGTTTCCCCCACTCGACGTTCGGGCGGGTGCCGAAGGGCAGCCAGAACCAGGCGATGGACTCGTCGAACGGCACGAACAGCGGGCGCCCTGTGCAGCCCAGGTCGGCGGCCAGTGACTGCCCCAACCGGTCCAGCCGCACCAGCCCCGCGCCGGCCTGGGTTGGTTCTGGGACCCATCCGACGACGGCCACGTGGAACTGGCGCAGCCGGTAGCCGAGCGCCGACTCGGTGGAGTCCAGGTCGAGGTTCTCGCGGGCGAGCAGCTTCTTCACCCGGGAGGCGCGCACCGCGGTCTGGGTGAGCAGCCACCGGTCCCGCTCCAGCTGATAGGCGCCCACCACCTGCTCGGACACCCGGTCGATGTAGCCGAAGCTGAGCTGCAGGATGCGGTGCGTGACGGCGCGCACCAACCGCGGCTCTACCTCCTGGTCGGACAGTTCGCGCAGGCACCACTCCAGGAACCTGGCGTGGCCGACACGGTAGGCGCGCACCAGCGCGATCACACTGACGCCGCGCTGCGCCAGCCTGCGGGCGTACTCGGCGGCCGCGCTGGGTGCCGCCACGCTGTCCAACGAGACCTGCAACCCGAGCAGGTGCAGCATCGCGCTGACGTTCTCTTCCACGCTGGCGTGCAGCAGCCCCTCGAGCAGCTCGTCGCCCTGCAGCTCGGGGATCTCGGCGAGCAGCACCTTCGTGATGTCCCGACCGATCTGGGTGAACCCGTCGGAGACGAGGGACGCGATCGCGGCCAGCCGCGCGTCAACGGAGGCCTCGTCGACTCCCACCGGATGAGAATATCCCCCTGCGCTCACCTGTCCACCTCGTGGACCAGGGGTAACGCGCTCGCGGCGGACCAGCTGGCGGGCGGCGACATTGGGCACTCCGGGCCTGGTCGGAGGTACGCGGATCCCACAACCTAGGGATCGCGGGCCCCGCTGGCCATTGGGCGCGGCGCATAGCAACCGTCCGCATGTTGGTACCGGAAGCCGAAGCGGCCCATTCGGGCGCTCCTTAGGTTCGGGTCGGTGATGCACTGCCGGGGCGCGAAGGGAGGGCCCGTGAGCGAGGCAACCGGTGCGGGCACGGCACGGGAGCTGTTGTGGACCCCCTCCGAGCAGCGCACCCGCGGCTCCCGGATGGCCGACTTCCAGGCCTGGGTCAACCGCGACCGGGACGTGCCCCTGGTGGGCTACGACGAGCTTTGGAGCTGGTCGGTCGAGGATCTGGACGGGTTCTGGGGCGCGATCTGGTCGTACTTCGACGTGGTCGCCTCCGCCCAGCCCAGCGCGGTGTTGGCCGAGCGGGCGATGCCGGGCGCGGTGTGGTTTCCCGGCGCCGGGCTGAACTTCGCGGAGAACATCCTGCGCCAGGTCCGGGACGACCACACCGCGATCGTGGGGGTCTCCGAGGGCGGCGAACGGGAGACCCTGACCGGCCGGGACCTGGTGCGCCAGGTCGCCTCGCTGGCCGAGGAGCTGCGCCGGATGGGGGTGCGGCCGGGGGACCGGGTCGCGGCCTACCTGCCCAACATCCCCCAGGCGGTGGTCGCGCTGCTCGCCACGGCGGCGGTCGGCGCGATCTGGTCCTGCTGCGCCCCCGACTTCGGCACCGACGGCGTGCTGGACCGATTCCGGCAGATCGAGCCGACCGTGCTGCTCGGGGTGGACGGCTACCGCTTCGGCGGACGGGCGGTCCATCGGCTGGACACCCTGGCCGAGCTGAGCGCGGCGCTGCCCTCGGTGCGCCACACCGTGGTCGTGGAGCACCTGCGCGCCGGCGGCACCCCGCCGGAGGGCGCGCTGTCCTTCGACGCCCTGGTGGACGGCGACCCGCCCCCGAGGTACGAGCAGGTCCCGTTCGACCACCCGCTGTGGATCCTCTACAGCTCCGGCACCACCGGGGTGCCCAAGGGGATCGTGCACTCGCACGGCGGCATCCTGCTCGAGCACCTCAAGAGCCACGCGCTGCACTTCGACACCGGCCCGCAGGACCGGGTGTTCGTCTACGCCAGCACCGCGTGGATGGTGTGGAACGTGCTGGTCACCGCGCTCGGGGTGGGCGCGACGATCGTCACCTACGACGGCAACCCGGTGCGCCCGGAGCCCGACCAGCTGTTCGCCATCTGCGCCCGCGAGCGGGTGACCCGGTTCGGCACCGGCGCGGCCTACCTGACCGGCTGCCAGCGGGCCGCCCGGCGACCGGGGGAGCAGCACAACCTGGCCGCGCTGCGGGCCATCTGCAGCACCGGCTCCCCGCTGCCGAGCTCCACCTGGCACTGGGTCTACGACATGGTCAAGCGGGACCTGCTGCTCGGCTCGGACTGCGGTGGCACGGACGTGTGCACCGCGTTCATCGGCACGAACCCGCTGCTGCCGGTCTACGCCGGCGAGATGCAGGCCCCCTACCTCGGGGTCCGGGTGGACTCCTGGTCGCCGGAGGGGCGGCCACTGGTCGACGAGGTGGGCGAGATGGTGATCACCGAGCCGATGCCGTCCATGCCGGTGGCGTTCTGGAACGACCCGGACGGCTCCCGTTACCGGGATGCCTACTTCGACACCTACCCGGGGACCTGGCGGCACGGCGACTGGATGACGATCACCCGCTACGGCACCTACGTGGTGCACGGCCGCTCGGACTCCACGATCAACCGGGGTGGTGTGCGGATGGGCTCGGCGGACATCTACGCGGTCGTCGACCGGATACCCGACGTGGCCGCCAGCCTGGTGATCGGGGCGGAGTTGCCGGACGGCGGCTACTTCATGCCGCTGTTCATCGCCCTGGCCCCGGGTGCCGAGCTGACCGGGGAGCTGGTTGAGCGGATCAAACAGGACATCCGCGCGCGGGTCTCGCCCCGCCACGTGCCCGATGAGGTGGTTGCCGTGCCCGCCATCCCGATGACCATCACCGGCAAGAAGCTCGAGGTGCCGATCAAGCGGCTGCTGCAGGGCGTGCCGGCGGAGCGGGCGGTGAACCGGGCCACGCTCGCCAACCCCGAGGCCCTGGACTGGTTCCTCGACTATGCGCGCGCCCGGCGGCAGCCCTCGGCCGAGGCGGTGCGGCGATGAGCGTCCCTGGGCCGGCGGCCGCGCCCGACTCCCCGGACGCCGCCGCGATGGCCGACCAGGCCGTTGCGCTGGACATGCTGCTGGTCGACGGCGCGCTCTGGCCGGCCATCCGGATGCTGCCGGCGAACGCGGCGGTGCGGCTCGTGCTGGACATCGCCCGTCACCCGGGTGGCACGCTGCGCCGGGCCGGCGAGCTGGCCGAGGAGCTGGGCCGGATCGCCCTGGGCACCTCCGAGCTGGTCCCGGGGCCGAAGGATCGGCGGTTCGCCGACGAGGCGTGGCGGTCCAACCCGGTGTTGCGGCGGCTGTTGCAGGCCTATCTAGCCGCCTCGTCGGCGGGCAGCGAGCTGGTCGTCGAGGCCGACCTGGACTGGCGGGACCGGGAGCGGCTGAGCTTCGCCATGGACAACCTGGTGGCCGCGCTGGCGCCCAGCAACAACCCGCTGCTCAACCCGCTGGGTTGGCGGGCGGCCGGGCGGAGCCGGGGTGGCAGCGCGCTGGCCGGGGTCCGCAACCTGGTCGCCGACCTGGTCAGCGCGCCCCGGGTACCCACCATGGTGGCCTCGGACGCGTTCGAGGTGGGCAAGGATCTCGCGGTCACCCCGGGCGCGGTGGTGCTGCGCACCGAGGTGTTTGAGCTGATCCAGTACACCCCGCGCACCGAGCAGGTGCGCACCCGACCGCTGGTGCTGGTGCCACCGGTGATCAACAAGTACTACATCGCCGACCTGCGCCCCGGCCGCAGCCTGATCGAGTACCTGGTGGACAACGGCCAGCAGGTGTTCGTGATCTCCTGGCGCAACCCCGATGCCCGCCACCGCGGCTGGAACCTGGACACCTACGGCCAAGCCATCCTGGACGCGCTGGACGCGGCCCGCCGGGTCACCGACGCCGACGCGGTGATCCCGCTCGGGTTCTGCTCGGGTGGGATTTTGTTGTCGATGGCGTTGGCGGCGTTGTCGCATCGGGGCGAGGCCGAGCGGTGCGCCGGGTTCGCCCTGGGGGTGTGCGTGTTGGACCAGGGCCGGGCCGGCACGGCGGCGGCGTTGATCGACGAGCGGACCGCGGCGTTGGCGAAGTTCGCCTCCTCGGTGCGCGGCTATTTGGACGGGCGGGCGTTGGCGGAGGTGTTCGCCTGGCTGCGCCCGAATGATCTGGTGTGGAACTACTGGGTGAACAACTACCTGCAAGGCCGCCAGCCCCCGGCGTTCGACATTCTGTTCTGGAATGCCGACACCACCCGGATGGCAACTGGGCTGCACCACGCTTTTGTCGACATGGGGTTGGCTAACGCGTTGACCAAGCCCGGCGGGATCACCATGCTGGGCGCCCCAGTGGACCTGACCGAGGTCAAATCCGATGGGTATGTGCTGGCCGGGGTCGCTGACCATATTTCGCCGTGGCAAAGCTGTTACCGCAGTGCGCGGTTGTTCGGTGGGGATGTCACGTTCGTGTTGTCCAGCAGCGGACACATCGCCTCGATCGTCAACCCGCCGGACAACCCCAAAGCCAGCTACCGGGTCGCGCGCGCCGCCGGTGACGCCGAAGCCTGGCAGGCCGGCGTGGCGCCGGCGAAGGGGTCGTGGTGGCCGGACTTTTTGGCCTGGCTGGACCGCCGGTCCGGCCCGGACCGGCCAGCACCGCAAGCCCTGGGCGGCCCGGACCATCCCGTGGTGGCAACCGCGCCCGGCAAATACGTGCTCGAGCGGTGAGCTCGGTGAGTCACGGTGCCCGCGCGGCGGGCCCAGCCGAGACCCGGCGCCTGCATGTTGTGGTGCGCCCGGGGGACCCGGCCCGGACCCCGTTGCTGCTGATGAACGGCATCGGCGCGGCGCTGGAGGCGCTGCAGCCGTTCGTGGACGCCCTGGACCCGGCCATTCCGGTGATCCGGTTCGACGCCCCAGGGGTCGGCCACTCGCCCCCGTCGCCGGTGCCGTACCGGTTCCCCGCGCTCGCCCGGCGGGTGGGGCGGATGCTCGACGACCTCGGCCACCCGAGGGTGGATGTGCTGGGCATCTCCTGGGGCGGCGGGCTGGCCCAGCAGTTCGCGGTCACCCAACGCTTCCGCTGCCGCCGTCTGGTGCTGGTGGCCACCGCGACCGGATCGGTGATGGTGCCCGCCTCACCCCTGGTCCTGCGCCACATGCTCACCCCACGCCGCTACACCGACCGCGGCTACGTACGCCACGTCGCCGGCCACCTGTACGGCGGCACCGCCCGCACCGACCCCGCACTGGTCGCACGCCTGCTGCACCAGGGCTACCCACCCGGCTACACCTACCAACTGATCGCCGGCATGGGCTGGACCAGCCTGGCCCTGCTACCCCTGATCAGACAACCCACCCTCGTACTGGCCGGCGACGACGACCCGATCATCCCCCTGGCCAACTCTCGAATCCTGCACACCCTCATTCCCCACGCCCAACGCCACATTTACCCAGGCGGCCACCTCGAACTCGTCTGCGCCCCCGACCGGATCGTGCCCGTCGTCGAACAGTTCCTGGCCGGACAACCACACCGGTAACCACCCGACCCAGAGGCACGAGCGCGTTGGGCGCGGCGCATAGCCGGCGGGCGGTTGTTGGTACCGGAACCCGAAGCGCACCGGGGCGGCTGTTCCTACCGTCGATTCGAAGCCGCTGGGCACGACGGAGGGCCCACCAGCAACCGGACGCCAAAGGAGGCGCGATGGACGACCTGCGGGTGGGTATCGGCGATGCACTGGGCACCGACTACCTCTTCCTCAAAGACCAGCTGACCCCCGCCCAGCTGGACTACCTGCGGCGGACCAGGGAGTTCGTCGACCACGAGGTGCTGCCGGTGATCAACGGCTACTGGGAGCGCGCGGAGTTCCCCTGGCCGCTGGTGGAGAAGCTGGCCAAGCTCGGGGTGGTCGGCGACGGTATCCAGGGCTACGGCTGCCCGCCGCTGGACCCGTTGTCGCGCGGGCTGGTGTACATGGAGCTGTCCCGGGGCGACGGCAGCCTGGGCACCTTCGTCGGCG
>Ga0137415_10005759_pt1 | contig 12269 bp, 12 predicted proteins | sample CZODoug3_1_1_16f_FD_183082 | JGI IMG/M metagenome (GOLD analysis project Ga0137415, IMG submission 183082) | Vadose zone soil fungal communities from Angelo Coast Range Reserve, California, USA - CZODoug3_1_1_16fungal (Hybrid Assembly) | ecosystem: Environmental > Terrestrial > Soil > Vadose...
CTCAATTCCCAAGGATGCTGAAGATAACAAAGTTTCAATGACGACCAAGCTAACTATGCCGGTGCTCGCGATTGGCGCCGCAAAAGCGTTTGGTGCAAACGTGGCCATCATCATGCGTAACGCGGCCGATAATGTGACCGAAGTTATGATTGCAAATTCGGGCCATTGGCTGATGGATGAAAAACCTGCCGATACAATTGCTGCCGTGCGTGATTTCCTTGACCGGAAAACCGCCACTACAAAGTCTTTGCCCGGAAAGCAAACGGCCGTTGCATCGCTCGCTCCGACTAAACAGTTTCTTCTGACGCGACGATCTCCCGCGTATTGGCGCGTCACGTTTAATCACCCGCCTCTCAACATCTTTGGCCCCGAAACTATTCCGCAGCTCAACGAAATCATCACCGCGCTGGAAACAAACGAGGACGTCAAAGTAGTCGTCTTTGACAGCGCGGTTGCCGGGTTCTTTATGACTCACTACGACTTCCTGGCGAGACCTGAGGACACGACAAGCCTGCCGCCGGGGCCGAGTGGGCTGGGGCCTTTCAACGACATGCTCGTGCGCCTGAGCCGTGCCCCGGTTGTGTCGATCGCGTCCATCCGAGGGCGCGCGACCGGTAACGGAAGCGAACTTGCCCTGGCCTGCGACATGCGTTTCGCCAGTCGCGAGAAAGCAATTTTGTCGCATTTTGAAGTTGGGGCTGGTGTGGTGCCTGGAGGTGGTCCAATGGCACGGCTGCCGCGTCTGATGGGACGCGGACGCGCACTGGAAGTGCTTCTGGGGGCCGACGACATCCCGGGCGATCTGGCCGAACTATACGGATACGTCAACCGTTCATTGCCGGATTCAGACCTCGACGGGTTTGTCGAATCCCTCGCAACCCGCATCGCATCGTTCGACAAAAGGACGATCCGCGAGACCAAGGGCTTCGTCGACGTGGCCAGTTTGCCGCCTGATTTCGAAATCGCACCGGAGTGGGATGTGTGCCTTGCCTCGATCATGCGGCCCGCCGCGCAAAAGAGGATCAAGAAGTTGATGGAGCAGGGGTTTCACAAGCCGGGTGATGTGGAAAACCGCTTGGGATATCACGTCGGCCAACTTGAGCGCTAAGCGTCTCAAGAAAGGAGAATGCTTATGTCACATCATGCCTCACGTCGCCAATTCCTCATCGCCACGGCAGGGAGGGCGGCTGTGGTCAGTCTGCCAGTGATGGTAGTCGCCGCCGAAAGCAAAAAGGACTCTCAAAATCCAAACCAAATGAAAGCAATGCAACATATGAATAACATCACAACCAAGGATGGTCTGAGTTCGCGCCTCGACAAACTTGGAATCGTTCTGCCCGCACCACCGACACCATTGGGAGCTTACGTCGAATCTTCGGCCGCCGGAAATTTACTTTTCCTGACCGGAATGCTGCCCGTGGTGAATGGCAATCTCGCGATTTCAGGACGACTCGGCGACAACCTTACAGTCAAGGAAGGTCAGGAAGCCGCGCGCATCGCCTCGCTCAACGCGCTGGCGGCCGCGAAGCACCATCTGGGCACTCTCGACCGGCTTAAAAAACTCGTGAAGCTCACGGTGCTGATCGTGACAACCGAACAGTTTGTTGATCACCCGCCCGTGGCGGACGGAGCGTCAAATCTGTTTGTTCAAATCTTCGGCCCAGAGGCAGGCCACACTCGCTCGGTCATAGGAGTCCAGAGTTTGCCTATCGGCGCGCCAGTGATCGTCGAGAGCATTTTTGAAATCGAACCGAACCACTAACAAACGAAAAACAAGCTAAACACTAGTTCAAGAAAGGAAAATTGATTATGCAAGAATTCAAAGCCTATGGCGCTTCACGCCCAAACGGCCCGCTGGAATCGTTCAGTTTCGACCCCGGCCCTCTTGGTCCGGACGAAGTCGAAATCAAAGTATCTCACTGTGGACTCTGCCACTCTGATCTTTCGATGCTCGACAACGAATGGGGCATGTCCCAATACCCGTTCGTGCCTGGACATGAGGTGACCGGGACGGTTGTTGCACTGGGCGAGGCGGCGAAGGGGCTAAAAATCGGACAGCGCGTCGGACTGGGCTGGTTCGCTCATAGCTGTCTCGAATGCCACGAATGTCTTTCCGGTGACCAACACCTGTGCGCCACTGCTCAGGGGACCATTGTTGGGCGCCATGGCGGCTTTGCGGATCGTGTTCGAGCTCAGTGGCCATGGGTTCGCCCTTTGCCCGATGCGCTGGACTTGGCAAAAGTGGGACCGCTCCTGTGCGGCGGCATCACAGTATTTTCGCCATTCCTGATTCATGAAGTGCCCTCTACCGCCCGTGTCGGGATCATTGGCATCGGTGGATTGGGACACATGGCGCTCCAATTCGCCAACAAATGGGGCTGTGAAGTACATGCCTTCACCACCAGTGACAGCAAGGAAACGGAAGCGCGGCAACTGGGCGCTCATTACGTGCACAACAGCAGGAAGGATGGGGCGTTAAAAAAACTCGGCGGAAGTCTTGACCTCATCATTTCCACCATCAACGTGCCTCAGGACGTGTCTGCTTTCCTCGACACCCTCGCGCCCAAAGGTAGCTTCCACAATGTAGGAGCCGTTCTCAAGCCGCTCGAAGTGCCCGCGTTCGGTTTAATCTTGGGCCAAAAATCTGTGGCCGGCTCGCCTACAGGCAGCCCAACTGCAATTGATCACATGCTTGAGTTCAGCGCCCGTCACTCGGTCGCGCCCGTCGTGGAATACTTTCCGATGTCGAAAGTGAACGATGCGTTTGAGCGTCTTCGCTCTGGCAAAGCCCGCTATCGCATCGTCCTCATTAATGACTTCGACAAATCTCCGTCCTTGGCTGAGTCGCGTACGAAGGAACAACCCGAGGCTGTGCTTGTGGCATGAGGCCGGTCTGTAAAATCGTTTGCCTGGCGCTTTTTATGAACACACTTCCCGGGATTGGCCAGGAACGCGTTTTTTACAAAACCGTCCAGGTGAATGGTCTCAATATCTTTTATCGCGAAGCCGGGCCTTCAAACGGCCCGGTTATTCTTCTGCTTCACGGCGTTCCAACGTCATCTCGAATGTATCAACCGATGTTGGAGTCGTCGCTCAGCACCAAGTACCGCCTGATCGCCCCAGACTTCCCGGGCTTCGGCCACTCTTCCTGGCCGAGCCCGAAAGAGTTTAGCTACACGTTCGACAATCTGGCTCAGGTGATGGAGGACTTTGCCGTCGCGCTAAAACTGAGTCGCTATACTCTATTCCTCCATGACTATGGCGGTCCGATTGGTATGCGGATGGCAGTTGTCCATCCCGAAAAAATCCAGGCCATCATTATCCAAAATGCGGTGTCCCACGAAGAGGGCTTATCTGCGTTGTGGGGGGCGCGACGGGCATTTTGGCAGGATCGTGCATCGCATGAGGCTGGATTCCGCAAGTCTTTTCTCTCCGTGGAGGCAACTCGCAACCGCCATGTGGGCACGTCTCCACATCCTGAGCGTCTGAATCCGGATACCTGGACTGACGAGTTTTTCTTTTTGAATCAGCCCGGCCAGGCGGACATTCAAACGGAGTTGTTTTATGACTACCAAACGAATGTGAAGTCGTACCCGGCCTGGCAAAAATGGCTGCACGATAATCAACCTCCCCTTCTCGTAATCTGGGGAAAATATGATGCTTCGTTCACCGTCGCCGGTGCGCAGGCATACAAGAGAGACGTGCCGGGCGCCGAAGTCCACATCCTTGAGGCCGGGCACTTTGCTCTCGATGAAAAAGCCGGCGAAATCATTGCTTTAACCGAAGGTTTCCTGACGAGACAGACCAAAAAATAAAGTCTTTGCGCGAAACGGCCACCCAACTCGCCGTGAAAAAACGAAAGCACCGTCTCTCAACAATCAGAACCATTGTGTAAAAGCACCGGAGATCCCGGGATTTCCACAGGACCAACAAGAATAACCATTCAAAAGGAAATGAAACTGCATGAAACATAGGACCACGAAATCTCGGGGAACGCTCAACGTATATAAAACCGAGAATGATATTCCCCAAGAGCTCCGGTTGAAACTCAACGTCCTGGCGAACCAGAATCTGGCGGACGCGGTGGATCTCCAGATGCAGATAAAGCAGGCGCATTGGAACGTGAAAGGCCCGCACTTTATCGGGCTGCATGAACTCTTCGACCAAATTGACGAGGCAGTGGAATCCTATGTGGATTTGATTGCCGAACGCATCGTGCAACTGGGTGGCATTGCCGAGGGCACCGTGCGTGTGGCAGCGGGCCGTTCCCGCCTCGAAGAGTATCCATTGGTCATCGCAGATGGCCGTGCTCACGTTGAAGCAGTTTCCAAGGCATTATCCACTTTTGGCCGTGAGGCCCGCGCTACAATCAATCAGGCCAACGAGTTGGATGATGCCGACACGGCGGACATCTTTACCGAGATTTCTCGTGGCATTGATAAGTGGTTGTGGTTTGTCGAAGCCCATACCCAAGCGGCACACTGAAGACTCGAACCCTCCTGTAATGCCATCAAAGAACTCGAATACGAACTTCTATGAACAGCGCAACCCTAACTGAGCAAGACTTCATGGTGATTCACAAATCGACCGTGCTCCCCGCCGGCACAGCGGCTCCCGATTTCACCCTCAAGAGCACCCCGGATGAGACGGTCACACTAAGCGACTTTCGCGGGCATCCGGTCATCCTGTTCTTTTACCCTTCTGATTGGAGTTCAGTCTGCGGAGATCAGGCGGCGCTCTATAACGAACTCCTCCCGGAGTTTCAGGAACTGGATGCCAAACTCCTCGGCATCTCTGTGGACGGCGTTTGGTGCCACCTGGCCTTCAGCCGGGATCGCAAGCTGCATTTTCCGCTCCTCGCTGATTTCGAGGTGAAAGGAGCAGTCGCGCGCCTTTATGGAGTATATCGTGAGGATGACGGAACCAGTGAGCGGGCGCTTTTCGTCATCAACGCGAAGGGCGTCATACATTGGAGCTACGTTTCTCCAGTTGGTGTAAATCCAGGCGCGGAAGGAATTCTTTCTGCATTGGAAGAGCTTCGAAACAAGGAAGAGACAAAATGAATCGGGAACCGGTCAGAACTACTACAAGACCCAAGCTCACCCTGCCGGAGGCCAATCGCGACCACATTCAAGGGCCGATCGATGCGCCTTACTTGCTCCTTGAATATGGTGATTATGAATGTCCACATTGCGGCGAAGCATATCCAATCGTGAGGGCCGTTCAGAAGCAATTGGGCAATCGACTGTGTTTTGCCTTCCGGAACTTCCCTTTGACAAACATACACCGATACGCGGCCCATGCAGCTGAGGCCGCCGAGGCCGCCGGCGCTCAGGGTCGGTTTTGGGAGATGCACGACCTCCTGTTCGAAAACCAGGACGCGCTCGCCGACAAGAACCTTGCCCAGTACGCCTCGGCTGCGGGCATTGATGCGCGTCGCGTCATCAACGAAATCTTGACCGGAGTCCACACCGAACGCGTGCGCGAGGATTTTCGGTGCGGCGCCCGCGCCGGCGTTAATGGCACTCCTACATTTTTCATAAACGGCGCGCGCTACGACGGTGAGGTCGAAGCCGACAGGCTGATTGCCATGCTCGTCAATTCCGATTGAAGTAATCAAACGCCGGAAGAAAATTCCTGCATGGCGGCCACAAGCGCTGCCGCCGCTGAGTTTATGATGATGGAGCCACAAAATGCCAGTTGATCCCGCCTAACTGACATTCGTCATTGCCTGTGCGTGGCCACTCAGCAGGCATCGGCGATGAAGTCTTCCGTCGTGTTCATCCCGCCCGCGCCCGCGCCTCTGGTTGCTCCGCCGCAACCTCGCGCCAGCAGGCGAAGAAAGTTTTCCAGTTTGTGCCTGCTGTCACTCGGTTGCTGAGGCTCCGCTGCCCGGCGGCGCGGGCGCAGGCGGGTGCGTTTCGTCCGGAGCGGCCCTGCTCTCTGGGGCGTGGTGAAGAGAGCAGTTCCGCTCCTTCAGAACGAAACGAAAAACATGAACACGACAGAAGAACTCATCACCACCGGATGCCCCGCAGTCGCTCAGCAGCCCATCAACAAAGTCATCAAACCGATCAAATTCCCGGCTCAACCGCAGGAATGGAAAATCGTTTCATTGAGGGAATGTCCCACACCCGAAAACATGCAACAGTGCGAAACACCGGATCAGGCAGCCGCCTATTGGAAATCGCACATCGCGACACACCCCTACTTCAATTCTGAATGTGAATGTCACCGAAGGCGTAGCGCCTTGACACGCGAGGCCAGAGTCGTGGGTTTCATATCGAGCAACTCGGCCGCGCCGCCGGGGCCGAAGACTTTGCCGCCGCTTTTTCTCAGCGCCGCGGTGATGCTCTCGCGCTCCTGGCGCTTCCAGTCCTCGCGCGTGAGGACAGACGCGGTCTCGCCCGGCGGCAGTTTCGTCTGATTCGGTGGGGGCGCGTCTCTCGGCGGCAACTCAAAGCGCAACGGGCCGTTCTGCGCGAGAATAACGGCCCGCTCCACGGCGTTTTGAAGCTCGCGGATGTTGCCGGGCCAGTCGTGGGCGGTGAGTTGTTCGGCATGAGCTTTGGTGAAACGCGGCGGCGGACGATTCATTTTACGGGCGGTCAGGCGGACAAAGTGCGCGGCAAGTTGGGCGATGTCTTCGCGACGCTCGCGCAGCGGTGGAATATCGAGGGGAAACACGACGACCCGATAGAACAAATCCTGCCGGAAACGGCCGGCGGCCACTTCTTTTTTCAGATCGCGGTTGGTGGCGGCAACAATGCGCACGTTGATCTTGCGCGTGCGCGTGTCGCCGACGCGTTCAATTTCCTGCTCCTGCAGGACCCGCAATAGCTTGGCCTGCATGGGCAGCGGGACTTCCCCAATCTCGTCGAGAAAGAGCGTGCCGCCGTCGGCGAGTTCGAACCGCCCGGGCTTGTCGCGCACCGCGCCCGTGAACGCGCCGCGCATGTGCCCAAAGAATTCGCTTTCGAAAAGGTTCTCGGGGATGGCGCCACAGTTGACCTTGATGAGCGCTCGGCCTTTGCGCGGGCTGTGGTCATGGATGGCCCGAGCGACGAGCTCTTTGCCCGTGCCGCTTTCGCCGGTGACGAGCACGGTGGCCTCGGTGGGAGCCACGAGCTGGATCTGCTGCATCACTTTCTGCAGACCGGGACTCTCCCCGATGATCTCGGCGAAGTCGCTGCGGATTTCCTCCAACAAATACTTATTTTCTTCTTCCAGCCGGGCGCGAAGAGATTCGATTTCCGCAAAGGCTCGAGCGTTGGCAATGCTGACGGCCGCGTGATCCGCAAAAACGCGCAGCCATCGAAAATCCTCATCCCCGAGGACGCCGGTGTCGAAGATGGCCAGCACGCCCAGCACTTCGCCATGAAAGGTCAGCGGTTGCGCGGCGACCGTGTGGATGCCGGAGCGCTTTATCCACTCTGGCTCGGCAATCCAATTCTCATCGCCGCGCAAGCCGGGCAGGAGCAACGGTTCGCCGGTTTTTCCTACGTGTCCGATTTTCCGCACGCCGAGAGGAAACCTTCGGAAGGCGCCATCAAGCCGGGTGTAATCGTGCTCAGGATCATCGGGATTGCCGGCGCTCGCGACGAGGTGCAGGCAACGAGTTTGGTCCGGGCATTCGGGACGAAAGCGGCAAGTCGCGCAAATGTCGCCCGGCTCGATGAGCCAGATGCGGGCGAGCACGACGTTCCGGCATTGGGCGATGCCACCGACTACAGACCGCAAAACTTCCGGCAAGGACCGGTTCTGAGCCATAGTGACCATCACTTGCGGGAGATTCGCGACGTTCATGGACGGAGATTACGATAATGCGTAGCGGTCACAACTACAATTCGTAATTTACGAATTACCGTAGCGGTAGGCAGCCGACCAATATTGCTGGAAAACCGCGTAATCCAAGGGTTTCTGCAATCAGTTGAACGTTGGCACGGATCATGTGATGAGGGGTGCATCGCTGCGAAACGCAGCACTGAACCAAAGCATACTCGATTGCATGAATACCTTTCCGCCGTTACCGCCGTTCACCGAGGAAACCGCGCGCCAGAAAGTCCAGGCCGCCGAAGCCGCATGGAACACGCGTATTCCAGAGCGCGTCGCGCTTGCCTATACGGAGGATTCTGAATGGCGCAACCGCGCCGAGTTTGTCAACGGCCGGCAGGCCATCATTGATCTCCTGCGGCGCAAATGGGCGCGCGAACTCGACTACCGATTGAGAAAGGAACTCTGGGCCTTCACTGGTAATCGCATCGCTGTGCGTTTCGAGTATGAGTTTCATGACGACACCGGCCAATGGTATCGCGCCTACGGGAACGAGAATTGGGAGTTCGCCGCCAATGGCCTCATGCAGCGCCGGTTTGCAAGCATCAACGATCTGCCGATTGCCGAGGCGGAGCGAAAGTTCCGCTGGGAACGGACCTCGAACACTGCCTGACTTCGGTTGCAGTTCATCTTGGCGATTAGCGTGGTGCGAGCCGGGTTCCAGCGTTCCTTTGAACCTCCGAGAACCTAGTTAGTTGCGGCAAGGGCCTGAAGATCCTTTTGCCCTTCTGCGTGGATTCTCGCTGTTACTTGTGTTGAGCAGAATTAAAACGAACAGAAACAACGATTAAGCCACGGAGCCGTGGAACAAAGTCAGTAAAAACGAAATCACAGATAATCCAAATACAAAAACAATTATGAATACGACTCAAATTTCCAAAGAAAACCCTGTATCACGAGCGGATCGGTCTCCGCAAACATATTCTCAACCGCCGAAAGGAATGCCCATGCCTGCTTCCGCCGTCCAATCCGGCCCAAGTTTCAGAACAGGAGCCGCGAAGAATTATCAGGCATGGGTTGTGAAGACGGCGAAGCAGCCGATGACGCTCGAAACCGTTGATCTCGGACCGCTCGGGGCCGAGGAGGTTGAAGTCGCTGTCGAACACTGCGGTTTGTGTCACTCCGATCTTTCCGTCTTTAACAATGACTGGGGCATTTCGCAGTACCCCGCGATTCTAGGCCACGAGGTCACCGGCCGGATCACTGCCATCGGTCCAAACACCAAGGGACTGGCGGTCGGCCAGCGCGTCGGCGTCGGCTGGTTCTCGGGTAGCGACATGCACTGTCGCCAGTGCATGTCGGGAAACCATCACCTTTGCCCGCAGGCGCAAGCGACGATCATCGGCCATCGCGGCGGGTTCGCGACACACATCCGCGCGCACTGGGCGTGGACCATCCCGTTGCCGGAGAAGCTGAACTTCGCCGACGCCGGGCCGCTGCTCTGCGGCGGTATCACCGTCTTTAGCCCGCTGGCGATGTACGCCAAGCCGACTGACCGCGTCGGCATCATCGGCATCGGCGGGCTGGGGCACATGGCCGTGAAGTTCGCCGCCGCGTACGGCTGCGAGGTGACAGCGTTCACGTCGAGCGAGAGCAAGTTCGATGAAGCCAAAGGTTTCGGAGCGAATCACGTCGTGTCGAGCAAGGACTCGGCGGCGATCAAGAAACTCGGCGGCAGCTTCGACCTCCTGATCAGCACCGTCAATGTGAAGCTCGATTGGGACGCGATGATCGGCACGCTCGCGCCCAACGGCCGGCTGCATGTCGTCGGTGCCGTGCTGGAACCGATCCCGATCGCAGCCTTCTCGCTCATCCTGCAGCAGCGCAGCGTCTCAGGTTCGCCGACTGGCTCGCCGGTGGCGATCGAGACGATGCTGGACTTTGCTTCACGGCACAACGTCGTTCCGCAGACTGAGCACTTCCCGATGAGGAAGATCAACGAGGCGTTCGCCCGGCTTGAATCCGGGAAAGCACGTTACCGGATCGTGCTGGACGCGGATTTCTGATCCGCTTGACCATCGAATTGTTTCTAGTGGCAAAACGTTTTCGAGGTAAACAACCATGAGCACCCCACAAAAGACAGCCATCGTGACGGGAGCATCGCAGGGGATCGGCGCGGGAATCGTGAAAGCGTTTGTCGAACACGGTTTCAACGTCGTAGCCAATTCCCGGAAGGTGACCCAGTCCACCGAGGTCGCGGCTTCCAGCCACGTCGCTCTGGTGGACGGCCACATCGGCGAGCCGGCAACCGCCGCCAGGATCGTCGAAACGGCGCTGTCTCGCTTCAAGTCGATCGACGCACTGGTGAATAACGCCGGCATCTTCTTCACCAAGCCCTTCACGGACTACACAGCTCAGGACTTCAAGTCGCTCGTCTCGACGAACGTCGAGGGGTTCCTATACGTCACCCAGCTCTCCATCAAGCAAATGTTGGCGCAGAAGACCGGCGGGAGCATTGTCACGATCACCGCGGCCCTGGCTCGCAACCCGATCCGGGGCGTCACGGCGGCGGTGCCGATGATCACCAAAGGCGGTCTGGAAACGATCACCCAGCACCTGGCGATGGAGTACGCGAAAGACGGCATCCGCGTGAACGCCGTCGCGCCGGGCGTCGTCTACACGCCGATGCACCGGGATACTCCGAAGGACGTGATGGAGAGCCTGTCGCCGATGGGTCGGCCTTCGACGGTCCAGGACATTACGGACGCGGTCATATACCTAACCGAGGCTGCGACGGTCACTGGTCACATCCTGTACGTCGATGGCGGTTCTCATGTCGGCCGCTGGTAATTGAAGGGAGGTTTTGTCATGACCACACACTCAACAACCGCCGAGGATCGTCTCGCCAAGCTCGGCATTCATCTGCCGGATGCGCCAACGCCTTTTGGTGCGTATGTGCCTGCCGTTCAGACGGGCAACCTCCTGTTCCTGAGCGGGATGCTTGCCACCTCGGGCCACACGGCAACGGTCGTTGGTGTCGTGGGCAAAGACCTTGACGTGAAGGCAGGCCGAAAAGCGGCGTACACGGCCGCGCTCAATGTGCTTGCGCTCACGAAGAAGCAGGTAGGTTCGTTGAACCGCGTGAGGCGCGTCGTGAGGCTCGGCGTGTACATCGCCGCGACGCCTGAGTTCACTGAGCATCCGAAGGTCGCCGATGCGGCGTCGGAGTTGCTTCGAGATGTCTTCGGCGAAGAGACCATCTCTTCGCGCCTTGTCTTTGGTGTCGCGAGCCTTCCACTCGGTTCGCCGGTCGAACTGGAAGTCATCTTGGAAGTGCAGCCCTGATCCAACCGGCGACGAGGAACTTTCCTGAGGGTACGAAGATAATTCACAAGACAACGGCGATGTGGGCCAACACCAGAGTCTCGGAACGGCTCGGCACCACGTACGCGAAGGAACCAGTCATGGAGGTTCTATTAGGTGTTGCGCTCAAGACGAGCTCGACCTACGTGGACCAGATCTGATCGGTCGTGCTTGATGACGCTTTTGCCGCTGAGCCTAAACGACATGTTCTCCCCGAGGATGACTTGGCTCGGTCTGGTCGCCATGCTCATGTTGAACATAAACCCGCGAGCCCTCTCGCTTCGGAGGGTCATAACCAAGGAAGGAGTACGCCACATGCGTCATCTCATCGCCCTCTTATGCCGACTCTCAGTTTGTGTATGTAAACGGAGCGTCCTTGCGGCCGGGCTTGGCTTCTGTATGGTTGCCAGCGTGTCGGCTGAGGATATTGCCGTTTCTGAGCAAACCTTTTGTTGCATCCTTGACTGGCCAAAAGTCAGAAATACGCGCTTCAAGCACTCTCATCAGGGGAAGTTGAAAGAGGCAATGCGTATCCTCCGAGACAGCATACCGGACAGGGAGTATCCGGTTGGCACCATCCTGCAGCTTGTGCCTTTCGAAGCCATGGTGAAGCATCCGCGTGAGAAATTTCCCAAAACGAACGGCTGGGAGTTTTTCTTTTTGGATGTCTCCGAGGCAGGCACTCAGATCAAAGATCGGGGAGACAACGTCGTCAACCTCTCGCAAGGGGTGACGTGCCTAAGTTGTCATCAGCCTGCGGCGAGGTTCGACTTCGTGTGTGAAAAGGGGCACGGCTGTGCTCCTATCCCATTCGATGATCAGAAGATCGGCGAGCTTCAGAGGGCAGACCCTCGTTGTGCCAAGACGTAGGGGATGGGTATGAACCAAAAACTAGCGCAGGGCGATGGGCTTATGGCCATTCAACCTAATCAGACAAGGAGGATGCACATGTGTGACGATGCGAAAGACGGGCCATGAGGCATGAACAGACCGTAGCGCACCGTCTCATCAAGGTCAGATCATTACAGATACCTACAACGTTAGTGTGGAGGTGTGCCATGTATACCAAGATCTGGGTCATGAGTGTCATTTTGGTGGGTTTTCTTGGCGGCGTATGGTTCAGCAGCAGTCAT
>Ga0137415_10005761_pt1 | contig 12266 bp, 12 predicted proteins | sample CZODoug3_1_1_16f_FD_183082 | JGI IMG/M metagenome (GOLD analysis project Ga0137415, IMG submission 183082) | Vadose zone soil fungal communities from Angelo Coast Range Reserve, California, USA - CZODoug3_1_1_16fungal (Hybrid Assembly) | ecosystem: Environmental > Terrestrial > Soil > Vadose...
TCCTATCCTCCCGGGGAAGAAGCTGGGAAGGGTTCGGCTGTTCGCCGATTAAAAGGGTACGCGAGTTGGGTTTAATAACAAACAATATAAAACAATATATAATCATAATATTCAATTTAATTTTTTAGTGGCCGTAGGCAGAAGATTATAATTTTATGATTAGTTTTAAAATACTTATATTGAGATATAAGCCCCATCTAAATTAATTAGATGAAAATTGGATAAAATGCAAGGAACACTGTATTATACAGTCAATTTGCAGCCAAGCGTGAAAGAGTGAATAATTGAATAATTATATATTTCACGAAGGTTCAACGACTAACAGGTGAGTCTCACTAACAATAATCCTGACACGAACATCCAACATTCTTTCTCTACTATAATAGGAGTAAGGATGATGACATAGTCTGAACAATAACGTGAGTTATTGAAGTAGTGATTAAAGGTCATTACGGTAACAAAATTGTTAATACGACGTGAGTCAGTATGGTCCCTATCTTCTGGAGGGATAAATAGTAAAAGGAGGCAGACCTTCTAGTACGAAAGGATCAATAGGCTGTGTTTCTCTAGTGTACCAATTGTTGAAGTTTAATTTAATTATTTAATCTCTAAGTTTGATTTTTGGCCTTGCTGGGCATAAATATTATTTAAAGATTTTTATTAGATAAAATCAGTAAGCATAGTTGGGTAGCCACAAACATAATAGATAAGCGCTGAATGTATATAAAGCAAGAATCTAACCTCTGGATACTATCAATAGTTTGCCTAGGTCTCTTTTTAATAGGCTTAGGTACACTCCTTTTTAGTCGCCTTGCAGTAGTTAAAACTAGGTAAGGTAACTGAATGTTTATAAGAAATAGATCATTTCTAAATAGGGTGCAAATGAATATACTGTGAAGTATTTAGTTTAGCATTACTAATTTATCAAGTAGACTTGATGTTAATAATTGTTAATTTTTTACCATTTAATAGCCTCACATCTATAACCTTGGGCATAAATATATAATACAAAAGGGTAGTCGGAGACCAGGGCATACTCATTCTATGTCCGCATGCCTCCCTTTGGAGGCAAAGGAGGGCAGGGCTCTAAAGCAATAAAGAGCGCAATAAGGCATATGGATTAGGCAGAGGATAAAATATTCTTAATTTAAATAAATATTTTTTATAATAAATTAAATTATCTTATAAAATATAAATTCTTAATTTATATACAGAATTTATCTATAAAATATTATTGGATCCTTCTATAACCCGGGCTCTGCTCTAGCCTGGCTAAGCCTTTTATTCTAAATAGAATAGCTTCCATATGGCTGCCCTAAATTTAAAGCACTCATCCTTGTTGCCATAATTTATAATGAAAGGAGCTAGTACAGTTAAAGGCAGGAATATTATGATTAATTATTATATTTAATAGAGTTAAGAGGGAATTGAACCCTAATTTTATAGACTTTGCAGGTCTACTACAGAACCATCTGTAAACTTAACTCTTTTTATTTCTGTTTCTTAAACTTCATTCTTTTAAGGCCACTAATAATAATTGATATAATAATCTTTATATTTATATTTATATTTAAAAAAATATATTTTAAAAGAAGTGATTAGTAATAAATATTATTTTATTATTATAGGGAAAAATTAAACCCATTTATTTTATATTTTATTTATTCAAGGGCGAAAAATAATTAGGCCAGGCTAAGCCATAAAACTTCTAAATTTATAATCCCGTAATAATTATATTAATAAAATAAGTAATATTTTTATTAGCTTAATTTAATAATGTGCCTGGCGCCTACCTTTTTATTCTAAATAGGGCTCAGCGGGCCCAGCAATAAGGCACAAGGATTAGGGCAATCACTAATGAGGCTAGAGCTTATTTTTAATTAATGTTGAAAAATCTAAGGCTAAAGGTCTAAATAAAAATATAAAATCGGCAGAAAAATAAAGCCTATAATTTAACGGTAGAATAATTTCTTGATGAGGAATCTGTAGAAGTTCAAATCTTCTTGGGCTTAAATTAAATTTAATATTATAAATGTTATTTTTTTAATAGAATAGTTATAGTGTCATACTGGCCTTGCCATAATTTCTGCGCCTGCTTGCCTAGCATCGCTTAAACAAGGGCCTCCAGCCAAAATAATAAGAAATATAGGGCCTCATCCTTTCTTTGGCCTCTAGGCCGCTAAAGCATAGGAGGTTATAAATATAATATATTAACATATAAGTTAAATAATATATTAACTTAATATAATAAATATTAATTTTAGCTCAATTTTCATTAATTAAAATTTAATATATAAATATAATTATTAATAAATTAAATGTTCTTTACTTTACCTGTCTATAAATAAAGGGCAAACTAAAAAATAAATTATTCATTATTTAATTTAAAATTTTAAAATAGTAATGTTAAATTTATAATAAAAATACAAAAATGAGATTACTAAAATCGCATGTTTTACTTAGATTATTTAATTCTTATATAGTTGATTCACCAGAACCAGCTAATATATCTTATTTATGGAATTTTGGTTCATTATTAGGAATGTGTTTAATAATACAAATATTAACAGGAAGTTTTTTAGCAATGCATTATCAACCTCATGTAGATTTTGCGTTTTCATCAGTAGAACACATAATGAGAGATGTTAATGCAGGTTATATCATTAGATATTGCCATGCTAATGTAGCTTCATTCTTCTTTATTTTCGTATATGCACATATTGGAAGAGGATTATATTATGGATCATATAGATCACCTAGAGTATTATTATGGTCAATAGGAGTAATAATATTAGTATTAATGATGGCTATAGCATTCTTAGGATATGTATTACCTTATGGACAAATGAGTTTATGGGGAGCTACTGTTATTACTAATTTATTAAGTGCTATTCCTGTATTTGGTCAAGATTTAGTAGAATTAATTTGGGGAGGATTTAGTGTAAGTAATGCAACATTAAATAGATTCTTTTCTTTACACTTTTTATTACCTTTCTTATTAGCTGCTTTAGCAGTAGCACATTTAATTGCTTTACATATACATGGATCAAATAATCCTAATGGAATAACTGCTAATACTGATAGATTAGCTTTCCATCCTTACTTTATTTTTAAAGATTTAGTAACTATATTCTTATTCTTATTAGTATTATCTATTTTAGTATTCTATTATCCTAACTTATTAGGACACAGTGATAATTATATTCCTGCTAATCCAATGCAAACTCCTCCTTCAATTGTACCTGAATGGTATCTATTACCTTACTATGCTATATTAAGATCTATTCCTAATAAATTATTAGGTGTTTTAGCTATGTTTGGTTCATTATTAATTTTATTAGTTTTACCTTTAACTGATGTATCTAGAATTAGAGGTTGCCAATTTAGACCCGCTATGAAATTAGCATTCTGGTTCTTTGTAGTTGATTTCTTTATCTTAATGTGGATTGGATCTCAACACCCTAATACACCGTATGTAGAAATAGGTCAAATTGCTACTGCATTCTATTTTGCATGGTTCTTAATTATTGTTCCAATGGTAGGTTTAATAGAAAATACTTTAATGGATCTAGCTACAGATAATAATTAATTAAAAATATTTTAATAATACTTAACTTATACCCCCCCGCCTGCCTCCCTATGGAGGCACAGGCAGCCTATGCTCCACAAGAGAACCGGATAAATAAGTAAATTATTTTAAAAGAAACAAGTAATAATATTATGAGCTGAAATAGTTTAATTGGTTAAAACATACCATTCATGACGGTATAACAAAGGTTCAATTCCTTTTTTCAGCTATGAACTTTATATTTTATATTTATATCCTCGTATTTTTATTATTAGAATTTCTAATAATTTATTCTTTAAAAGTAATAGTAAAATTAATATTATTAATTTAATTTAGATAAATATAAAAATATTTCTATATAACTCTGCTTGCCTAGCACCTAAAGGTAAGCGTAAGCGCTAATTTCACATAAAAATAAAGAATTTTTTTATTAGAAAAATATAGTTAAAAATCAAATTCTTTTAGTTTAATGGTTAGAACTGCATTCTTCTAAAGTGTTAATTTTGGTTCGAGTCCAAAAGAGAATAAATATAAAAATTATTAATAAAATAGTTATAGTGTTTTACAAATTAAAACAACTATTATTAATTTTATAAATAATTTACTACTATAAAACACACTAATAATTTTACTATTATTAAATAATAATTTATCCTTGCTCTAAATTTAATAAGAGCCCTCCTCCGACTATAGCGCACTTCCATATTGGTGCGTACTATTTTTAGCGTGCGAGCGTGTACTAATTATAATGCCCAGCCTAGGTCAACTCTACTAGCCTTATCTTCTCCGGCCTTTCCTTAGAAATTAGTGGCCTACTAAGCGTTTTAAATTTTAACTATTGGTTTAAAAATTAAGGTTGTGAAACTAGGATGGTCAAAAGAATTTATATAAATAGCACTGCTATTTTATAGGCAATAAAATTAAGGCAACCCCTTGATCTAAATATAAGCATATTAAATTTATGACAGAAGAAATATTTGATAATTTAAAAATCTTCATTGAAAATTATTAAATATTAAAAATATACTCATTCATTTTTAACTAAATAATTAATTATTTAATTCAAATTATGAATAAATATTCACTCTTTCTATAGAATAAAAGCCAAACATCGCAATATAATATATAGCCTCTGTGCTTATAAAACCAGCAATAGCAGCTCCACTAATTCTAAGGGCCAGCTCAATTCTTTCCCTGCGTTTGAAAGAGCATCTATATGAATTAAGGCAGCCTGCCTGTGCCTCCGTAGGAAGGCAGGCAGGGTGGGAGCATGGCAAATAGACATATTATATGATGCTTATATTAATAAATATATATATTCATTGCATAACAGTATGTTCTATTTATATTATGTAGAGTTTGGAGCCTTTGACGAGGCAATAGAAATAATGATAAGTAATAAAAATAAATATACAAATGAAAAATATTTTAATAGATATATTAGCTTTTGGAGCTTTACTTTCTAGTGTATTAGTTATAACATCTAAAAATCCTGTAATAGCAGTAATCTTTTTAATCTCTGTGTTTGTTAATGCAGCAGGATATTTAATTTTATTAGGTGTAGGATTTATAGGAATATCTTATATTATAGTATATGTTGGAGCTATTACAGTATTATTCCTTTTTGTAATTATGATGATTAATATAAAATTAACTGATATATTAGAAACTGGTTCACAATATACAAAAAATTTACCTTTAGCTTTAGCAATAGGATCATTATTTATTTATGAAATCTTTACTATAATGCCATTTAGTTTTAATAATGTATCTATAATTTCTGTATTATTAGAAACTTTAACTAATTTTAATGGTTTATTATTTAATTCTGAAATATCTGCTATTAATTCTGTTAATACTGCTTATAATCCTAATATTGCTGACACTACATTTACTAATTTCTTACAAATTGAAGCTATTGGACAACACCTTTATACTTCTGGTGCATTCTTATTAATAATTACTAGTGTAATTTTATTATTAGCTATGGTAGCACCTATCTTCATTTCTAGAAATCATTCTAAAATATAATTATTTATATCTTACCCCCCCCTCTATTTACATTTTTATAATTCCACAAATAAATATTCTTTACTAAATTCGTAACCTTTAATCAATGCTATTTGATAGCCAAGTTTACTTACAGCTTTTAATTCTTCACTAAAATAGACACCTATGGCCCCAACTACCAGTAGGATAAATAGTATTACCATCTTTATGTAATGGTAATACAGGTCTTTCCATACTGTGTGGACAGAATATTTTAACTAAAGCAAATCCAAAAATTGATTATAACGTTCTATTACTTAAATCGATTAAATTAGGTGATACTAAAGTATAAGGCATTGGGTTTAACATAAAAGAGACTTATAATTTAATTAAATAGGGGATCTAGTTAAATCTGGTATAATAATATCCTCCTAAGATATTGGTTAATAGTTCAAATCTATTGGTCCTTTAATTTTATTTATAAGATTATAATCAAATTTAATTAAAATAAGTACATGCCACAAGCACTCATTACTGTTGTATGGTTAAAACCTGTGCCTGCGGCAGCCGTGTATATAATAAGAAATTAATAATACTTAAAACTAATTGTTACTTAAATATTTAATTTACCCCTCTATAAATTAAATTTTAAATAATAAATCTAAAATAAATGAAATAAATATTGTTGATTAATAATTTATCCCCCATTTAAATTTAAGTTAAATTTATCATCCCAAAATCTTGTTACATAAACAACTAATATTTCAGGTGTTAAGGAAATATTGCTAAGTGGATAATTTTTTAATTGAATCATTGTTTAAAATACTGATTTAATATATTTATAATCGTTAAATTACTGTGAGCATCCTCCAATAATATATCCTAGTTAAATTCCTTTTCCAGGCAAACGAGCGCCCCCCATAAATTCGAAACATTTAGATATAGCCTCAATATCCCAATATCTATATTTATTAAAAGAGAATATATCTAATATATGTGTATTTTATAATATTTCTTAATACCTACCATCTGTCTAGTACAATTATCCCACCTTTATCTATAAGGTAAAGGATGAAGCACGTGCTGTGGAAGAGATGACGATGACAGTGATTAACATGAGGTATAATACGAGAATATTATGGTGTGTTAGCGTAGAATTTAAATATATTGTAGTTATAATAATGAATAGATCAACAATGTTAAAAGTTATGTTTAAAGTAAATAAAATATTTACTGTAATAAATAAATATTTTTATATTTTACCTTTAATATCAATGGTAACTAGTCTAAATGATAATAAAATATTTAGAATAATAAGAGAAATTATAAAAATAATAATAGTTGTTAATATTGTATTGGGTGTAGGTTTAATAATATATTTTACTGATATTGTAAGTCCAATAAATACTACATTATCAATATATAATGATCTCTTGGAACCTTACATAGAATTAATAAAAACTATATGGGATAAAATTATCAATTACTTCACTCCAACCTTTAAGGGTATAGAATCTCCAACTTCAAGCATTAAAAATGAAGTAGAATCAATATTAAAAGATGCAACTTCTCAAATCAAAGAAGGAGTTAAAGAAGGAGTTAAAGAAGCTTTAGATGAAGCATTATCACAAATGCATGAAGATGAAGCAAACTCTGATCTATTAAAACAATTAGCTCTATTTAGTTCAACAATATTCTTTATTTATTTTATATTTATTTTACCTGGAGGATCTCCAATTACACCAGAAGATTTAGCACAATACAATTGGATGAATCAATCATTAATTGAAATAAAAATAACAGTTAAGGATTTTATTATTTCTTTATTTAGTAATCCAAGTAATCCAAGTAATCCCGGAGGATCTCCGAGCACACCTGGTAACAATGGAGTTATTAATTTACCTAGCCCTATTTCACAATCAAGCAGTGGAAGTACTGTTACCCCCTCCTTATTTAAGGATAAGAGCGAAGTAGGAATACAAACTATTTTAAATGGAACAACAGTTGGAAAGATGGTTGAAACCACAAGTATTTTAGCAGATGTTTTAGGTCCAGAAGATTCTAATATGATTCAAGATAAAGTAAATGAATTAATTAAAAATATTACAGATTAATTATCCCCCTTACAATAGAAAATAGATCTTTTAACTTAGTGGGGTAGCTTCGCGGTCAAGCCATAGGCTGGAATCATTAAGGCAGGGGGATATTAACAAATAATTTATTTATTTGTTATTTCATTATAATTATATGGTCTTGTAGAAGTAAATATATTATCACCATTAAAGTTTTTATAGATGTTTACTCTTTTGTTAGAAGTAACTCTTAATCTATATAATACTTCATCTATAGAAATATCACCAGATAATACTTTTGTAAACCATTTATGTTGTTTTAATTTTAATTCAGAATTTTCAACTAATAGATTTTCTAGCATATCTATTGTAATATTAGTCATAGTTTTAAAGGTGACACCTTTAACTTTAATTATTTCTTTACAATCAGTGGTTATTAAACCATAAACTTATGCCTTAAGGCAGGGAGCAAGGAATACAGCTTTTTTAATAGTATATTCTAATTTAACTTGTCCAAGTTTAGGGCCTCCGGCCACAAATTAATAATTAAAGATTTAACACTTAATTTAATTCAATTAACCTTTATTATTCCATCTAGACAGTAGGTAGGGGCCCAAAATGGAAGAATTAACCTTTTCTTTTATAAGACACACCCCCCTAACCCGCTACTTCCTTGGCCTCCGGCCAGCAGAGCCATAAGGCAAGGGAGGGACTCCCATTATCAAAAGGGCGGCCCTTGATTCAAGGCATAGCCCTAAATAATAACGATGAACACTCACAATCCATTTTAAAACATAAATCTATGAACCCGCAGGTCCGATATAGAGAGAACTAATATTTATTAAACCCAAAGTTTAGGGCCTCCGGCCAAGTCAAGGGGGGATAAATTATTATAAATATTATTAATAAAAGAGTTTATGAAATCCAAAGTAAGAAATTATAACTCTTAGAACTTTCAAACTTTAAGGATTTAAATGAAGTATTAATTAATTTTAATAGTATAATACAACGAGTCGTAGTAAATAGGTTCAGTTTTATCGAAGATTCCATCATTATGAATATGAAGTCTTTTATTAGATGTTGATTTTAAAGTATAGATTACATCATTTGTAGTAATTTCACCATTGATTACCGATTTAAACCATTTTTCCTGAGTAAATTCTCTAGTTGAATCTTTAATTAGTAGAGCTTCTAAATCAGTAAAATGTAATGTTTTAATTACTTCTTTAGTTAAACCTTTAACTTTGATTATTTCTTTATTTTCAGATGTTATTAAACCATAAACTTATGCCGTTAGGCAGGGGGCTAAGAATACAGCTTTATTGATTGTATGTTCTAATTTTACTAGACCAAGTTTATTTCCAATCAAATGATCAGATAAAGGTTTATTAATAACAATGCTATCGGTATCAGAGTAATATAAATTAAAATCAGGATTATTTTTAAATTGAGACATAAATATTCTAGCATTTGATCTCCGATCATGAGGTAATAGCTGATGCAATAGCTACATTAACTTCAGTACCAAAGAAGAAATCATCTTTCTCATTATAATTAATATCAGTAAATTGTTTAGAACAAATAATAATATGATTATCTAATTCACACCCTCGACCTCCGATCAGCAATGATCTTAGAACCATATAAATCTAATTTAGTAGAAACTAAAGATTTATCATCTTCACTAACATTATCTAATATTTCTAATCTAGTGATTTCATCTTTCATACCAAATTTACCATACAAGCTATTCATTAATAATTTAGCAATCATATTCGTGATCGGAGATCAAGGGATCTGATTTAGGATATTCTAATCTAAGTTTATATAATTCGTTAATATAACCTTCGAATATGTTACCTTCTTCAAATTTATATCCTTTAATTATTTCAAACGTATAACCACATTTTATAGCATTATCCATTTCTTTAGAAAAGATCCAACCTTCCCAATATCCTAGTTGCCGCAGGCAGCAGCGATAGTTCTTAAACCATTAACAGTTTTAATTCTTCTTTGTAAAATAGGATGCTCTAAATTATGTGGAGATTCAATTTTACAATAGAAATAACCAAATGCTTCTGGATCAATTCTTCTAATATCTCCTTCAAATGCTATAGGTTTACTTGTGGCCTCAGGCCTAGGCATTGGATTATTACACATAACAGTAGGATATAATGAATTAACATCATAAGAAAATAATTCTTGATATTCCACATTTTCAGTAGATAACCAAGGACTAATTCTATTATGAGGGATATACACATCCACAGGTCTTGACCGGAGGTCAGCCGGTATATGATAATCTAATATTCTTTTCTATTACACCGTGTAATTGATATACAGTATTTTCGGGCATATAATGTGTTTTAAATAATTTCATGGTTAATGAGGGTAATGTTAAACATTTATGAATATTAATTTTCCATTTATTGAATATTAATTCATTAAATTTAGTTAATATTTCATGTAATACTTTACAATCTAATTTACAATATTTAACTGCTTCATTTTTGAAGTTCCATTCTTTATCAACAAAAGATTTAGATAATGAAACATATTGTTCAATTGTAAGATCATTAAAATATTCAAATCTAGGAAATACCCCGTTATAAAAAATATCATTTAATTTATATGGGAATATTCCTTTAATATCAGTTAGATTATAAATTAAGGCTAAACTTCTTAAAGAACTAGGAAGTAATAAAAATGAATCTTTAAATATTATTGTTTTACCACTATGTTCACAACCTTCAATATTTAATTTTAATTTAATTGTAATTAATTTACCATTAAATAATAAAGGATCTACTATTCCAAATGGTAGTAAATGTTTTAAAATAAATAAACCATCAAACTTTGAGAAATTATGAGCATAAACTGTTAAAGTTTTATTTTTATCATTAAAGAAAGTTAATAAACCTTTAATAAAATTAGAAAATAATTCTTGTTGATTATTACCAAAAGATTCTATATAATCTGTACCATTAAATGCTGATATTAAATAAGGAGTAATTTTATTATTTATTAGAACAGTTTCAATATCAAAAGTAACAAAATCGGTGATTAAACTAGAACTTGCTCCGAAGTCTCCTGAACGCTTTTGCGTTCAATTGTTTTTCAACTAATACTATTTCACCATCTATGAAATGTAAAGTAGTTTTACCGATTTCTCTTTTGAAACCTTCACCGAATTTACTATCAATCCATTTAAAATCTGATAGCCCTAATATTGTTACTTTATTTGTAATTTCATCTAAACTTACATCGATTTCATAAATTCTTTTATTATCAGATACAATATATCTTGTATAACTTTCTAGTAAAGATTTACTTCTAACTGTTCCATAATCTTCTGGATCCATTGATATTGGTAATTTAATTCTATTAAAATCATGGAATACTATTTCTTTATCAGATAAATCTTCTAATAATATTCTATCTGATGCATTTACTTTCCCATCTTTAATTATATAACTAAATATAATTTCTGAAATAGTTAAAGGTTGATAGGAATCGATTAAGATACCCAATCTTTCTTGTAAATATCCAGTAAATAATTCTTGATCATTAAATTCTACTCTTCTTAATGGAGCTATAGTTTTATAACCTCCAAATTTATCATCTGAATATTTAACTTTACATATAATCATTAAATGTTTTACAGCTTTAGAATTTTCAATTATTGGACTAAACACATCTTGCCAGAATTTTATAATATAAGAATTTAATACTTCATTTGTAAGTATAATTTTATTAATATTATAAGTTTGGTATTTTATCATTATTATGGATTTAAGTTATTAAGATATTTGAAATATAAATTCCTCTCTATTGCATAGTAGCGGGTAACGAATCGATACGAATATCGATTATTAATAGATACCATGGTCGTATTAACCATAATTTATAATATCTTTACTTATGAAAGACTCTACACAATCCTAAGTAAATTAATACTCCAACTTGCATAGTCAATTAGCTTGCATAGAGGTGGATAAGCGACTACTTCACAACTTAATATTATAATTATTAAATGAGATTGATATAGAAAATTAATATTATAAATATCTTAACGATACTTTTACTTTTTACAATATTTTTCAAGAATTAAACCCTAGAACTGAAAGTCCAACAAAGCTAAATAAGTATAAGAACAATGTATGAAAAGGGGGGGTAATTAAGCATTAATTAAAAATAAATTAGTAAGGTGCTATATCAAAGGCAACTAATATACTAGGTACTAAAATAATGAATGCCACTGCTACTGGTAATAAATTTAACCAACATAATTCAATTAAAGCATCATATCTTAATCTAGGTAAAGTAGCTCTGAACCAAACGAACATAAAACAGAATATACATGTTTTAAGACCTAATACTATTGATGTAATATTTATATAAGATTCATTTACAAATAATTCAGGGAAATTATAACCACCTAAGAAAAAAATAGCTGTGATAGTACTAAATAATACTATAGAACAATATTCAGCTAAGAAGAAGAATACAAATGGTACACTTGAATGTTCAGTGAAGAAACCAGCTACTAATTCTGATTCTGCTTCTTGAAGATCGAAAGGAGTTCTAGAAGTTTCCGCTAAGATAGAAATGAAATAGAAAATAAATACAGGTAATAA
>Ga0137415_10005764_pt1 | contig 12264 bp, 6 predicted proteins | sample CZODoug3_1_1_16f_FD_183082 | JGI IMG/M metagenome (GOLD analysis project Ga0137415, IMG submission 183082) | Vadose zone soil fungal communities from Angelo Coast Range Reserve, California, USA - CZODoug3_1_1_16fungal (Hybrid Assembly) | ecosystem: Environmental > Terrestrial > Soil > Vadose...
AACGCGCGCGTGGTGGTGGAACCCGGCGTGATTAATTTGGATGTGACCGGCCGCGTCGCGCCGCAGGAATATTTTTATGCGCCGGATCCGTCTTCGCAATCGGTTTGCAGCATTGGCGGAAACGTGGCGGAAAATTCCGGAGGCGCGCACTGCCTGAAATATGGATTTACCACCACGCACGTTTTGGGATTGGAAGTGGTGCTCGCGGACGGTTCGCTTGTGCATCTGGGCGGAAAAACTTTGGATGCGCCGGGATACGATTTGATGGGAGTTTTTGTCGGATCGGAAGGGACGCTGGGGATCGCGACGAAAATTGTTCTGCGCGTTGTGAAGCGGCCGGAATGCGTGCGTACGCTGCTGGCGGCATTTCCTTCCACGAATGAAGCGGGCGCGGCAGTCAGCGACATAATCGCTGCGGGTATGCTGCCCGCGGCGATTGAAATGATGGACAATCTCGCGATTCAAGCGGCGGAAGCGGCGGTGCACGCGAATTATCCGGATTGCGGCGCGCTGCTGCTGGTGGAATTGGACGGACCGGTGGCGGAAGTTGCCGCGCTGATGGCGCATGTGGATGAAATTTGCAGGAAGAATAAAGCGTGGGAAATTCGCGTGGCGCAATCGGATTCAGAGCGCGCGCTGGTTTGGAAGGGGCGCAAGGCGGCGTTCGCGGCGATGGGGAGAATTTCGCCGAACTATATTGTGCAGGATGGCGTGATCCCGCGCACGGAATTGCCAAATGTGATGCGGGAAATCGGGCGGCTCAGTACGGAAGCTGGATTGCGCGTGGCGAATGTGTTTCATGCGGGGGACGGGAACTTGCATCCGCTGGTTTTGTTTGACCGGCGAGTCCCCGGGCAAGAAGAAACGGCGGAAGCGCTTTCGAGCCGGATTTTGGAATTGTGCATCGCGGCGGGTGGGTCGATTACAGGCGAGCACGGTGTTGGCGAAGACAAAAAGAAGATGATGTCGAAAATGTTCAGCGAGCCGGATTTGGAGACGATGCAGCGGGTGCGCTGCGCGTTTGATCCTCTGCAGCTTTCGAATCCGAGCAAGATATTTCCGCGCCCGCGGCTTTGCGGGGAAAAGCCGGGCGAATATGTAGCGCATCCTCTGGAAACGGCGGGAATCGCGGAGCGATTCTGAATGGACGCCAGCGTTTCTGCAAAATCAAATGCCAGCACATTTGAGACAGATGTTCGCGGGATCGTGACCGCGAAGCACGTTCGAACCGCAGTAGCGAGCGATGCTGTGGCTGGCGCGCGGCCGAGCCTTGTTGTGGAACCGGGGAACGAGCAGGAGCTGGCGAAGGTTTTGAAGCTGGCGAACGCAGCGGGGTTGGCGGTAATTCCGCGGGGCGGGGGAACGAAGCTGGAGTGGGGCAATCGGCCGGCGCGTGCGGATGTGATTGTGTCGACTGCGCGACTGGATCGCGTGATCGAGCATGCCTGGGCAGACTTGACGGTGAGCGTAGAGGCTGGATGCACGATTGGGAAATTGCAGGAGACGCTTGCCAAGCATGGGCAGCGGCTGGCGCTGGATGCGCTGTGGCCGGAGCGCGCTACGGTGGGAGGAGTGCTGTCGACGAATGACAGCGGGGCGCTGCGTTTGCGATTTGGCTCGCTGCGGGACTTGGTGATTGGCGTGACGCTGGCGCTGGCGGACGGGACGGTGGCGAGCAGCGGCGGGCGCGTGGTGAAGAATGTGGCGGGGTACGATTTGCCGAAGCTGGTGACAGGAGCGCTCGGAACACTCGGCGTCATTACGCGGGCCTTTTTTCGATTGCATCCGCTTCCGAAGGAGACGCGGACGATTTCTTGCGTGACGGGGGATGTGCCGGAGGCGCATCGGCTGGTGCTGGCGATTCAGAATTCGAAATTGGCGCATTCGGCATTGCAGATTTGCTGTGGAGCAGAGATGCAACCGCGAGTCGATGTTTTGTTCGAGGGCTCGGAAGCAGGGTTGACGGCTCAATTGGAGCAAGTGAAGTCGATGATGAGCTTAGCAACGATTACCGATGCGGGCGGAGATGTGTGGAACGCGCGGCAGGGGATTTGTTCGGCGGGGAAGCAGAGCAAGGGCGAAGTTGCGGTGGTGAAATTTGCCACCTTGCCGGCGCAAATTGCAGAGACTGTCGCAACGATTGCGAGCTTATCGGTTCCGGATGTGCCTTGGAAAGTTGTGGCGCAGGCGATAGGGATTGGGTGGGCGCGGCTGGAGGGCAAAGTGTCGACGATTGATTCTGTGCTGCGAGAGCTTCGTGCAGAGCTGGAACGCCGTGGGGGCTCGTTGGTAGTTGCGCAGCGGCCTGCGGGGATGACGGACTTCGACGCGTGGGGGCCTGCGGGCGATGCGTTGCCGCTGATGAGCGCGGTAAAGTGGCAATTCGATCCTCAAGGAACGTTGAATGGTGGGCGATTTGTGGGTGGGATTTGAGTGGCGAGAGAAGCAGAAGGAAAGATAACGCACCCTTCGCGGCTCAGGGTAAAGAGACGCAGAGTCCGCTGAGTCGTCGCAGAGAAGAGAAACGATGAGAGGCGAAGTGCAAAAGATGGCGCAGAGCGCGTTTGATGCGCAGCATCCGCCTTCGCGAGAGATTATCGATCAGTGCGTGCACTGCGGATTTTGCTTGCCGGTTTGTCCGACGTACGCGTTGTGGAACGAAGAGATGGATTCGCCGCGCGGGCGTATTTACTTGATGAAGCTGGCGGCGGACGGACAGGCGACGATTAATTCGCAGTGGGTGGGGCACTTCGATAGTTGCCTGGGGTGCATGGCGTGCATGACGGCGTGCCCTTCGGGGGTGGATTACGGAAAGCTCATTGAGGCGACGCGCGCGCAGATCGAGCGGAAGTATGACCGCGGACGGCTCGAGAGGCTTTACCGGCGATTGATTTTCGGGCTGTTCACGCGGCCGGAGCGTTTGCGCATGATGCGAGCGCCGCTGCTGCTTTATCAGAAGACCGGGCTGCGCTGGTTGGTACGGCGCAGCGGTGTCTTGCGAGTATTGCCGAAGCGCGTGCAGGCGATGGAAGCGCTGCTGCCGGACTTGGCGGCAGCGGAAGCGGTTGCGGAGATCACCCCGGCGGTGGGCGAGAAGCAGCGGCGAGTCGGGCTGCTGCTGGGTTGCGTGCAGCGCGAATTTTTTCCGCAGGTGAATGCGGCGACGGCGCGGGTGCTGGCGGCGGAAGGATGCGAGGTGGTCAGCCCGGCGGACCAGCCGTGCTGCGGGGCGCTGTTGGTACACGCCGGCGAGGAAGAGGGCGCGTTAGCGCTGGCTCGGCATCTGATTAACGTGTTTGAGAGAGCCGGAGTCGATGCGATTGTCACGAACGCGGCGGGTTGCGGGTCGAATGTGAAGGAATATGGACACCTGCTGCGCGATGATCCGCAATATGCCGCGCGGGCGAAGGAGTTTTCCGCGAAGTGCCAGGACATCAGCGAAACGCTGGCGTACATGGGACTGCGAGCAAAACGAAATGAGCTGCGGCTGCGCGTGGCGTTTCATGATTCCTGCCATTTACAGCATGCGCAAGGAGTACGGACGCAGCCGCGTCAATTGCTGAATGAAATCCCTGGGCTGGAGATTGTGGAGATCCCGGAAGCGCCAATTTGTTGCGGATCCGCGGGGATTTACAACTTGGTGCAGCCGAACGCAGCGAATGCGCTGGGGGACCGCAAGGCGGAGCTGATCGCTTCGCTGGACGCGGACGTGGTAGTCACAGGAAATCCCGGCTGTATTTTGCAGTTACAAGCTTCGCTGGAGCGCGCGGGGAAGAAAATTCCCGTGCTGCACACGATTCAGCTTCTAGACGCCTCGATTCGCGGACAGTTGCCGAGCGCTCTTCGGAAATAGCTATCAAGCCCCGGCGCAGTTTCTTTCGCCACGTGTTTTGGCCCAAGTTCGGAGCTGTTTGCCCCTCTTGTGCGCCGTGAGCTCTGGATTCTCCTGCATTGCCGATCAGGGTTGAACTGGTGGAAGGCTCGCTGATCCGGAGGTGTTCAGACACATCGGGTGACCGAAGCCGCCTGCGCTATTACCGGTGCCGCCGTTTGGGTTTGGGGTGATGTCGAAAATGATGTTGTCCGGACGCGCGGGATCGCCAGAGACTCCGCCGACGGCTGGTAACGAGCCGGAGGCGGCGAGGTGGTCGAGACCCAAGAGATTGCGGACGCGCCAAGAGATGTTGTGGTCTGCGCAGGAGGTGTCGCCACTCAGACCAACTCCGCCGACGAGCTGATGACCTCTTGCGTAGAGACCCAGGCCGCCACCAAAGACGTTTACGCCACCGATTTTGTGTCCGACCATCGGGTCGGACGAAGTGCCATAGCTCGAAGAGGGTCCCGCGTAGGCGACGCCGGTATCGACGGGGTTGCTGTGCTGCAGTCCGTAGAGGCTGCCGCCCGGCTGCACGGCTGAGTAGAGGTTCGCGGTGGACAGTGCCAAGCCCTTGGGCTGGCCGGAGCCGTTGCTACTCGACGAGGCATCGAGACTGAAGGCATTGGCGGTGTTCGCCTTCTGCGCGGAAATGACCCTGCTGCCAGGCCACTGGGCGCCGCGATTCACGCCAGAGAACGCGACCGCGCAAACTACCCCATCGCGGTCTACGAGCGTTGCCCACATCTGATTGTTCAAACCGCTCGTTTCCGCAGCGGTTGCCGTGGCGAGGGCGTTCTTTAACGCGCCAAAGCCGGGCAGGCTTGCACATGCAGAGCTCTGCTGGCCCTGGTCATCGCTGAGTTGAGGCGCGCCCTTTGCAGAGAATCCCCAAGTTACTCCCACGAGTAAGACCGCGCCTATCGTGATGTCCAGCTTCGCGTGCATTCGTGGTTTCCGGGTTCCAAATGACTCCATCGCGTTTGACATTGACTCACCTCCAAGTTGGACTGATCGTTGTCGCTAAGAACCGCCGGTTTGGATCCGGCATGGCAGGTTTCCAAGTCAGAACATGGGTATACGCTCGGCTGGGAGCCATTGCAAGAGTATTTGGGGCAGAACCCGTTCCTAGGAAATCGCGATCGAACCGAAACTACTGCGCGGTGGTTTCTGTTTTTTGTTGGGGATGGAACCTGTGCGGACGATTGCTGGTGGGAAGGGGATTTATCAACACTATCCGCCACCCGCGCTCGCTGTCCTACTTGGTGGTTTCTCGAAACGTCACTTCAACCACGTTCGGTTGGATGTTCGATCTCGCTGATGGCGCGTCCCACAAGCGGACAGCTGCATGCGATTAGGCCCATGGCAGACCGGCTAAGTGGTGCGCCCGCAGCTGCTTGGTGAGGGCCTGGGATGGGTAGAAACATGCTCTAAATCATTGTAAGAGTTGGAGGTGCCCGGATGAACTCGTTCCTACAAGACGTGCGGTACAGCCTGCGGTTGATCGCGAAGGCACCGGGGTTTGCGGCAATTGCCATCCTGACGCTTGCGCTGGGTATCGGCGCAAATACCACGATTTTCAGTTGGATCAATGCGGCATTGTTGAATCCAGTTCCGGGATTAACCAGCGCGAGCGAAGTTGTGTCCCTGACGCTGAGCAAGCCGGGAGAGAACCCTTTCCCGTTTACCTATCCTGACATCGAGGCAATCCGCGACGGGCAACAGAGTTTTACGGGCATAGCGGCGTGCGGATTCATCCAGATGAGCCTGACGGGCAAAGCTAGACCGGAGCGCGTCTCGGCCATGGTAGCGTCTGCAAATTATTTCGATGTACTGGGGGTGCGGCCGATCCTTGGGCGCGGTTTCTTGCCAGCGGAAGACGCGAAGCCGGGAGGCGCACCCGTGGTGGTGATCAGCTACCGGCTGTGGCAAACGCATTTCGGTGCAAATCCAAACATCGTGGGCCAGACACTTGAAATCAACCAACACCCATACATCATTGTGGGCGTAACGCCAGCGGTGTTTCAGGGAAGCCAGACAGGGGTGCGAACGGAGATTTGGGCTCCGATCATGATGGAAGCGCAATTGAACCCTCTGGGCGACCTGCTTCATGACCATCACCAGTTCTGGCTACTTGCGTTTGGACGGTTGAAGCCGGGTGTCGTGCTGGAGCAGGCGCAGGAGGAAATGACGCTGCGACTGAAGCGGGAGGCAAAAAATTATCCCGAGGAGCACAAAGGGCACGACAGTGTGACGGTCTACCCGCTGTGGCGTAACCCATTTGGCTTGAATTATTTTCTTGCGACGCTGCTGCCGATGCTGATGTGCATTGCGGGCCTGGTGTTGCTGCTGGCATGCGTGAACGTGGCGAATCTGATGCTGGTTCGGTCGGTGGGGCGGCGACGCGAAATCGCCATTCGCATCTCGTTGGGTGCCAGCCGATGGCAGCTGGTGCGGCAACTGTTGGTGGAAAGCCTGATGTTGGCGCTGGCCGGAGGCGTGGTTGCGCTGCTGATCACGACCTGGACTGAGGGAACACTAATGAAATTCATGCCTGTGACGGAGGATATCCCACTCGCACTCAGCATCACCGCGGACCGCACAGTGCTGCTTGCGGCGCTGCTAATTTCGGTGCTCACAGGCATGATTTTCGGGATTTTGCCTGCGCTGCGATCCTCGGGCGTGGCGCCGGTGGCGGTGTTGAAAGAGGACACAGGGAAGGCCTCGGGTGGAGTCGGGAAGGCACGCCTCGCGAGCGGGTTGGTAGTGGCGCAAATCTCACTGTCGTTGCTGCTGCTGATCTGCGCGGGATTGTTCATTCGCAGTTTCCAGAGCGCGCAGCAAATCAATCCGGGATTCAATCCCCATAATGTACTGATCGCTTCCTACGATCTGTTTACCGCGGGATATTCGGATGCGACAGGGGCGGAATTCGATCGCCAGCTCGTCGCGAAACTGGAAGCGCTGCCGGGCATGCAGTCGGTGGCCCTAACGAACCGCGTGCCGCTGGCATTTGGCGGAGGCTCGACCAGCGTGAAGCCCGAAGGGTACATTTCGCAGGCGAATGAATCGATGGAGACGCAGTCGGCGATCATCACGCCGAATTATTTCCAGACCATGCAGATTCCGATTGTGAAGGGGCGCGACTTCACGCTGCAGGACACGAAGAGTTCGCAACGCGTGGTGATCGTCAGCGAAGCATTTGTGGAGCGCTACTGGCCGAATCAGGAACCACTCGGCAAGCAACTCAATTCGGACTTCACCCACGAATGGTTCAGGGTGGTCGGCGTGGCGCGGGACAGCAAAGTGAATGGCCTGAATGAAAAGCCAATGCCATTCGTCTATTTGCCGTTGTACCAGATTTACCGGGCCACCATGATTATCGATGCGCGCGTGGCTGGAGATCCGTTGACTTTCGCAAAGACGGTCGAAAAAACAGCCCATGATCTGAATGCCGACCTGGTAGTGTTCGATGTGACCACGCTCGAAGTGCGCGAACAGTTTTCGAGCTTCGGCCAGCGCGTTGCTGGAACCTTTGTCGGAGCATTCGGGCTGCTCGCGCTAGTTCTGGCGGCGGTCGGAATTTACGGGGTAACGGCCTACACCACGCGTCAGCGTACACATGAAATCGGGGTCCGCATGGCATTGGGTGCGAGCAAAGACAACATTCTGCGGCTAGTGCTGGGGCATGGGCTTCGGTTAACGCTCATAGGCGTGGGCTTGGGCCTGGCGGCGTCGTTCGCACTGACGCGCTACTTGAGTAGCTTGCTGCTGGGTGTGACCAGCACCGATGCGCTTACGTTTTCGTGCGTGGCGGGCTTGCTCTGCGCCGTGGCGCTCTTCGCCTGCTTCATTCCCGCGCGACGCGCGACGCGCGTCGATCCGCTGGCCTCGCTGCGCTACGAATGATAGGCGTGGGGATTCAACTCCTAAAACTGCACTTCTGAAACAACCGACCCGCATAGCTGGCGATAACCGTCTGGCGAAAAAACCAAAGGCTTCGCCGGCATTCTCACCTAGAGAAGCAGCTACCTTCGTTCGCCGACGTACCCGGGCGCGCTCACGGTAAAGATGCGCTCGTTGCCGTGGACCAGCAGCATCCATTCCAGAAGGCGGCCGCGCTGGTTGTGAAGAAAGTATTCATACCATCGGTCTTCCACGAGCTCTGGGATGACCACGATGATGCTGCGATCCGGATGCTTTTGCGAAAGGTCGAGAATGAACTGAACGAGGGGGATGATGATGAAGCGGTATGGCGAAGGCAAGACTTCGAGTTTCGGCGGCTCCTTGCCTGCCGCGCGGAAGGGCTGCTCCACGTAGCGCTGCCAGTCCTCACGAAGCAATTCGGAGTTCTCCTCGGGGTCGACGTGCAGCGCGATCACTTCCTTGGAAAGCCGCGCGGCAAATTCAATTGCGTGGCGCGTAATGCTGCTCCAGCGTTCGATGGGAATAACGGCAATGGGCGGCTGGCTAGGATCCGGCGTGTGGACGGGAACCCTGGAAAAGGTGAAGACCTTTATCGCATGGTAGTGGCGGCGGACCGCGCTGAAAAAAACAATCGTCGACGGTATGAAGAGCAGCGTAATCCAGGCGCCTTCCACGAATTTCGCAACCAGCACGACGATGACGGTGACGCCGGTGACGAATGCGCCCAAACCATTGACGAGCGCGCTCTTTACCCAATGCGGACCACGCTTTCTCCACCAATGCACCACCATGCCGGACTGCGAAAGAGTGAAGGCCAGGAAAGCACCGACGGCATAGAGCGGGATGAGCCGATCGGTGACACCGCCGAAAAGAATGAGGAGGCCGCCACAGAGCACGGCGAGGACAACGATGCCGTACGTGTAGACAAGGCGCCGGCCGCGGTACCCGAAAGCATGCGGAAGGTAATTGTTTTGCGCGATGGCGCGGCAGAGACGCGGAAAATCGGCGAAGGCGGTGTTGGCGGAGAGCGAGAGGACGATGAGGATAGAGGCAATGGCCAGATCGTAGAAATATCCTTTGCCGAAGACGGCGGCGATGAGCATGGAAAGAAGGCTTTGGTACCCGGGCTGGCCGGGATCGGTTGCGGCGATGCCGTAAGCCTTCACGAGATAGGAAATTCCGGCCAGCAACACGGCCAGGATAAAAATAATCACGGTGAGGGTGCGCTGTGCGTTTTTCACGGCCGGCTCGCGGAAGGCCTTGACGCCGTTGCTCACTGCTTCCACGCCGGTCAGTGCTGTGCAGCCGCTGGCGAAAACCTTGAGCAGCAGCCAATAACTAACGGCCGCGGTGATAGGCGGCGGAGGAGGAAGGGGAGCTACCGGTGTGGGATGCCCGCCGCTGAGAAGAACTCGGACGACGCCGACGACGATGGTAATTAACAGTGTGCCGACAAAGAGATACGTAGGTACTGCGAAGAAAAGGCCAGCTTCGCGCACGCCGCGGAGATTGATGATGGTGATGACGATCAAAATGCCTACGCAGATGGACATCGTGTGAGGCAGCAAGGAAGGAACCGCGGAGACTAAGGCACCAACTCCGGCGGAGATGCCCACGGCGGCGGTGAGGATGTAGTCAGCGAGGAGCGCGGCGGCGGCAAGCAGGCTGGCAGGTGCGCCTAGATTGAAGCGCGCCACGGTATAGGAACCGCCGCCGGCTGGGTATGCTTCGATGGTCTGACGATAGGAGAAGTACACGATCACCAGCAGCGTGATAATGGCGGTGCTGATGGGAATGATGTATTGAACGCCGAGAAGGCCCAGGGGAATCAGAAGACTGAGGGCCGCTTCCGGACCGTACGCGGCGGAGCTTAGCGCGTCGAGACCAAAGATGGGGATGCCTTGCGCGGGACCGATCCTTTCGGCGCGTTCGTCGCTGGTCTTGATGGGCTTGCCGACAAGGACGTCAAGTATGTTCATGAGTGACGGTGTCTGTGGACGGCGCCGGAAGAGACGAGACCTACGCAATGTGCTTGAGGGGCCGTCACAGGGGTGCAGGCGTTAGATCGCATTCGGCGCTCATAGCCGGTCGTCTGAGCAAACTCACGATAACATTGCCCGGATTTGCCCTGTAACATTTTTCGTTGCTGCGTACGTCTAAGAATTTAGATAGTTATAGCTGTCGAAAGAGATGCGCCGCGAGCGCGGGACCTCCGTGCAGCGGCTTTCCAGATCATACGGTGGCCAGTTCAATTTAGGGAGCGGGAGGAATGGTAAGGAACTGCCGAAGCACCGGTGCGAGACTGATGGTCGCGCTCATTTGCGGTCTTGCGCTTCAGGGCGGCGGTGTTCTGCTAAGAGCGCAGGAATCGCAGCCGTCCGCACCACAAGCTGCGGCGACACGATCGCTCGGCACGGTGAAGGCCATCTCCGGAAAAAGCATCACGTTGACCACCGATACGGGTAGCGACATCAGCGTGCTCCTGCAGGACGGCGCGCGACTCCTTCGCGTGGAGCCGGGAGAAAAGGATCTGAAAAACGCCGCTCCTTTCGAATTGCAGGATCTGCAGCCCGGCGACCGCGTGTTGGTGCGCGGGAAAATGGCCGATGATGGCAAATCTCTGCTGGCTGCCTCGCTGATCGCCATGAAGAAGATGGACATTGCGCAAAAACAGGCCCACGAACGCGAAGAATGGCAAAGACGCGGAGTAGGTGGACTAGTGAGCGCGGTTGATCCTTCCAGTGGCACGATCACGATTACAACCACGGCGGCGGGCACGAGCAAAGATGTCGCAATCCGCGCCTCTAAAAACACGGTGCTGCGCCGCTACTCTCCCAATTCCATCAAATTCGATGAAGCAAAGGCAGCGCCCATCGGCGAAATCAAAGCAGGGGATCAACTCCGTGCTCGGGGTACTCGCAGCGCTGATGGCAGCGAACTCACCGCGGACGAAGTCGTATCTGGCTCCTTCCGCAACATCGCCGGCACCATTGCCTCCATCGATTCCTCTGCTGGAACAATTACCGTGATGGACCTGACCTCTAAGAAGTCCGTGGTGATCAAAGTCACAGGAGAATCCCAACTCCGCAAACTGCCGCCTCCCATGGCGCAGCGCATTGCCGCGCGGCTCAAGGGTAGTTCGGGAGACGGGCCGCCTGCCGCAGCAGGACAACGGCCCGCGGAGCCATCCGCAACGAACGGTATTGCCCCGACGCACTCCGCCGGACGACCCGATTCCGGGCAGCCTGCACAGGGGCCGTCGGACCTTCAGCAGGCCCTCAGCCGGATGCCAGCCGCGAGCCTAAGCGACTTGAACAAGGGCGATGCCGTGATGATCGTTGCCACATCTGGAACGCAGGACGGCGGAGCAACCGCTATTACACTCCTCGCGGGCGTCGAACCAATTCTCGAAGCCTCACCTAACGGCGGTCAATCCATACTTTCCCCCTGGAGTCTCAGCTCACCCGGAGGAGACCCGGGAACGCCATGATTTGCGGGGCGCGGCAAATCACGTAGGCATTTTCAGGAGCCTTGATGACATTCGGTGGTGCTCAAAAGATTGTCCGCATCGCGTTTATGCTCAGCGCAGGTGTTGTCGCGCTGCTCCTCGCGTCACCTGGAGTGCTCGCTCAAACGGCTAATGGCGCGCTCCGTGGTCAAGTCACGGACCCATCCGGAAGCACGATTGCCAATGCAACCGTGATCGTCACCACTTCCACCGGCGGCGCGATCACCGCCGCCACCAACCGTGATGGAATCTACGAGCTCAAGAATCTCGCGCCCGGGAAATACGACGTTAAGGTAATTTCGGAGGGATTTGCGGCGTTCGAGACTTCGAATGTCGAAATCCTCTCAGGACAAACCCAAAAGCTGGACGTGCCGCTCACCATCGAGGTCCGCGAAGAGAAAGTTACTGTCACGGACCAGGCCGCCGCCGCTCTGGACACCAATCCGGCCAACAATGCCGGCGCAATCGTGCTGCAAGGAAAGGACCTCGAAGCGCTTTCCGATGATCCGGACGACTTGCAGTCCGATCTGCAGGCTCTCGCTGGCCCTTCCGCCGGCCCAAATGGCGGCCAGATCTACATTGACGGCTTCACCGGCGGCCAGCTTCCACCCAAAGCCTCTATCCGAGAAATTCGCATCAACCAGAATCCATTTTCCGCGGAATACGACAAGCTCGGCTATGGACGCATCGAAATCCTGACCAAGCCCGGCAGCGACCAGTTTCACGGGCAACTCTATTTCAGCGGTACTTCGTCGGCCTTCAATGCCAAGAGTCCTTTCGTGCAGACGCAGCCGGGCTATGAAACGACGCAATTCAGCGGCAACGTCGGCGGGCCGCTGAGCAAGAAAGCGTCCTTCTTCTTTAACTTGGAGCGGCGCGACATCAACGACTCGCAGGTGATCGACGCACGAACCCTCGATTCTAATTTCAACCCGCTGACGCTGAGCGAGGCCAT
>Ga0137415_10005765_pt1 | contig 12263 bp, 4 predicted proteins | sample CZODoug3_1_1_16f_FD_183082 | JGI IMG/M metagenome (GOLD analysis project Ga0137415, IMG submission 183082) | Vadose zone soil fungal communities from Angelo Coast Range Reserve, California, USA - CZODoug3_1_1_16fungal (Hybrid Assembly) | ecosystem: Environmental > Terrestrial > Soil > Vadose...
ACCGCCAGCCGCACGGTCACCCGCGAGACGGGCGATCTCGTCGCCGGGTCCTGTTCCAACTTCAGCGCCGATCCGGGCAGCTTCACGAGCCCGGACACCGCCGTGTCGGCCGATCACTGCTATCGCTACAGCTACACGATCGCCGACAAGGTCGGCAACACCTCCACCGCCGTCACCGCGACCGCCAAGATCGACACCACCGCACCGAACACCACCGTCGACTCGAGTCCCGCCGATCCCTCGAGCAACACGACGCCAAGCTTCTCTTTCAGCTCTTCGGAGACCGGATCGACCTTCGAATGTCGCACCGACGGTGGGGGCTGGACGGCCTGCTCGAGCCCTCTCACCGTCTCGCCCGCATTGACCGAGGGCAGCCATACCTTCGCGGTGCGCGCGACCGACCTTGCCGGGAATACCGATGCAACCCCGGCGAGCTACACCTGGACGGTCGACCTGACCGCGCCGAACACCACGATCGACTCGAGCCCTGCGAGCCCATCCGGCAACACGACACCCACATTCGACTTCAGCTCCAACGAGGCGGGCTCGACGTTCGAATGCCGCGTTGACGGCGGCGGCTGGAGCTCCTGCGCGAGCCCGTTCACCGTCTCGCCCGCGCTGACCCAGGGCAGCCATACGTTCGACGTTCGTGCGGTGGACGCAGCGGGCAACCCGGACGCGACGCCCGCCAGCCACACATGGATCATCGACACGGGTGCACCGACCGTGACGATCACCGATCCCACGACTTACCTCAACGGCTCCGATCCCAATAACTACGTCGTGACGGCATCGACGCCGGACACCGACGTGGCGCGAGTCGACTTCTTCGAATGCTCGGACGCGAGCGCGAGTTGCGGGACCGGCTCGTGGATTCAGTTCGGCACGGACAGCAGCTCTCCGTACTCGGCAACCTGGTCGACGCCCGCCTTCGACGGACTGAAGGCGATCCGGGCAGTTGCCGTCGACGCGGCGAGCAATACCGGCCAAGACGTCCAGAACATCACGATCGACCGCACAGCGCCGACCGGCGTGACCGTCGGCTACCCGAACGGGTACGTCGTCGGGTCCTACGCGATCACGACGAGCAACGGGTCTGACCCAGACGTGAACGCGTCGACCGGTTCGCTCCAGCGTGAGACCGGCAACCTCGCGAACAACGCCTGCTCGTCATACGGGGCCTGGGTGGCCGCGACAACGACGGACACTCTCGCGTCCGGCAAATGCGCGGCGTATCGCTACAGCGTGCGCGACAACGCCGGCAATCTCGCCGTGGCGACATCCTCCAACGAGACGAAGTCGGACACGACCGCACCGACCTCGGCTCTCAACGATCCGGGCGCAAACCTGCGCCAGACGATCACGCTGAGCGCAAGCGCGAGCGACACGGACGGCTCCGGCGTCGACTCGGTCGCGTTCCAGCGCCGGCCCGCCGGTGGCGGCTCGTGGACGACGATCGCTGCGGACGGCTCCTTCCCTTACTCCGTCTCCTTCGACACGACGAGCGTTGCCGACGGCCTCTACGACTTCCGCTCGGTCGCGACCGACACCGCCGGGAACGGCGAGGCATCGCCGACTGTCGTCGCCAACCGCCGCATCGACAACACGGCGCCGAGCGCGACGATGGTGAGCCCCGGCAATCCTGTCGGCGGGACGGTAACCCTGACCTCGAACACGAACGACACCGGCGGCTCCGGTATCGCAACCGTCGCCTACGAGCTCGCACCGAACGGCGGCAGCTTCAACAGCCAGCCCGCGTCCTGGGACACGACGCTCGCCTCCGACGGCCTCTACGACCTGCGCGTCCTCGCGACCGACGTTGCCGGCAACACGACGACCTCGTCCACCGTCACGACGCGTGTCGACAACACCCCGCCTGCGCTCACCTTCTCGAGCCCGGTCACCGGGACGATCGTCAGCGGCACGGTCAACCTGGTCGGAAGCGCTAGCGACGCCTCGCCCGCGAGCCCAGTCGTCACCTTCGCCTACAAGCTGCACAGCGATCCGCCGAGCGCTTACGCGGCGACCGGGTCCTCGTGGAACACTGCAACCCTGCCGGCCGGCGACGGTCTCTACGATCTCCGGGCGCGCGCCACCGACGACGCAAGCAACGCCGCCAACGTCGAGAACACGAGCATCCTCGTCGACAACGCGCCGCCGACCGTCTCGATCACGGCACCGGCCGCGGCAATCAACGGCTCGCTTCCGAGCCCGACCACGTTCGCGGCGAATGCAAGCGATCCGGCGGGCAGCGGCGTGGCTCAGGTCCAGTTCTTCGAGTGCTCCGACCAGAGCAACGACTGCGGGACCGGCATCTGGAGCCCGCTCGGCACGGTCCCGGCGCCGGGGCCCTACGGCGTCTCCTGGTCGATCCCGGCGGCCGACGGCAACCACGCCCTCGCAGCGGTCGCGACCGACAACGCGGGCCATCCGGCCACCGCGATCAGGAACGTCAACGTCGACCGCACCGCGCCGAGCACGACCATCCTGACCAAGCCTTCGGATCCGTCCAACGCCGCGACTCCGTCCTTCACGTTCGACTCGAGCGAGGCCGGCTCGTCCTTCGAGTGCAGGATCGACGGCGGATCGTTCGCGCCGTGCACCAGCCCGCACAACGTGGTTGGCCTCACCGACAACAACCACACCTTCGAGGTACGCGCGACCGACCCGGCCGGCAACACGGACGCGACGCCCGCTACGTGGACGTGGCATCGCGACACGAGCGATCCCACCGGCACGCTGAACAACCCGGGGGCCAACATCCGGCAGACGGCCACGCTCACCTCGACCGAGACGGACCCGGCGGCAAACGGCTACGCGTCAGGGCTTCAGTCGGTCACCTACGAGTACTCCGCCGGCGGGACGACGTGGGCTCCGATCGGCACCCTCAACTCCGCGCCGTTCGACACGATCCTCTGGAACACCACGGGAGTCGCCGACGGCGTCTATCAGCTCCGCATGGTCGTGCGCGACGTGGCCGGTAACACCACCACGTCTGCAGCGGTGCCGAACGTTCGCATCGACAACACCGTGCCGACGACGAGCCAGAACGACCCCGGCCAGTATCTCCGCGCGACGAAGACGCTCACCGGGTCGGCCGCCGACTCCGGCTCCGGCATCGACCACGTCGACTTCCAGCGCGCACCGACGGGCAGCGGATCGTGGACGACGATCGCGACCGACTCCACCCCCGCCGACGGCTTCCAGGCCGGCTTCGACACGACGAGCGTCGCCGACGGGCATTACGACTTCCGGACGGTCGCATACGACGTCGCCGGAAACCAGGCGGCCGCGACACCGGTTACCGACCGGCTCGTCGACAACACGGTGCCGACAGCGACCATCAACAGTCCCGGTCCATACCTGCGCGGTGCCGTCAACCTCACGTCTTCCACCGGCGATCCGGGCGGAGCGAACGCCTCCGGCGTCGTGACCGTCGCCTACGAGTACTCGACGAACGGCGGCGGCACCTGGCAGTCGACCGGTGCCAGCTTCAACTCCAACTCGGTTCCGGACGGGAACGTGGACCTCCACGTCGTGGCCACGGATGCGGCAGGCAACACGACGACCTCGGCGGCGGTCACGAGCCTCGCGGACAACACGAAGCCCGCCACGACGGACAACGCTCCGAGCGGCTGGCAGTCGAGCCCGGTCACCGTCACGCTCACTCCGAGCGACGGCGGCTCCGGCGTCAACGTCACGGAGTACAGCGTGGACGGCAATCCGACGTACACCACAGGAACGAGCGTCTCGATTCCGGCCCCGGCCGACGGCTCGAATGACGGCGCACATACGATCGCCTACTTCTCGGCGGACAACGCCGGCAACATCGAGACGATCAAGAGCGCGACCGTTCTGATCGACGCGACGCCGCCGGCCTGCCCGTCCTGCTCGGCTGCCGACTACCTGCGGGGAACGGTCACGCTCAGCGCGGATCCGAGCAGCGGCGGGTCAGGGATCAAATCCGTCGCGTTCGAGTACACGGATGCGGGCGGCTCGACCTGGCTGCCGATCGGCACCGACACCACGGGCCCCGGGCCGTACACGGCGGACTGGGACACGACGGCCGTGCCTGACGGCCACTACGACCTGCGCATCCAGATCACCGACAATGCGAACAACGTCACCACGACGAGCCTGCCGGACAAGGTCGTCGACAACACGGCGCCCAATGTCGCGCTCGTCGGCGCGCCCACCGAGGGCCAACTGGTCTCGGGGACGATCGCGATCGCCGCATCGGCATCCGACGCAACCTCGCCGATCGCCTCCGTCAGGTTCTTCGTGCGCGGCTCGCTCCTTGGCGCCGACACAACCGCACCGTTCTCGCTCAACTGGGACACGACGACGGGCGCCGACGGCGCCGCGACGATCCAGGTCGAGGTCGAGGACATGGCCGGGAACACGACGACCTCGCCGCTGCGGAACGTTTCCGTCGACAACGTCTCGCCCACGCCGACCCTTGCGGATCCGGGGCAGTACCTCAACGGCACCGTGTCGCTGTCGGCCTCGTCCGACCCGGATACGACCCAGGTCGACTTCGAGCGGCGGCCAGCCGGTGGCGGCTCCTGGGTGACGATCGCCAGCGACACGACGACCCCATGGGGCACCGCGCTCGACACAACCGCTCTGGCCGACGGGCTGTACGACTTCCGCGCGGTCGCAACCGACCAGACCGGCCACACGGGCACGAGCCCCATCCGCTCGAACGTCCGCGTCGACAACACGTCGCCTGCCGGATCGCTGACAACGCCGGCGAACGGCGCCACCGTCGGCGGGACGAGCGTCGCACTCAGCGGCTCGTACTCCGACGGCGGCTCCGGCGTCGCCTCGGTGCGCTACGAGCTCCGGCCGACCGGCGGCGGCTCGTGGGCCACGATCGCGACTTCGGCGAGCGCCCCGTTCGGCGCGAGCTGGGACGCCACGACGGTCTCGTCGGGCAGCTACGACCTGCAGCCGGTCATCACCGACCGCGCCGGCAACACCTTCACCGGCGCGATGCACACGTTCACGGTCGACGTGAGCGCGCCGACCGTGGTTCTCACGAATCCGGGTGCGACGATCTCCGGCTCGGTCACCCTCAACGCCACGGTCAGCGGCTCGGGCGCAACGCAGGTCGCGTTCGCAGCCACACCCGCCGGCGGCGCCTCCTGGTCGTCGCTCGGGACGGACACGAGTGCGCCGTGGAGCACGACGGTCGACACGCTGCAGCTCCAGGACGGTGTCTACGACCTACGTGCAACCGTCTCGGACAACCTCGGCAACACGTCCTTCGACATCGTCTCCGGGATCAGGGTCGACAACACGGCCCCGCGCGTCGTCTCGTCGACGCCCGGCGAAGGCACGACGGTGCCCTCGGCCAACGCCATCGGCCTCGTCACGAGCGAGGATGCGACGCCTCTCGGCGTGACGCTCGACGGCAACGCGACCGTCGCACCGGTCGTGAGCGGGACTCACATCGACTACGGCACCGGCCCGCTCGGCCTCGGAGCACACACGCTCGCAGGTGAGCTCCAGGACTCGTCCGGCAAGAGGGCGCCGTTCCGCGTCCACTTCACCGTGTGGACCGCGTCGAGCTCGGTCGCCCCGCCGGTCGACAAGAACACGACCGCGGGCTCGGCGACAACCGTGGAATCGGCAGACGGCTGGGCCTCGGCGACGATGCCGGGGGGCAACTGGTCGTCGTCGACCGGAGACTGGCTCGTCATCCGGATCACCCCGACGGCTGCGCCCACCGGCCTGACGAACGGCTTCGGCGCCGGGCCGATCGCGGTGGACGTCACCGCGCGCTGGGCGCTTGCAGGCACCGAGGTCCATCAGTTCAACCGGGCGATCAGCATCCTGCTGCGTTCAACCGAGAAGGGCCTCGTCCCCGCAACGTTCGAGAATGGTCACTGGCGCGTCCTCGCACGCGTCCCGTCCGCGGGCACGTTGCCCACCGGCTGGGAAGACGGCTTCTACACCGACGCTTCAGGGTTCCATGTGCTGACGACCCACCTCTCGCTGTTCGCGCTCCTGCGCGACCTCGAAGCACCGAACCCGCCGCAGAACGTGCGCGGCTACCTCGGCCCGACGGGTCTGACCCTGCGCTGGACGCCGGGCTCCGACAACAGCGGCACCTACGACTTCGTCACGGTGTTCTCCAACTCGACCGACGCCGGGCACTTCGGTGTCGACTACAACGCCGCCACCATCGGCGGCTGGTCGCCCGGCGACACGCGCATCTTCCGATTGAAGGAGACCGATCTGGCGGGGAACGAGAGCACTCTGACGCCGGCGCTTCGCCCGGTGCCGTCGCTGATCGGCAAGACGCCCGACCAGGTCGCCGCATTGCTGGCCCAGCTCGGCCTCAAGGTCGGCACGATCACGATCGGCGGCACTGGCCCGGCAGGCACGATCACCGGCCCGGCAGGCCTCGTCCTCGCTCAGGAGGGCTCCGCCATCGACCTGACGGTCGCCCCCGGCGGCGGACTGACGCGACTCGTGTTGAAGGTGACGACGGCGCCGAGGGTCAAGCCGGCTGTACGGAAGAGCATCGCTGCGCGGGTCTCGTTGACCCGTGCGTCCCGCGTGACGGCGGAGCTCTTCAGTCCACGGCACGTCAAGCTGTACACGTGGCGCTTCTCGCTCCGGGCGGGCCGCTCGATTGTCAAGCTGCGCCTTCCGAAGCAGGTGCGCCGCTCCGGTGTCTACACCATGCGTTGGACCGCACGCTCGGGTCGCGAGGCGATCTCCCGCAAGATCACGATCCGCCTGATGGGCGCGCGTAACGTGACCACCGTGCCGGCTCGAGTCGTGCTGGCCGGGCCCGCCGCCCGCGGCATCAACGGGACATTCCCGACTCAGAAGCCGAAACTCATCACGGCTTCCGGCATCGAGCCGACCTTCGACGCTGCTGCCAGCCGGCGCACCAACGTGCGCGTGATCGTGGTCGACGTCGACGCGTTCGGCGTCTCCCTCATCCGAGATCTACACGCCGTCTTCCCAGCGACGAAGATCGTCGCGCTCACGTCGGGCCCGAGACAAATGGCGGCTTCGCTCAAGGCGGGCGCGGCGATCGCGCTGCCCCGTTCGACACCCGCGTCGACGCTCGGCCGCCTGATCCAGAGACTGCTGACGAAGCGCTCCAGCCCGGTCAAGTAGACGGGCCAGTCGCACCGAGCGCGTTCAACCGCCGGGTTTCCAGAGCGGTTCGTCGCGACCGGCGGCGGCGTTCGCGGCCCGCGCTGCGATGAACAGGAAGTCCGACAGCCTGTTGAGGTAAGCGAGCACGAGCGGGTTGATCCCGTTCTCCGCGTTGGCCGTCAGCGCATCGCGCTCGGCGCGGCGGCACGTCGTTCGCGCGACGTGCAGACGGGCGGCCGCCTCGGTCCCTCCGGGAAGGACGAAGCTCTTCAGCATCGGCAGTTCGGCGTTGAACTCGTCGCAAAGCTGTTCGAGCCGATCCACTGCGGACTGGTCCACGCGGAGGCGGTCGATCACGCCGAACGGAACGGAGAGATCCGCGCCGACGTCGAAGAGATCGTTCTGGATCCGGCCGAGCGGTGCGAGGAGGCGCTCCGGGAGGTCTGGGTTCGCGAGGACGACCCCCAGCGCTGCGTTCAACTCGTCGACTGTTCCGAATGCACCGATACGGGAGTCGAGCTTCGGCACCCGCGAGCCGTCGCCGAGCGACGTCTCCCCCGCGTCGCCTGCGCGAGTGTAGATCCGGGTGAGCCGCACGGGCTCGTCACGGCGTCGAGAGCTCAAGCGAGCCTCGGCAAAATAGGCACGAACCCGGCACAGGTACGTGCGCCGAAAGGCGGTATCGTCGCTCGCAGAGGGTGGTGGGTGATAACCCCCACCCGGGTGGGGCTATGTACGCGCGTGTACAACAAGAAGCAACCCATGGTCAGCGAACCACCAGCGATCGTTCGGTCGTGCCGAGGATGCTGCGGGCGATCACGAGACGCTGGATCTCGCTGGTGCCTTCATAGATCTCGGTGATCTTCGCGTCGCGGTAATAGCGCTCCACCGGAAACTCCTTCGTATAGCCGTACCCGCCCAGGATCTGGATCGCCTCCGCCGTCTGCCGCCTGGCCATCTCCGACGCGAACAGCTTCGCCTTCGCACCTTCTTCCGTATGCCGGCGGCCCTGCTGTTTCAGCCACGCCGCGCGGTACACGAGCAGGCGCGCCGCGTCGATCTCCATCGACATGTCCGCGAGCTTGTGCTGAATTGCCTGGAAGTCGCCGATGCGATGCCCGAACGCGCGCCTCTCCGCGGCGTACTCTCGCGCAACCTCGTAGCCGGCCTGCGCGATTCCGAGTGCCTGTGCCGCAATGCCGATACGCCCACCGTCGAGTGTCCCCATGGCGACGCGGAAACCGCGGTTCTCCTCGTGGAGCAACCGGTCTCGACCGATCCGCGCGCCCTCGACGACGATGTCGTTCGTCGCGGAAGAGTTGAGGCCGAGCTTCTCCTCGTCGCGGGTGACACGCACGTGTTCCGCGTCGAGGATGAACGCGCTCACGCCCCTGGCTCCGGCGATCTCGGGATCGGTGCGTGCAAACAGGATGAACGTGCCCGCGTACCGACCGTTCGTAATCCATTGCTTCGCCCCGGTGATCGTCCAGCCGTCACCGGCGGCTTCGGCCTTCGTGCGGAGCGCGCCGGCGTCGGAACCGGCCTCGGCTTCGGTGAGTGCGAACGCACCCAGTTGCTCGCCGCGTGCCAGGGGCGGCACGAAACGAGACTTCTGCTCGTCGGTCCCGTACGCCAGGAGGGGTAGCGTCGCCGCGCTCGTATGTACCGCAACGGTCACCCCGACGCCGGCATCCGCGCGCGACAGCTCCTCGAGCACCAGGATGTACGAGAGAAAGTCTGCGCCTCCTCCCCCGTACTCCTCCGGCACGCAAACACCCATCAAGCCCAACGCCGCAAGCCGACCGTACAGCTCGCGCGGAAAATGGTGCTCCCGATCCCATTCGGCTGCGTGCGGATCGATCTCGGCTCGCGCGAACTCACGCGTCAGTGCCTGAATCTCGCGCTGGTCCTGCGTCAGGTCGAAGTCCACGTCGCAGGCGATGATACGTGGCGGGTTTCAGGCCTCCGGAACCGGCGAGACGAGCTAGGCCGCGGCGAGCTCGCGGCGGATCTCCCGCAGCGTAGAGTCGATCGTGACGAAGGCGTCGACGACGTCGGGATCGAACTGTCGTTTTCGCTGTTCGAGGATCTCCGCCTGCGCTGCATTCCAGCTCATGGCGCGGCGATAAGGCCGATGGCTCGTCATCGCGTCGAGCGCGTCGGCGACGGCGAAGATGCGCGCACCGAGAGGGATCTCGTCGCGGACCAGGCCGTCCGGATATCCGCGCCCGTCCCAGCGTTCGTGGTGGGAGCGAACGATCTTGAGCCCGTCGCCCTTGAGGAAGACGACACCCGAGAGCATTGCCTCGCCCAGGACGGTGTGCGTCTCCATCTTGCGCCGCTCCGCCAAGCTGAGGGGACCGGGCTTCAGGAGGATTCCGTCCGGGATCCCGATCTTGCCGACGTCGTGAAGGAGGAACCCGTATGCCGTGCTCTCGTTACGCACCGCCGCCTGGCCGACGGCCTCGGCAAGAGCGGTGGCGTATCTCTGGACGCGCTGCGAGTGGGCGCGCGTGCCCGTGTCCTTCGACTCCAGCGCGCTCGCGAGGGCCGAGACCGTTTGGAGGTAGGCGCTCTGCAACAGCTCGCGTTGGCCGCGCTCGACCTCGAGCAGGTGTCGCAGGTCCCGCGCGTAGAGCAGCAGCTCCTCTTCGGGCCCTCGACTGTGTTTCTTCGTCGCGCGGAAAGGAACGCCGGACAGACCGCCGGCCAACCGTTCGGCAACGGAAAGCAGCTCGAGCGGGCTGAACGGCTTGCGCACGAAGGCGTTGGCTCCAGCTCTCTTCGCCGCCTCGGCGCCTTCCTCCGAGCCGGTCAAGAGGACGATCGGGATGTCGCGGGTCGCCGGCGCCGACTTCAGCTCGGCACAGAGCTCGAGCCCGGTCGTTCCAGGCATGTTGATGTCGAGGACGATCACGTCCGGCCTGGCTCTCCGGATCTTCCGGCGCGCAGCGACGGCATCTGCGGCTTCGACCACGGCGACATCGGCGACCTCGAACGTCGTCCTCAACAAGGTGCGAAGCGCAGGATCGTCGTCTACCAGCAGGATCCGCAACGCGCGGTGCCTCCCTTCCCAGAACCTGAGTGCTCTTGTCGGCACGTGGCTCGACGGACTTGAGCCCTCGGGGAGGAAGACCGGTTTCCGGGCGAAAACCCTGCGCAGACCGGTTTTTATGAGTTTCTACGAATACTCGTAGAAACCAGAACCGCTCTTTCGGCCCAGTTTCCCGGCGCCGACGAGCTCCCGCAGACGGGGGCAGGGTGAGTAGCGGTCATCCCCAAGCCCCTCCTCCAATACCTCCATGATCGCAACGCAGGTGTCGAGACCGATCAGGTCGGCGAGCGCCAAAGGGCCGAGCGGGTGCGCGAAACCGAGCTTGGCGATCGTGTCGATCGCCTCCGCCTCGGCGACGCCGTCGTGTAGCGCCCAGACGGCTTCGTTGATGAACGGCATGAGGATGCGGTTCGAGACGAAGCCGGGAAAGTCGTTCGCGACAGCAGGGGTCTTTCCGAGTTCGCGCGCCAGCTGAGTGATCGCTTCGGCCGTCGCGTCCGACGTGTCGCGGGCGCGGACGATCTCGACGAGCTTCAGGATGGCCACCGGATTGAAGAAGTGCATCCCGATCACCCTGCCCGGACGCCCGGTCGCGGCAGCCAGCGACCCGATCGGGATCGAGGAGGTGTTCGACGCGAGCACCGCCTCGGCCGGCAGCTCGGCATCTGCTCGACGGAAGATCTCCTGCTTCACCTCCACGTCCTCCACCACCGCCTCGATCATCAGGTCGGCCTGAAGGAGATCCTCCACGGGCTCGATGCGCGCCAGCACCTCCTGCGTCGGGGGACCGCCCTTCTCCTCGAGCTTCGCGACGCTCTTCCGGATCGCCTCGAGCGCGCGGTCGGTCGCACCCGGCTGCGCGTCGTGCAGCGACACGCGCCGCCCCGATGCCGCAACGACCTGGGCGATGCCGCCACCCATCTGGCCGGCTCCCACGACAAGGACATGTTCGAACTTCATCGGCCCCTACACCTCGATCAGCAGCGCATCCCCCTGGCCGCCGCCCGAGCAGATGGCCGCCAGGCCCAGGCCGCCGCCGCCTCGCCGTAACTCGTAGATCATCGTGCCGAGAATGCGTGCACCGGAAGCGCCGATCGGGTGGCCGAGCGCGACCGCGCCTCCGTTCACGTTCACCTTCTCAGGGTCGACATCGAGCATCTTGGCCGAGTTGAGCACCACCGACGAGAAAGCTTCGTTGAGCTCTACCCGCTCGACGTCGCCGATCGTCTTGCCGGCCTTTGCCAGGGCCGCCGCCCCCGCCTTCGCGGGCGTGCGCGCGAGGTATGCGAAGTCATCGGCCACGTATGCCTGCGAGACGATCGTCGCGAGCACTTCGAGCCCACGCTTCCGCGCAAACTCATCGCTCGTCACGACGAGCGCACCTGCCCCGTCGTTGACACCCGGTGCGTTGCCAGCGGTCGTCGTCCCATTCGAATCGAATGCCGGCTTCAGCCTCGCGAGCTTCTCGTACGACGTATCGCGACGCGGGCCCTCGTCTACCGCAAACTCACCGACCGGGACGATCTCCTCCTTGAACCTGCCGTGGTCGATCGCGTCCACCGCGCGCTCGTGCGAGCGGAGGGCCCACCGGTCCTGATCCTCACGGGGAATGCCCAGCTCCCGCGAGACGAACGACGCCTGTTCGACCATGTGCTTGTTGTCGAACGTGGACGTGAGCCCGTCGTGCGTCATCAGGTCGATCAGCGTCCCGTCACCAAGCCTGTAGCCGAAGCGCGCCTTCTTCAGTGCATACGGCGCGTTCGACATCGATTCCATTCCACCGGCGACGACGACCTGGTGATCACCGGCCCGGATCATCTGATCTGCCATCTCGACGGCGCGGATGGAGGACGCGCAAACCTTGTTGATCGTGTCCGAGCCGACCTCGATCGGCAGCCCGGCGCCGATAGACGCCTGCCGAGCTGGTGCCTGGCCGGCACCGCCCTGAAGCACCTGACCCATGATCACGTACTCGACCTCGTCGTTCCCGACACCGGCGCGGTCGAGCGCGGCGCGGATGGAGATCGCGCCGAGCTCCGTCGCCTGCTTCCCGGCAAGCGAGCCGGCGAGCTTGCCAAATGGAGTC
>Ga0137415_10005766_pt1 | contig 12262 bp, 11 predicted proteins | sample CZODoug3_1_1_16f_FD_183082 | JGI IMG/M metagenome (GOLD analysis project Ga0137415, IMG submission 183082) | Vadose zone soil fungal communities from Angelo Coast Range Reserve, California, USA - CZODoug3_1_1_16fungal (Hybrid Assembly) | ecosystem: Environmental > Terrestrial > Soil > Vadose...
CGTAGATTTGGGGCGGAGGGAAAGGGGGGGCGGGGGTGTTGGAGAAAGTCGCCAATCTGTTGGGGGCCAAGGAGGGGATATCTATGTCAGCTCGACAGATCGCCTACGTTGCGGTCTTCATCGCGCTCTATGCCGTGATCGGGCAAGTGATCCGGTTCATCCCGAATCCCATGGTGCCAGGGGCCATCATTGCTCTCAACATGACGATCGTGGTCGTCGCCGGGATTCTCCTCGGCCCTGGGCCAGGCGCTCTGACCGGAGGGCTCGGCAGCTTACTGGATGGGATTGTTCGCGGCAGCACCTATCAGCTTTGGGCTATCGGCCCACACGCGGTCATGGGATTGGTCGCGGGCCTTCTGGGGCGGACCAACCCGACGCTGGCTCCATTTGCGATCATCGTCGGCCACGCCTTGAACATCGTCGTGTACCTCCTCGTGGGACTCCTGCCTGCCAGCGGAGTCGCCGTGGGAATCTTCTGGACGGGGCTGGTGGTCGAGACGGTCATCGACGTCATCGTCATTTGGTTGGTGGTCGCGCTCCTCAGACCGTTCGTGCGGACCACTGGCGCATCCTGATCGCTACATGCATCTAGGCCAGCGGCCGGCTTGTTACCACTCCAGCCTCGCACGTTGAAGGACGTGCGGTACCAAACAATTCACTCGCCCGCACACCCCCGAGTGGACGAGTAAGATCCCTTCTCCTGCGCCGCGTCACGCCGCGGTGCAGGAGAAGGGAAACCCACCGCCTCCACAAACTCTTATAGGCATTCTCTCAGCGATACAACCCAAGGAGGGTGAGAAATGAAACGTGTCGGCCTGTGGGTCGGGCTAGGCCTCCTCATCGTCGGACTTATATCTGTCGGTCGCGGTGGCCCTGCCGAGGCCCAGGCGCAGAAAACGCTGGTCATCGCCATCGGTGCGGACCAGACGGGCATGGATCCGCAGACGGTGCAGAACAATGAGTCGGGCTTCGTCATGTCCACCATCTTCGACTCGCTGGTGAACTACAGACCGGGCTCCAGCGAAGTGGGCCCGGGGCTGGCGGAGTCGTGGACCGTGTCCCCCGACGGCAAAGTCTTTACCTTTAAGCTCCGCCATGGGGTGAAGTTCCACGACGGGACGCCGATGGACGCCCGCACGGTCGCCGAGGATCTCGACCGCGCCATCAACCCCAACAACCCGTGTTTCGTCCCTACCCGCAAGGGCGTGGACACCTATGACGAGTTCACCTTCGGCTCCGTGAAGGACAACTCCGTGGCGAAGATGACCGTGCTGGACGATTTCACGTTGCGCTTCACCCTGCCTGATCCCAGTGCACCGTTCCTCAGCAGCCTCGCCATGATCTGGCAGGGCATCATGAGCCCCGCCGCGACCAAACAGTACAACTGCGACGCCGGCCAACACCCCGTGGGCACCGGGCCGTTCAAGTTCGTCGAGGCTGTGCGCAACGATCACATCACGGTCGAAGCAAACCCCAACTACTGGGGCGGCCGGCCCAAGGTCGACCGCATCATCTTTAGGATCGTGCCGGAAAGCGCCACGCGCATGCTGATGCTGGAGCGCAATGATGCCCAGATTCTCGCTGACGTCCCACCGTCTGATTACGCACGGGTGCAAAACAACAAAGCGCTCCAGTTGTACAAACAGGCGGGCCTCACGATCCTCGGGGTGGCGATGTCCAATGACCTCGGCCCCTTCAAGGACCGCCGCGTCCGCCAGGCGATGAACTACGCGGTGGACAAGGATGCCATCAACCAAGGGCTGTACGCAGGCGCCACGACAGCCAGCCAGGGCATGCCGCCGGTTCTGTGGGGATACAACAAGAGCGTGGCACCCTATCCCTACGACGTGGCGAAGGCGAAGGCGCTGCTAGCTGAAGCTGGCTATCCCAACGGCTTCTCCACAGACATGATGGTGTACGCGAACCCCCGCGGCTACAACCCCATCGGCGGGGCCAAGCTCGGCGAAGCCGTGCAGAGTTACCTAACCAAAGTCGGCGTGAATGTGAAGATCACCCAGTACGAGTGGGGTGCCTACCTCGCCCGGTTCCGCCGGCAGCCGTGGGAAGGGTTTGCCATTGCCGGGTGGTCGGGGGATAACGGCGACCCGGATAACTTCCTGGGAGATCTCTTTGAGTGGGACATCGCGAACGGCCGAGCGCGCACGAACAACACCTCCCGCCATCACAGCCCGGCCTTCGACCGGCTCATCCGGGACGCGCGGCGGACGACGGATCAAACGAAGCGGGCCGCGCTGTACGAGCAGGCGAACAAACTACTCCATGATGACGCCGCCTGGGTCTTCATGAACCACACCAACCAGGTGCGAGCCGCGCGCGCGAACGTCAAGGGGTTCGTCCTCAACCCGCTCCAGATGTTCTTTAATATGGAACTCGTTTCCCTAGAGTAGCACTGAGGGACAGCGTGCGGGCACCCGGGGCCCTGCCGGTTCACTTGGCAGGGCCCCGGACTTCGGCTCTCTGGACGGAGTGTGATGCTGAGGTTCTTGCGGTGGCGCCTGCTCCAGTTGGGGCCCGTCTTGCTCGGCGTCAGCATCCTCGTGTTCTTCGGCATGCACCTCATCCCCGGCGACGTCGCGCAGTTGCTGCTCGGAGATAAGGGAACAGACGCGGACCTCCAACGCATGCGTCATCAGCTGGGGCTGGACCAGCCTGTCTACATCCAGTATTTCCGATTCCTGGGGGGTGCGTTGCAGGGGGACTTTGGAGAGTCCATCCGGACCCGCCAACCCGTGATCTGGGAGATTGAACAGGCTCTGCCCGTCACGGTGGAGTTGAGCCTGGCCGCCCTTGCGTTCGCGGTGGTGGCCGGGTTGCTCATTGGCGTGCTGGCCGCGCGCTTTCCGCACTCGGCCCTGGACACCGGTTCCATGGTCGGCGTATTGGTCGGCGTCTCGATGCCCGTGTTTTGGACAGGCATCTTGCTATTGATTGTGTTCGGCGGAATTCTCGGGTGGCTGCCGCTGGGTGGCGTCGTGGATGGCAGCCTGACCGTCCGCCGGATCACCGGCGCGCCCCTCCTCGACGGTGTGCTGACCGGAAGCTGGCCGATCGTCTGGAGCGCAGGGCGTCATTTGGTGCTCCCCGCTCTCGCTCTGGGCGCGACGGCCATGGCGGCGATTGCCCGCATGGCGCGATCAACCATGCTGGACGTCCTAGGGCTGGACTTCATTCGAACGGCGCGCGCCAAAGGGCTCGCGGAACGGCGCGTCGTCAGCCGCCATGCCTTGCGGAACGCGCTTCTGCCGGTCGTGACGCTCGTCGGACTGCAGCTGGGCCTCTTGCTCAGCGGGGCGGTGCTCACCGAAACCATCTTCGCGCTCCCCGGACTCGGGCGGCTGGCGATTACCAGCGTCCTGGCGCGTGACTATCCCATGGTGCAGGGGGTCGTCCTCATCGCCGCCGGGGTCTTCGTCGTGGCCAACCTCCTGGTCGACGTGCTGTACGTCTATCTCGATCCGCGGGTGAGGTATCAGTGAGATGGCGACCGATGTCGTCGCAGTCGGAGTCCGACGCCGGCGTGTCGCCGCCTTGTCGTGGCGTCGCCTATTTTCGCATTCCAGTTTCGTGGTGGGCGCCGCGATCGTCGCGGGGGTCGTTGCCGCCGCCCTCCTCGCTCCTCTCGTCACCTCGTACAACCCGATTGAGCAATCCTTCCGCGACCAGCTCCTGCAGCCGTCGCGGGGACACCTGTTTGGCACGGACGAGTTCGGAAGGGATATCTTCGCGCGGGTGGTCTACGGCGCGCGGATCGCCCTCATCGTCGGCGTCGTCGCCGACGGCCTCGCCGCGGTGCTGGGCGTCGCACTCGGAGTCCTCTCCGGCTACTTCGGCCGACGGGTCGACGCCGTCCTGATGCGCATAGTCGATGTAGTGCTGGCGTTTCCCTACCTGTTGCTGGCGATGATCGTCGTCGCGATTTTGGGTCCCAGCCTGATCAACGCGATGATCGCCATCGGCATCGTGTACACGCCGCAGTTCGCACGCGTGGTGCGGGGGGTCGTCCTGCAGATCAAGGAAGAAGACTTTGTGGAAGCGGCTCGCGCCGAAGGCGCCGGATCGCTCCGCATCCTCGGACGCCACATCCTGCCCAATATCCTCTCTCCCATCATCGTCATGGCGACTCTCACGGTAGGCTACATGATTGTGGAAACGGCGGGTCTGTCGTTCTTGGGGCTGGGCGCCAGCCCCCCGACACCCGAGTGGGGATCGATGCTGGCCACGGGACGTTCGTTTATGCTCACCGCGCCCTGGATCGCGACGTTTCCCGGCCTGGCGATTCTCGTTACCGTCGTGGGCTTCAACCTCATCGGCGACGGCCTACGCGACCTCCTCGATCCCCGGCTGCGCGGACGGCAGTGAGACCCCCCACGCCCCGAGAAGACACGATGCCCGGTCCTCATGGGCGGCTCGCTGGTCACGTGGCCCTCGTGACCGGTGCTGCTCACGGAATCGGCCGAGCGATCTGCACCGAACTCGCACGGGAAGGCGCCCGCGTGTGGGCCTGCGACATCCTCAGCGCTGACCTGGAAGAAACCAAGCGCACCGTCGAGTCGCAGGCGCATGGCGCCTGCCGCACCGCCACGTGCGACGTCACCGACCCCTCCCAGGTGAACGCACTCGTCGGACGAGTGCGGGAGACTGAGGGCCGGGTCGACATCTTGGTGAATGGTGCCGGGGGCGTCGCGGGCCAGACCATGCTCCCGATAGACCAAGTGTCTGATGAAGCGTGGCATCGCATCTTCGCCATCAATCTGGATGGGGCATTTCATTTGACGCGCGCCGTGGCGCCGGTAATGAAAGCGCAGCGCTCCGGGGCCATCGTGAACATCTCCTCAGGAGCCGGACGCTCGTACAGCCTCACCGGCATCCAGGCTTACGCAAGCGCGAAGGCGGGGCTCATCGGCCTTACCCGTCAGACGGCGGTCGAACTGGGGCCCTTCGGCATCCGGGTGAACTCGGTCGCGCCGGGCTTCGTGCGCTCCAACCCCACGACCGAACGGCAGTGGGAGGCGATGGGACTCGAGGGCCAGCGGCAGTTCGTGGAGTCGATCGCGCTACGGCGGCTGGGACGCGCGGAGGAAATCGCGCGGGCGGTCGTCTTCTTTGTCTCGCCCGACGCCTCATACGTCACCGGCCAGACGATTAGTGTGGATGGCGGCAAATGGATGCTGGGATGAGGAAGACAGACGTGGCTGCAGCCCTGGATCCGCAGACGAGGCGGATAGTGGACGCCGTCTCCGGCGAGCGGTTAATTGAGGATACGCGCGCGATCGCATCCCAGGTGCGGCTGTCGGGATCGGCCGAGGAACGCCACGCGTTCACGTACATCGAACGCCGGCTGCGGGACGCTGGGCTGCGCACGCAGATGTTCGAACATGACGCGCTCATCAGCCTGCCGCAGGCGGCAACCTTACAGATACTGGACGTCGGCTCCGGCGAGATCCCCTGCATCACGCACAGCTTTGGCGCCTCGACGCCCCCCGCCGGCCTCGAAGGACGCACTGTTTACGTGCGCGACGTCGCAGGGGACCTTGCCGGCCTAAGAGGTGCCATTGCTGTTGTCGACGGATTGGCGATGCCGACGGTGGTCAGGAAGCTCGAAGCTGCCGGTGCCCTGGGGATCGTCTTCTTGAACAGAGACCCTGTGGTGCACGAAATGATCGTCTCGACTGTGTGGGGAAGTCCCACTCCTGCACAGGTCAATCAACTCCCGTCAGTACCCGTGGTCTCCACGGCAGGGACGGGCGCGGCCCGCCTCCGAGCCCAGCTCGACGGAGAGCACCCGCTGCGGTGTCGCCTCACCGCAAGTGTGCAGACGGAGTGGCGGCGATTGCCGGTGCTCACCGCAGATGTGGTGGGCACGGACGAAGAGACCTTCGTGTTACTCGCCGGCCACGTCGATTCGTGGCACCACGGTGCGATGGACAATGGCGGGGCCAACGCGGTGATGATGGAAGTAGGCCGCCTGCTGGCGCGCGGGCGGCCTCGCCGCGGCCTGCGGTTGGCATTTTGGTCGGGCCACTCTCACGGCCGGTACGCCGGATCGACCTGGTACGTGGACAGTCACTGGAAAGAGCTCGACGCGCACTGCGCCGTGCACCTGTACATCGACTCGGTAGGCGGGCGCGGGGCCACCGAGCTCGGGAGCGGATATTGCATGCCGGAGACGCGGGCGATCGGCGCACACGTCATCGCCGCTGTCACCGATCAGCAGTACCAGGGATCCCGGGTTGGCCGATCTGTGGATCAGTCCCTACTCGGCATTGGAGTTCCCTCGCTCTTCATGACGTTGTCGGAGCATCCGGCGGACGGACCGGACGCCAGCCGGGATTTTGCCATCACAGGCAGTACAGGAGGTGGGCTTGGGTGGTGGTGGCACACCCCGGACGATACCCTGGACAAACTCGATCCCGCAGCGCTCACCCGCGACGCACAAATCTACGCGGCCGCCGTCCACATCCTCTGTACGTCTGTCGTGCTGCCGCTCGACTACAGCGCGACCGCACGCGAACTCGCAGCCGCGCTGCGAACGCTGCAGGCGCAATTGCGGAACCGATTTGATGTGTCCGATTGCATCGGTGAGGCTGACCGCCTTCAGGCGGAAGCAGCACAGTTTGCTAAGGAGGCGCCACCAGCGGAGGCCAACCCCGTTCTCATGCGTCTGGGGCGGATCCTAATCCCCGTGTTGTACACGCAGGCGGGTCGCTTCGATCATGATCCGGCCACGTCGATTCCCCACCTTCTGCCGCTTGTCGAGGCGGCGCGCCTCGCAGGCAGCGACCCTGCCTCCGCTGAGGCGAAAGCGTTGCACATCGCTGCGGTGCGCGGACGCAACCGGCTGTTGCAGGCCCTCGGAGAAGCGCGACGATGCATTTCACAGTAGTGGGAGCGGGCGCCATCGGAGGCACTGCGGGGGCCTACCTCCTGCGGGGCGGACATGCGGTTCTGTTCGTGGATCAGGACCAAGCGCACGTGGAGGCCATCAACCGAAAAGGTCTGACGATTGACGGACGTGAGACGTTCACGCTGCGCGCGCAGGCCGTGACGCCTGCGCAGCTCCCTGCCGCGCTGCCACGAAGCGGACCCGAGGCCGTCCTGCTGTGTGTCAAAGCGATGCACACCCCCGCGGCCATCGACGCACTCTCTCCTGTCCTGGGGAGAGCGAGCTTTGTGGTCTCGTTCCAGAACGGTCTGAATGAACAAGTCATCGCCGCACGGATCGGCCCCCGGCGCACCATCGGCGCGTTCGTCAACTTCGGCGCGGATTACTTAGAGCCGGGCCGCGTCATGTACGGCGGGACCGGGGCGCTGTACCTGGGAGAACTGGATGGGTCCCTCTCGCCACGCGTACTGCAGTTGGAGGAAATCTTCCGGGCAAGTTTTCTCCCTCACACCCAAGCCACGACGAACATCTGGGGGTACCTATGGGGCAAGCTCGGGTACGCCTCGATGCTGTTTGCCACTGCCCTCGTGGACGCCTCGATCGCCGATGTGCTGGATCGCCCCGCCAGCCGCCCCGCGCTCGCGAACCTCGCTGCCGAAGTGGTCCGCGTGGCCGAAGCCGAAGGCGTCCGGTGCGAGGGATTTGATGGATACGAGCCGCACGTGTTTGCGTTTCGCCGCCCCCGGGACTGGAGGGGCATCGGCGCCAGCCTCGACCGGCTCGTCGCGTTCAACCGGGCATCCCTCAAACAGAAATCGGGTATTTGGCGCGACCTGGTCGTACGAAAGCGGAAGACAGAGGTCGACCAACACGTTGGCGCTGTCGTGGACACGGCCCGCAGGCGCGACATCAACGTTCCCCTCAACCGACGGCTTGTGGAAATCATCCACGACCTTGAAGAGGGGCGGCAGCAGATGAGGTGGGACAATCTCACCGAGCTGACGTCCCTGAACCACACCGCCTATCCCGACGACGCTGAGGTGCGGGCTCCATGAGCCGGACGCAGTTCGTATCGCTGACAGCGGAACCTGGCCAGCGCAGGCACGGCTGGGTAAGTGTGCCCGGCGTCGAGCCTCCCTGGGAACTGCCCGCCGTAGTGTGCCGCGGTCGAGCCACCGGCCCGACGCTGGCGGTCACGGCCGGCATCCATGCCGCCGAATACCCGGGGATCGCTGCGGCCGCCCGTCTCGCGCGGGACACCGATCCGGCGCAGCTCCGGGGAACGCTCATCATCGTTCCGCTGGTGAACAGCCCGGGATTCTACGAACGCAGCATCTACACGAATCCGCGCGATGGGAAGAATATCAACCGCACCTTCCCCGGCGATGCTCACGGGACGGCGGCACAACAAGTCACTCACTTCCTTACGACAGAACTGATCACCGGGGCAGACGCCTACGTCGACCTCCACGGCGGAGACCTCATCGAATCTTTAGTACCGTTTAGTATCTACTTGCGGACGGGCCGCCCGGAGGTCGACGACACCTCACAGGCGCTGGCCGATGCATACGGCCTTGACTATGTGCTCGCCGCTTCTCCGGACACGGTGCGCGGCTCGTCCTACACAGCTGCCGCCCGCCTGGGCATCCCGGCCATCATCGCAGAAGTCGGCCAGCAGGGCATCTGCGATCCGCCCTCGGTGAGCCGGCATCTGGCCGGATTGCGCCGTGTGCTCGGCCGCCTGGGGATGCTCGAACGCGACCCCGCCCCAGTCGCTAAGCCGGTGCGCCTGTCGCGTTTTGAGTGGATGTACGCGGACACAGCTGCCAGCTACTATCCTGTGGTGGTAGCCGGGGATATCGTGAGACCTAATCAGGTGATCGGAGAACTGCGCGACGTCTTCGGGGAGGTTCTCCAGACGCTGCGCGCACCGGCCGGCGGTCCTGTGTTGTTTCTAGTCACCGCGCTTGCGGTCAAAAAAGGAGACCCGCTCCTCGGCATCGGTGTGGCAGAGTAGATCACCACTGGATCCGTTCCACTGCTCACCCGAGGAGCGAGGACAGCAGGGAGTCGAGAATGGCATCTTCCCGTCGCGTTCGAATCGGCCTCATCGGTTACGGCACCTGGGCGCAGCGCGTGCATATCCCCAGCATCGAGCTCTCGCAGTCCGCTGTACTGACAGCGGTGTGCGGGCCGGATGCGGCACGCGCGCGGCAAATTGCGGCGGCCTCCGGAGCCGAGCTGGCGACCGCAGATCCTGACGAGCTGATCGGCAGCTCTCAGGTCGATGCTGTTCTCATTGCCTCGCCCAACGATGCCCACACGCCCCCCGCTCTTGCGGCGGCGCATGCCGGCAAAGCCGTGCTGTGCGAGAAACCGCTCGCGGTGAGCCTCGCGGACGCGCGGCGAATGACAGACGCGGCGGTGCAGGCAGACGTGGTACATATGACCGCGTTCACGTGGCGTTACGTGCCCGCTGCGGTGTTGGCGCATAACCTCGTAGCCGCGGGCGCGATCGGGCGGATCTTCCATGTCGCCGGGCACTTCTTACAGGAACGGTGGTTGACGCCTGACACGACCCGGCTGTGGCGATTTGACCGGCGACGCGCCGGCTCGGGCATTCTGGGAGATCTGGGGGTACATCTCTTTGATCTGCTCGAATGGATGACCGGGCAGCGCGCCGTGCGCGTGTGTGCAGGGCTCGCCTCGTTTGGCCAGGCCCAGGAGGTGGAGGGGCAGGCACCGGTCTTTGACGACGCCCATCTGCTGTTTGAGTTTTCCTCCGCCGCACGCGGCACAGTGCACCTGAGTCGTGTCGCCAAAGCGGCGGGCCGGTCTCCGTTTCCGCTCATGCACCAGGGGATTGAGATCTACGGCGAGCGCGGAGCGATCCTGTACGACCTGCACAGCCACAGCGAGGTGGAGGTGCGCCCGCTTGGCCAACCCACGCGCCGCATCCCCGCTCCCGACCCCTTGCCCACCTCAGAGGATGAGTGGGTCGTTACTCGCGAGCTGGGGCGCCGACAGATCGAGCGGTTCGGCCACGCTGTCCAAACCCGCACCGCGACGGCCCCCGACTTCACCGCCGGCCTACGCGCGCAGACGATCGTCGATGCTGCGGAACGCTCGTGGGACGCGCGCGCGTGGGTCGACGTCGTCGGCGACGGGAGGACCCCGGCGTGAAACAGATCCGGCTGAAAGTCGTCAATGCCGCAGGGCTCCACGCCCGGCCGGCGGCCGTCTTCGTGGCGGAGACCAGTAAGTTCGCTTCGACTATCCGCGTCCGTAACGCTACAACCAACAGCGCCTGGACGAATGCGAAGAGCATCCTCAGCGTCCTGACGCTCGGGGTAGAGCCGCAGCACGAGATTGAGGTTACCGCTGAAGGCCCGGACGAAGAACAAGCCGCCGCCGCGCTGGCGGGCCTAATCACATCCGACTTTGCGGGGAAACTCTGAGGACGGCCTTCATGCGTCGACCACGACCTATGCGGACCCTGCGTGGCGTTGCGGCGGCTCCCGGACTCTCCGGGGGACCAGCGGTAGTCTGGCGTGATACCGCTGTCGCGATTCCGCGGGCGACAGACCGATCTCCAGCTCAAGAATCCCGGCGCCTGGCTGCGGCGAGGAGAGCGGCACGCGAACAGATCAGTCAGCTGAAGACCTCGGTTTCCACCACGGCCAGTCCAGAAGAAGCGGCGATTTTTGATGCGCATCTCATGTTCCTCGACGACGACGCGCTCTTAGAGAAAGCGCAGTCGGCCATCGACGCCGGGACGGCCGCCGAAGCCGCGTGGATGGACGGTATCGAATTCTTCGCCGCCCAACTGGCGCGTTTGCCCGACCCGACACTCCAGGCCCGTGCCGCCGACGTGCGCGACGTGGGCCGCCGTGTGCTGGATCACTTGCTGGGACGTCCGTCCGCAGGCCTTGACTTGCGCGCGCCGTCCGTCATCGTGGCCCGCGATCTCGCTCCCTCCCAAATCGCCTCCTTGCCGGTAGCGCGGGTTCTGGCATTCTGCACCGCCGAGGGTGGCCCCACCTCACACACGGCCATTCTGGCTAAAGCGTGGGGAAAACCGGCGGTTGTCGCGCTGGGCAATACGGTGCTGGAGATTTCCGACGGCGTACAACTGCTGGTGGATGGCAGCCGCGGCGAGGTGGTGATCGACCCGGATGAACAGACCGGGCAGGCCTTTGCGCTGCGGCGTCAGCAGAGCGAGAAGATGGCCGCATCTGCTCTGGCTGCGGCCGGGGAACCCGCAATCACACTGGACCGCCACCGCATCGAAATCGCCGCCAACATTGGGAGCGTCGAAGACGCCGCCCAGGCGGTGGAATATGGCGCCGAAGGTGTGGGGTTGCTGCGCACCGAGTTCCTGTATCTCGACCGGCAAAGTGCCCCGACAGAAGAAGACCACCTTGCCGCTTACAAGGCAATCTTGCAGACGATGGGCACGCGGCCAGTGATCGCACGTACGCAGGACATCGGGGGGGACAAGACCGTCCCGTACCTGGACCTGCCGAAGGAAGCGAATCCCTTCCTGGGCTGGCGCGCGATCCGGATAAGTCTCGACCGGCCCGAGGTCTTTGCGGTCCAACTCCGGGCCCTGTGGCGTGCCAGCCCAGGACATGACCTGCGGATCATGTTCCCGATGATCGCGACGCCCGACGAACTCCGTGCGGCCAAAGCGGCCCTGGATCGCGCCCGGCTCGATGTGACCGCCAGCAATCAGGCCGTGGCCGCCCGAGTGCAGGTGGGCATGATGGTGGAAGTTCCTTCAGCGGCGGTCCTAGCCGATCAGTTTGCCCGAGAAGTGGATTTTTTCTCCATTGGCACCAACGACCTGACGCAGTACACGTTGGCGGCGGATCGCACTAACGAGCGCGTCGTCGCACTCAGCGACGCCTGCCATCCCGCCGTGTTACGTTTGATCGATCAGGTGGTCGAGTCTGGCCATCGGGAGAATCGCTGGGTGGGTGTGTGCGGCGAGCTGGCGGCAGATGCAGACGCCGTCCCGCTGCTACTCGGATTAGGCGTGGATGAACTCAGTATGGCTCCGCAGAGGATCCCCGCAGTGAAAGTCATCATCCGGCAGTGGTCGTACCTGCGGGCCAAGCAGCTCGCCCGCCAGGCGCTGGCAGCAAGCTCGGCGACCGCGGTGCGAGCGCTCGTCCGCGAAACGCCACCGGCCTAGTTCGGGATAAACTCTACGTCGACTTCGGGTAGGCTACCCATGCGCAGTATCGCATAGGTGTTGCGGTTGGTATCCTTCGGCTGGCCGTTCACGATCTCTGTTCCCTCGCGCAAGACCACGCTCAATCCCCACAACGCGGCGCCCTCGACCTGGTTGTCCTT
>Ga0137415_10005767_pt1 | contig 12261 bp, 10 predicted proteins | sample CZODoug3_1_1_16f_FD_183082 | JGI IMG/M metagenome (GOLD analysis project Ga0137415, IMG submission 183082) | Vadose zone soil fungal communities from Angelo Coast Range Reserve, California, USA - CZODoug3_1_1_16fungal (Hybrid Assembly) | ecosystem: Environmental > Terrestrial > Soil > Vadose...
ACTCTTTCGCGACGGGAGCTTCCGCGCGCCGGAGGCCATAGACGGGTTGGTTCATCGGCGGGGCCGCCGCAGTCACCGTCGGCGGTTAATTCCGTGCCACGTGTTTGCCAAGGAACTCTCGCATCAGCTTCGCGATGGTATGCCGTCCGTTTCCAAGGCGAAGTGGCCCGCGTCGAGCGATCTCCGGGATGAAGGGAAGTGACAGGGCCAGGCCGCCGCTCGCTTGCAAGAAGCCACGGCGGGAGTCGTCATATGGTGCGGCGGTATTCAACGGCGCCTCCGCATCATCCTCTGGGGTTCACTCACATAGACTGCTCCTTGCCTCCAATTGTGTCGCGGAGCCGGGCTCGATCTCCGGCGTCGCCCCGAATCGAGGATCTTTTCGTGGTACGACGCCGTCGCGGATCGGGAATGTCCGCTCACCCTTTGATGAAGGTGATCAGCTCCTCGTTCACCCGGTGCTTGAGGGTCGTGCACATGCCGTGCGGGGCGCCCTTGTAGACCGTGAGCGTCGCGTTCTTGATCAGCTTCGCAGACAGCAGCGCTGAATCTCCGATCGGGACGATCTGGTCGTCGTCACCATGAAGGACCAATGTCGGCACGTCGAATCGTTTGAGATCCGCGGTGAGATCCGTCTCGGAGAACGCCTTGATGCAGAAATAGGAAGCAGGGAAGCCGGCCATCATCCCCTGGAGCCAGAACGACTCGCGCACGCCTTCCGAGATCGTGGCACCCGGCCTGTTGTAGCCATAGAACGGCAGGCTGAGATCCCTCCAGAACTGCGAGCGGTCCGCCTGGACACCGGCGCGCAGCTTGTCGAATACCTCGAGCGGCAAACCGCCGGGATTGGCAGCCGTCTTGAGCATGAGCGGTGGGATGGCGCCGATCAGCACGGCTTTGGCCACACGCTTGGTACCGTGACGACCGATATAGCGGGCGACTTCGCCACCTCCCGTGGAATGACCGACGTGGATCGCGTTCTCCACGTCGAGCGCTTCGACCAGCGCCGCGAGGTCGTCGGCGTAGGTGTCCAGATCGTTCCCGTTCCAGGGTTGGCTCGAGCGGCCATGGCCGCGACGGTCGTGGGCGATGCAGCGGTAGCCGCGTGAGGCCAGGTAAAACATCTGGTCCTCGAAGGCGTCCGCGCTCAGCGGCCAGCCGTGGCTGAAGACGACGGGCTGTCCCGTTCCCCAGTCCTTGTAGTAGATCTGCGTGCCGTCTTTGGTCGTGATCGTCGTCATGGGATGCTCTCCTTGGTTCTGGTTGGCGGATGTCGAAGGCGCAGCCTGGGCATACGCGGCTCCCATCGGGGCCGGGAGCGCTGCCGCGGCGACCATAGCGGCACCGCCGATGACGAGACTGCGGCGCGATGGGTCGGCATGGGCGCTTGACGTCTGTCTGGTCACTCTCGTCTCCCTCAAGAGCCACTCTGGTGGTCTGTGAACGCCACGCCCGCGGCCACGAGCCGACGACAGCGCCCCTGACTCTTGAGATGGCGTCGCGGATGTGCCGGCCGCCCGCCGCGGTCGTTTCAGCAAGGCCCCGACACCCGGGCACGAAGCCTCGAACTCCGATCAGCGTCGGCGCGGTCGACGTTGCGCGGGGCATCCGCAGGGCTTCGCGCATTCCGTCCACCCCTCACGGGACGTGACTCCGCCAGTCTCCTCCGCCACGACCTCGTGGCGCGGTGCGTTCATGCGCTGACTCCCTGCTCGTCGCCAGGGACACGGTGAGGCGCTGTCGCAAGAACAAGCGGGCACGATGCACGCGACTCTTCGCGTTCGCGACGCTGAGCCCCAACGTTGCCGCCACGTCGGCGATGGAGCATTCTTCGATGTCGCGAAGGACGACGACGGCGCGATAGTCCTCCGGGAGGGCGTCCAACGCCGCGGTGAGCGCGAGTCGCAGATCGGCCTGGCGAGAGGGATCGTCCACCGTCGGCGACCAATCGACGATCGAGGCCGCGTGGTGACCGTCGTCGTGGAAGGATGGCAGCACGTCGTCGAGTGGGACGTCCGGGCGGCGCCGCCGCCCGCGGACCTTCTGGTAGGCGGCATTCGCGGCGATCCGGTAGAGCCACGACCCGAAGGCCGACTCCCCGCGAAAGGTGTCGATCTTGCGGACGACCGTCCACAGCGCGTCTTGCACCACCTCCTCGGCGTCCGACGGGTGGCCGGTGATACGACTGGCCAGGCGGTAGACGCGATCCCCGTAGGCACCCACGAGGGCCTCGGCCGCCCCCGGGTCCTCTCGGCGCAGCTGCTCTACGAGGGCGGCGTCCGGATCGATGGCCGGTCGAGGGACGCGCGGACGCGGCTCGGCCACCCCGGGCTCCTGATCGGTCCGTTCCACCACGATCGCCGTGCCATTCATCTCACCCTCCTTCTCCGCCGGACTGGTCTGCTCGCAGTGCCGCCGCTCGGTAGGCTCCGGGCGTGATGCCCAGGACGCGCCGGAACACCGTGGTGAAGTGACTCGGGGTTCGGAATCCGACCATCCGCGAGACCTGGGCGATCGACAGCTCCGGCGTGGCCAGGACGCCGCGGGCGCGGGCGATCCGTTGCCGGACCACGAATCGGTGGGGCGGCACCCCGGTGTTGTCCTTGAAGAGGCGCGCAAAGTGGTAGGGACTCATGTAGACCACGGCCGCGAGCTCGGCGAGCGAGAGGTCTTTGTCGAGGTTCTGCTGGATGTATTGGGCCACTCGCCTGAATTTGGATCCTGGCAGGGCGTGGCCGTCCGAACTCGTTCCCCGTGTCGTCATCGTCGTCAACTCCCTTCGACGGTGCTCGAGAGCAGCGAGGCGACGGCGCGGCTCAGGGTCTCGAGGCCGTGGAACCGGACCTTTTCTCCCGTCCGCGCGCGCTCCACCACACCGTTCAGCCGTCCGGCGTCGTCTTGTCGGATCCGAACGATGAGGGTCGTGTACTCGCCAAGATGCTCTGGCGGCTCCATCCGCTCGCGTCCTTGGTCATTCCCCATGCCTGTTCTCTCGTGGCCGTTGTACGCGGGCGTCCGTGGCCGAATCGTGCCCGGCACCGTGAAAAATGGCGTGAGCGGGCGGGGAGCTGGGCGGAGGGGGTGGGGTGGCTATGTCATACTCAGCGGCGCCTCTTGCCGACAGTCTGGGAGGAACGTTGAAGTCGGAGGTGCGCCTAAAGGTTACGGTTCTGGGCGGATTTCACGCACAGCTCGACCCCGGCCGGGCGCTCGTTCTCCCCACCAAGAAGGCCCAGGCCCTCCTGGCGTACCTGGCTCTCCCGCCTGGCCAGGCCCACCCGCGCGAGAAGCTCGCGACCCTCCTGTGGGGAGACATGGCGGACGCCCAGGCTCGGGGCAACCTGCGCCACGCCCTCTCGAGAATCCGGAAGGCCCTGCCCAAGACGGCCCGGTCCGGGATGATTCTCGATGGCCCGAGCGTGGCCCTGGACCCTGGGGTCGTGGACGTAGACGTGGCGCGGTTCGAGCGGCTGGTCGCCGATGGCCGCCCCGAGGCCCTCGAGCAGATCGCCGGCCTCTACCGCGGCGACCTGCTGGCCGGGCTGACGCTGGCCGAGCGTCCGTTCGAGGAATGGCTCACGTCCGAGCGGGAGCGGCTGCACGAGCTGGCCATCCAGGCCCTGGGGCGCCTGCTCACCCATCAGCAGGCGGCCGGCGCCGCCGAGCCGGCCGTCCAGACCGGCCTCCGTCTCCTCGCGCTGGACCCGCTGCAGGAGCCCGTCCACCGCGCGGTCATGCGGCTCTATGCGAGGCTCGGGCGCCGGGAGGCTGCGCTGCGCCAGTACCAGCTGTGCGTGGACGCGCTGAAGCGGGAGCTCAGCACGCCGCCCGAGGCGGAAACCACCCAACTGTACCAGGAGCTCCTGCGCTCGCGGGCCACTCGCCCAGACCGGGCCGAGGGGTCCGGCCCCGCCAGCGGGGACGTCGCGCCGGCCCCGATCGCCGATCGTCTGTCCGCCCGGTCGACGGCGCTGCTGGGGACCGCGCCCCCGACGAACCTGCCGGCGCCGACCTCGGAGCTGATCGGCCGAGCGACGGCGCTCGCGGAGGTGACGGGGCTGCTGGGGGTCCACCGGCTCGTCACGCTGATCGGGGCCGGCGGCATCGGCAAGACGCGGCTGGCCCTGGAGGTCGCGCGCCAGGAGCTACCTGGCTTCACCGACGGGGTATGGGTCGCCGAGCTCGCGCCGCTGTCGGATCCCGGCCTGGTGCCGGTCACCGTCGCGGTCGCGCTCGGGCTCACGATCCCTGCCGCCGCGGAGTCGCCTGAGCGGGTGGCGTCGGCGCTCGCCGCGAAGCGCCTCTTGCTCGTGCTGGACAATTGCGAGCACGTGATCGAGGCGGCGGCGCGCATGGCCGAGGCGCTGCTGCGCGCCAACCCGTACGCCCGCGTGCTGGCGACCAGCCGCGAGCCGCTGCGCGCGCCGGGGGAGTACGTCTATCGAGTGCTCTCGCTCGAGGTGCCCGCGGAGGGAACCGAGGATCGCGAGGACCTGTTGGACGCGGCCGCGGTCAAGCTATTCGTGGCGCGGGCGCGGGCGGTGGACCTCCGCTTCTCGCCGGACGCGCGCACCGCGGCGATCACGGGCGCGGTCTGTCGGCGCCTCGACGGCATCCCGCTCGCGATCGAGCTGGCGGCGGCCCGGACGGCCACGCTCGGGCTGGAAGGGCTCGCCGCCCGTCTGGACGATCGATTTCGACTGCTCACGGGCGGGCATCGCACGGCGCTGCCGCGGCACCAGACGCTGCGGGCGACGCTCGACTGGAGCTACGAGCTGCTCCCCGCGCTCGAGCGCACGGTCCTGCACCGCCTGGCCATCTTCGCCGGCGGCTTCACGCTGGAGGCGGCGAGCGCCGTCGCGACGACGGCCGACCTCGACGCGCCCGCGGTCGTGGACAGCGTGACGAACCTGGCGGCGAAGTCGCTCGTGGTCGTGGAGATCGGGGGCGCCATCACGCGATACCGGCTGCTCGAGACGACGCGGGCCTACGCGCTCGAGAAGCTCACCGCGAGCGGCGAGCTCGCCGAGGTGGGCCGACGCCACGCCGAATACTACCGGGACCTCTTCGAGCGGGCCGAGACCGAATTGGAGACGCGCACCACCGTCGAGTGGTTGGCCGCCTACGGCAAGCAGATCGACGACGTGCGCGCGGCCCTGGACTGGGCGTTTTCGCCGAGCGGCGACGGGTCGATCGGGGCGGCACTCACTGCCGCATCGGTGCCCCTGTGGTTCCAGCACTCACTGATGGTCGAGTGTCGAGGCCGCGTCGAACGCGTGCTCGCCAGCCTCGAACCGCGCTCGGGTCGAGGCGGACGCCGCGAGATGCAGCTCTTCGCTGCCCTTGGTGTGTCGCTCATGCAGACGAAGGGCCCCGCGCCCGACACCACCGCAGCCTGGACGACCGCGCTCGAGATCGCCCAGCGGGTCGACGACGTCGAGTATCAGCTGCGGGCGCTCTGGGGCCTGTGGCATTTCCGCGTCAGCCGCGGCGAGTGTCGCGCCGCGCTGGCGCTGGCGGAAAGCTTCTGCGGCCAGGCCGCAGGCAATGACAATCCGGCCGAGCTGCTCGTCGGCGAGCGGATGGTCGGCGTCTCCCTGCACTACCTGGGAGACCAGACGAACGCACGGCGTCACCTGGAGCACATGCTCAGCCGGTACGTCGCCCCGGCTCACCGGTCGCACGCCATCCGCTTTCAATACGACCAGCAGGTGGCGACCCGCATGGTCCTGGCGCGGATCCTCTGGCTGCAGGGATTCCCCGATCAGGCTCTGCGGACTGCCCAGAGCAACGCCGAGGACGCGCGGGCGATCGATCATGCGCTCTCGCTGTGCTACGCGCTGGAGGCGGCGTGTCTGGTCGCGCTCTGGAGCGGTGACCTGCCGGCCGCCGAACGCTCCGTGGCGATGCTGCTCGACCATTCGGCCCGGCACGCGCTCGCCGTCTGGCACGCGCGGGGTCGCTGCCTGAATGGCGTCCTGCTCATCAAGCGCGGCGACGTCGGCGGCGGACTCCCGCTTCTCCGCGACGCCCTCGACGAGCTCCGCGAGACCGGCTTCGTCCCGCACCACACAGCCTTGCTCGGCACGCTTGCGCAGGGCCTGGCCGGCAGCGGAGAGATCGCCCAGGGACTCGCGACGATCGACGAGGCGCTCGCCAGATCCGAGCGTGACGAGGAGCATTGGTGCATCGCGGAGCTCCTGCGCATCAAGGGCGAGTTGGTCCTGCTGGAGGGAGCCCCGGGCGCGGCCCCGGTGGTCGAGAAGCACTTCCAGCACGCGCTGCATTGGACCCGCCGGCAAGGGATTTTGTCCGTGGAGCTGCGCTGCGCCACCGGCCTCGCCCGCTTGTGGCATGCACAGCGCCGGACCGAGCCGGCGCGTGAGCTCCTGGCGCCGCTGTACGGCCGCTTCACCGAGGGCTTCGGCACCGCCGATCTCCGGGCCGCGAAGGCGCTGCTCGACAGCTTCGGCTAGCCAGGCCAGTGGGTCCTGGGCGGCGCCGACGTAATCTCCCAGGCGTCGTCTGAGGGGAGTAGACCCATTGCTCAGATGCAGATCCCCGGTCCACTCTTTCACCACGCCCCGTCAGCTGTCCGCTCTTGCCGCATCTGCAGGCGGCCGCGAGGCGCCTGGGGGAGGCCCACACTCTTTTGGTGGCGCAGTTACTCCTCCGGTACGTCACCCGCGGCGTGCCGCCGTTGGTCCACGCGACGGGCGCGGGTGCCGCCGGCCGCCAGGCGATCGGCACGGCGGTGTTCTATGGCATGATTGGCAGCACGTGCCTCAGACTGAGCTTCACGCCGGTGCGGCGGACGTGGTCACCAGCGCAGTCGCCGGGCGAAGCCGAAAGCCGAAGAAGCTTGCGGCCGCGGACGTCGTTGTGGAACTTCCCTCGCCTCTGTTATCGGTAACAACCTGATTGAAGGAGAACCAATCATGGACGGCCCGGCTTTCACCACGCGGCAGAAGGCACTGGCACTGAACCTCGACGCCACACGATATGGCACATTCGCCGAGATCGGTGGCGGCCAGGAGGTCGCCCGCTGGTTCTTCTCCGTCGGCGGCGCGGCGGGAACGGTCGCCAAGACGATCTCCGCGTACGACATGGCGGTGAGCGATGGACTGTACGGCCCCGCCAAGCGATACGTCAGCCGACAGCGCCTCGAGGCAATGCTAGAACAAGAGTTCACTCAGCTCGTGGAGCGGTTGCACGACCGCGGCGATACCAAGTGCTTCTTCGCCTTCGCGGACACCGTCGCGACGCGCAGTTTCCAGAAGGCGGGGAACGGACGGGGCTGGCTGGGTCTGCGGTTCCAGGCCCGACCGCGCGAGGAGCCGTCTCAGATCATTGTTCATGCCCATCTGTTCGACTCGACCGCCGCGCGCGAGCAGGATGCGCTGGGTGTGCTTGGAGTCAACCTCGTTCACGGGGCATTCTTCCGGCGCGACAACCCGGCGGAACTCATCGCCTCGTTGATGGACGAACTCTCGCGCGAACGCGTCGAGATCGACATGATCAAGCTTTCGGGCCCGGCCTTCCCCAACTTGGACAACCGGCTGATGAGCTTACAGCTTGTGGAAAGCGGCCTGACCGACGCCGCGATGTTCACCGCGAATGGTGAGGTGGTGCAGCCGTCGGAAGTGCTCTACAAGAAGCCGATCCTGGTGGAGCGCGGCAGCTTCCGGCCCGCGACGAAGCTCACGCTCGACCTGCTCGAACGTGCGCTGGAACAATTTCGCGAAGAGCCGAGCGTGCGCGGCCAAACGCCGATCGTGCTGGCCGAGATGACCTTGCGCAGCCTCACCCCGGGGCCGGACGTGGCGCACGAGGACTTCCTCGCTCGGGCGGACATCCTGAGGACCCTCGGCTTGGATGTGCTCATCTCGCGGTTCGAGCCCTTTTACCAATTGGCCGAATACCTGACCGGCTATACCGACGGACTAATCGGGATCGCGGTGGGGCTGCCCACTATCCGACAAGTGGCCGAAGAGAGGTATTACACCGATCTCCCGGGCGGTGTGCTGGAGTCGGTGGGACGGCTGTTCAAGCGATCAGTCAAAATGTATGTCTATCCAACCCGTGATCCGGTCACGGGCCAGATCCACACCTTGGAAAACTCCACAGCTCCCCCGCCGTGGCACCATCTGACCAAACTGCTGCTCGAAATAGGCCGTGTCGAGCCGATTCGATCGTACGAGGAATCGTACCTGTCCATTCGCACGCCTGACGTTCTGGCGCGCATCGAGAGAGATGATCAGACTTGGGAATCGATGGTTCCGCCAGCCGTCGCGGAGATCGTCAAGGCAAAGCAGTTGTTCCGCCCGCAGGTCACACCGCGGCGCGATGTGCCATCGGCAGAGAGTAGACTGTCCACACCGCCCGCTCAGTGATCCTGGAATCAGCGGACCGTAACCTTAAGATCGCGAGACGATGAACGGTTGAGGAGGGGATCGGAAATGCTTTCCATCGACGCGAAGCTCATCGAGGCACGGCAGGAGTTCGAGGTGCACGGGCAGACTCAGATGGGCTACACCAACCCGCAGAACGTCAACGACTGCCTGAACGGGCCGGGAGTTGATCGACTTCCGACGTGACTTCAGCCGCGCGCGCGCACGAGCGACGCGAAGGCGACGAACGGCCTGACCGTATGGCCCAAGGCCCGGCCGGCTCGCGGTGTTCAATTCCAGCCCTCGCTTCGTGCACCAGGAGCGTTCGCTTGGGGCGATCTGCCGGAAAGCATGCTCTCCGAGATTCCCACTGGCCCGTTTTGTGAGAGAAATCTCTGGCTGCAGAATTGTCGAATCGAGCGCTAATCCTTCTGACCGGCAGCAGTCAGGATTAGATCAGCGATCTCCTGCGGGTGCGAGAGCAGAGAGACGTGGCTCGATGCCAGTTCAATCGTCTTCGCCTTCATCCGGTTCGCAAGGAAGCGTTCCAATTCTGGGGAAGTGGTCCGGTCTTGCGTCGAAACGGCGTACCAGGTCGGCTTAATCTTCCATGCCGCCTGTGTCGTCTTGGAGGCGAATAACGTGGCGGAGATCCGCCCCTGCACCGCATAGAGGGCGCGCGCTCTTGCCGGATCGAGGTCACCTGCGAAGTCTCGGAGGAAGGACTCTTCGCTCAGCTGTGCGTAGCCTTCCGACTTGACGAGGCCAGCACTGGCTGGCGGCGTCGGGAACGTAGCGGCCAGCGCGGCATAATCTTCGCCGGCATCGGGTGCACGGGCGGCGACGTAGACAAGGCCGGAGATTTTGGGATCGACGCCAGCCTCGCTGATCACAGTGCCGGCCCACGAGTGACCGACGAGGACCGTCGGCCCGTCCTGCAGTGCTAGAATGCGGCGCGTCGCGTCGACGTCGTCGGCGAGCGAGGTCAGCGGGTTCTGCACCGCCGTGACGTTCAGGCCGGCGCGTTGCAAGAGCGGGATGACCTCGGACCAGCTTGACCCGTCCGCGTAGGCACCGTGAACGAGCACGACGTTGCGGGCGCGGGACCCAACCTGGGCTTCGCTCGGCTGCGCTAGCAGCGAGGTCACGACCCCGGCAAGGAGCGTGACCGCGAAGGTGCGTCGATCCATCTTCATAAAGTTCTCCGATGGCTAGTGTTGGCCAGGCGAGCTTGTGAGCACAACGTCACCGATTTCTCGCCTGTTTCCGACTGAGTAATAAGAGCGGCATTTTCAACAGCGTTGGTGGCATCCACACGGACTCCAATCACCGTTTGAATTGACGCCCCGCGTTCCCCCAGGTCCGAGGTCTATCGCTCCGCTGGCGAAGTCGAACCTCCTCGGTCATCTCAATCGCGCAACCCGCGTGCGGAGAAGCCAATGACGGCGCAACTGTCCATTGGGATGGCGTCGCGGATGTATCGGTTGCCCGACGCCGTCGTTTCAGCAAGAACGTGATAGTCGGATCGCGGGGCCGCGAACTCCGATCAGCGTCGGCGCGAGGCGACGTCGCGAGGGGCCTCCGTATGGCTCCACTCAATCCGTCTACCCATCACAGGAGGTGAGTACGCCAGTCTCCTCTCCACGAACTCGTACAGCGTTGCTTTCATGAGCTGAGTCCCCGTTCGTCATCAGGCATGCGGGGAGGCGCTGGCGCAAGAACAAGCGGGTACGATGCACGCGAGTCTTTGCGTTCGCGACGCGAGCCCTAAGACCTCCGCCATTCGGGTCGAGAATTCTTCGAAGTCGCGAAGGACGACGACGGCGCCATGGTCCCGCCGGCGCGCGTCCATCGCCGCCGTCGATTCAGGCCATCCTGCTGCGGCCGGGGATTCCGTTGCCTGTGGCGTTGGCGCGACCGGATAAGAAGGACCTAGCGGCGGAGAATCTGGTCTGTCTGAGCGGCGTTTTGCACCAAAGAGGATAGACAACATGAACGAGTTCCAGAGGCGGTTGGCCCGCCCTTGGTCCCCGTCAACCCGGAATTAGGTGCCAGGAGACTACGATGCTGGCCGCGCCAGGAGCCGTAGGCAGGACGGCTTCGGCCCCTTCCGCTCCGGCCGAATCCAGACCTGCAGGAAGCGGGTCGCCTCGGTAGCCTGCGGCATCCTGATCTCGCATTTCTGCGGAAAGGCGATGGCGTGGCATCCCGCGGCCCGACACGGCCCTCTAACGCAATGGGAAGGGGACGTGAGAACCCGCTCGTGCCACTCGTCCGCCTCACGCGGCCGTTCGATGTCAGCGGCAGAGTCCGGCAACGAGGAGGCATCTCGGTAAGAGCACGCACTTGGGCAGGAGTGAGCAGCTCAACACAGAAAGGGGAGCTATGACGATGCAGCAGATGATGAAGCGATTGCTGACAACCTCGCCGGTCAGCGCGAGCCTCGTATTGCTTGTCCTCGCAGCCGGTTGCACGGCAGTTCAGAGTACGCCGTTGAACCCGGAGGTAGTTGGAGGTCTGGTGCCGTCTGTCAAGGACCGGGATGCGGGCCGTGTGGCGGCCGCGTACGGCTTTGACGTTACCCGGTATACGACGATCGCGATCGGAAACGTCTCTGTCGATATGCCAGCCAGTTGGAACGAGGAAGATCGGCGTATCGTATCGAGCATGATCGCGCACCTGCGGTCGGATCTGGCACGAGAGCTCCGGACCGCAGGTCGGCGTGAACGGGTGGTGGACGACGCGAGCACACTGGACACACCGGTGAATGCGCTGCGCCTGGACGTCAGAATCACAGCCCTTGAGCTGGACCAGCTAGAACCGACGGCAGCGGGGCAATGGCTGGGCCCAGGCGCCATCCAGATGGAAACACGGTTCGTGGATGCGGCGAGCGGCCGGGTCGTCCTCGCGACGGCCGACCGGCGGACGGCACGAACGGTGATGACTCAGACGCGCGATATCTCGGAGACGACAGCGCGCCTCGACGAAGCCGCGAACTATCTGGTTATGGACCTTGTCAACTTCCTGGGCCGCTTGGAGAAGACGGCCGCCCACACATAAATCGTCGGGACATCGATTTGATGACGCCGTGCCCGCCGACTCCTTTCCTCGGGGTTCACTTGTTTGATCTCGAGGAACGAGTCGCGGGCCCGACCGTCCGGCACCTTAGCCGGATCCTAGGCGGACCGTCGATCTTCGCCGCAGCCCTCGCGAAGGAATTCGAAGGCAGCGTTATGCCACCGTTTGTTATCGGGCCCTTTGCCTTGGCACTTCCGTGGCTCGAAGCTTCAATCGGCCTATTGATCCTGGTCGGCGCTTTCACGCGATTCGCGCTCCTTGGAGGCGCACTCCTGATTGTCGTTCTCACGTTCGGGGCCACCGTGCACCAAGACTGGGACATTGCTGGTCTCCAGCTGGTCTATGCCGTGGTCTACTTCGGGCTTCTCGCTTTAGTCCAAAGAAATCGGTTGTCGCTCGATTTTCTCGCGCACAGCCGCCGCCCCACCGAGACGAATGTCTCGACAAAGGAGAGGCGCAATGAGGCGTCGTGACTTTATTAAGAGTAGTGCCGTCTCCGTATTCGCTGCCAGTACCGTATCTCAAACAGAGCAACCGAAAGGATTCGCCATGGAAAGATCTTCGACCCCGTCCGCCCAACTCATCTCCCAGGCCCCCTTCTGGCCGGACGGAGCACGAATGGTCATTTCAATCTCCATGCAGATGGAGGCCGGGGCTCAGCCGTCCAGCGGAGCAGAAAGCCCCATGCCGCCGATCGACCCGAAGTATCCCGATCTACCTGCGACCAAATGGTACGAATACGGCTTCAAAGAAGGCCTGCCGCGCCTGCTGGACATGTTCGACCGCCAGCAGG
>Ga0137415_10005768_pt1 | contig 12261 bp, 10 predicted proteins | sample CZODoug3_1_1_16f_FD_183082 | JGI IMG/M metagenome (GOLD analysis project Ga0137415, IMG submission 183082) | Vadose zone soil fungal communities from Angelo Coast Range Reserve, California, USA - CZODoug3_1_1_16fungal (Hybrid Assembly) | ecosystem: Environmental > Terrestrial > Soil > Vadose...
CTTCTGGTCACATAAACGACCTTTTTCCCGAAGCGATAATGTCTCGGGCCGGCACTTTCCTTCAGCACGATGGTGCTACCCGGAGAAAACTCCGTGATCGTGCCGCTGCCCTCAGTCGTAGTCGTTGTGGTGGTGGTTTCAGAAACCTGTGCCCACGCGAACGGAGCCGCGACTGCCAATGCCATACTGAGTATTAACTTCTTCATTTATACTTAGACGCGACAGAGCGCGTGCGTATTCGGATTTCATTAATCGTTTCTCGGTGAATTGCCGAGAAAGTCGAAGCAGTAACGATTGCCAGACTCGTTGCTTTGGACTTGTCTTCAAATCTGTCGGCTGTCACCCTACTCGGCGCCGGCCTGCTCAGAAAACCGAAAGGAGACTGAATTTATGTTTGGTCGATTCATCGCGTTTCTTTATGGATTGGTTTGTTACCTCACCTTCCTGGTCGCATTTCTGTATGCGATCGCTTTCGTCGGCAATATTTCGCTGGTCCCCAAGACAATTGATTCCGGACCGGCGGCGCCGCTGACAAAAGCGCTCATTATCAACGCCGTCTTGCTGAGTCTCTTCGCTGTCCAGCATAGCGTGATGGCACGGCAATGGTTTAAGCGCGCGTGGAAAAAAATTGTGCCAGAACCAGTTGAACGCAGCACTTACGTCCTGCTCGCGAGCCTGATCTTGTTGCTGCTCTATTGGAAATGGCAGCCGATGAAAGGGATCGTCTGGGACGTCCGCAATCCAAATGGCCGCATGATCCTGATGGGTTTGTTTTGGATCGGCTGGGGTTTGGTGCTCGCTTCAACTTATCTGATCGATCACTTCGGTCTCTTCGGGATGAAGCAGGTCTACAACTATCTGGTCGGCAAACACGACGAGCCGCCGCCATTTAAAACGCCGACATTGTATAAGATGGTGCGACATCCGCTTTATCTTGGGTTCATCATCGCCTTCTGGGCGACGCCGCGAATGACCACCGGGCACCTCTTCTTCGCCATTATGACGACGGCATATATTCTCGTCGCCATTCAATTCGAAGAGCGCGACCTGATCCGTTTCTACGGCGACAACTACCGAAAGTACCGCGAACAAGTTTCGATGCTGTTCCCGCTGCGGCTGCGAAAGCGGTAGGCTCGAACGGCTCATGCTTCTGTAGGGGAAGGCGTTGCCTTCCCGCTGTTCAAAAATGGGAAGCTAACAGCTTCCCATACAGACAATCCGTATCCATCCGCGAAATCCGCGGTTCATTGAAAGCAGTCGAGATATTTGATCCCTGACCCGGTGTTGAAAATCACTACGCGCTCGCCGATGTCGATCTTTTCGGACGCGCGAAGTTTTTTAAGCGCCGCAAAACAGGCCGCGCCTTCCGGCGCAACGAAGAGGCCTTCTTGGGAGCCGACTTCGCGAACAGTCCGAATCATTTCGTCGTCATCAACTGCGATCGCGCCGCCTTTTGACTCGCGAAGAATGTTCAGCATTAAAAAATCGCCGATCGCTTTCGGCACACGCAAACCGGACGCGACCGTGTGCGCGTTTGGAAATTCGGCGGCAAATTTCTCGCCAGCGTCAAATGCACGCACGATCGGCGCGCAACCGCTGGCCTGCACCGAAAACATCCGCGGCCGTTTGTGGTCGATCCAACCGAGCTTTTCCATTTCGTCGAACGCCTTCCACATGCCGATCAGTCCGGTGCCGCCGCCGGTGGGATACAAAATCACGTCCGGCAATTTCCAATCCAGTTGCTCGGCAATTTCGTAACCGAGCGTCTTCTTGCCTTCGATCCGATACGGCTCTTTCAGCGTGGAAAGATCGAACCAGCCTTCTTTTTCTTTGCGGCGCGCAATCTCAGCACCGCAGTCGGTGATCAGTCCGTCGATCAACGTCACGTGCGCGCCGACCTCACGGCACTCAATAATATTTGCGCGCGGCGTATCGCGCGGCATGAAGATGTGGGCTGCGAGACCAGCGCGCGCGGCGTAAGCGGCCAGGGCGCCGCCGGCGTTTCCAGCGCTCGGGACCGCGAGCTTCTTCGCACCAAGAAATTTCGCCATCGAAATGGCCACGCTCATCCCGCGCGCTTTGAAACTTTGGGTCGGATTGAGCGATTCGTCTTTGATCCAAAGATCGACATCGTCGGAGAATGCTTTCGCGCGCAATAACGGCGTTCCGCCTTCGCCTAACGAGATCGGCTCCGCATCTTGCGGCAACGGCAACAATTCGCGATAACGCCACAATGATTTCTCGCGCTCCCTCAAACTTGACTGCTTAAAGGAGTCAAGTTTACCCACCGCGGCAAGGTCGTAGACGGCGAAGAGCGGTTTACTGCACGCGGTGCACAGATTTTGAAGGCGCGACCAATCGTGCCGGAGGCCACACGCAGTGCATTCAAGGTGAGTCAGAAACATAAAAGCTGAATCTGGAAGCCAGGAGTCCAGGAAACAGATTCCTAATCAGGAAATCAGGAAAGCAAGAAGAAGACGAAAAGATTTCTTTGGCCATCGCTTCTTGATTCGTTTTCCTCTTTTCCTGCTTTCCTGATTCCTCTTCAATTTGCCAACGAAATGAACCTCTCTTCGGGAAATCTAACCCGCCGGCCGTGGTATCGGCCGTCGCTAACCACGCAGATCATGATCGGTCTTGCCTTGGGCGCGCTGATTGGTTGGCTCCAGCCCGACTGGGGCAACAAGGTTTATTTCCTGCGCGACATTTTCATCAACCTGATCAAATCGATAATCGCGCCGCTGGTTTTTTCCACCATCGTGGTCGGCATCGCGGGCGCAGGCGCATTGAAAAAGGTCGGCCGGATGGGAATCAAAGCGCTCGTTTATTTTGAGATCGTCACGACCGCGGCGCTATTCATCGGACTGGCAGTCGTGAATTTCATGAAACCGGGCGCAGGCGTGACTCTCTCGGCCGGTAACATCGACATCGTCAAAACGATCGGGCAAGCCCATCCCAAAACGCTGGTCGAGACGATCGTGCACGCGTTTCCTTCGAGCGTGATCGACGCAATGGTCCGCGGCGATGTTTTGCAAATCGTTGCGTTCAGTGTGCTGTTCGCGCTCGCGGTATCGGCCGTCGGCGAAAAAGGGCGGCCAATCGTTCGGGCGATGGAGAGTCTCTCGCAGATCATGTTCAAGTTCACGAATTACGTGATGATGTTCGCGCCGATCGGCGTAGGCGCGGCCATGGCGCATACCATCGGGACGCAAGGACCGGGCGTGCTGGTCAATCTCGGGAAACTGATTCTTTCGCTTTATCTCGCGCTGACCATTTTCGTCGTCCTGGTTTTTGGAATCGTGATCTTCATTGCACGCGTTCCGTTGCGGCAATTTTTCCGCGCGGTGCGCGAACCGGCGGCGTTAGCGTTCGCCACCACGAGCAGCGAATCGGCGCTGCCGAAAGCGATGCAGGCGATGGAACGCTTCGGCGTGCCGCCAGCCATCGTTGGATTCGTGATGCCGACGGGTTATTCGTTCAATCTGACAGGATCGACCTTGTATCTCGCGATGGCGTCAGTGTTCGTGGCGCAGGCAGCCGAGACGACGATGGGCTGGCACATGGGATTTGGTCAGCAAATCACGATGATGCTGACGTTGATGCTCACGTCGAAAGGAGTGGCCGGTGTGCCGCGAGCCGCGCTTGTGATTTTACTGGCTACATTAAATTCGTTTGTGCCGGCCGGCCTCGGCCCAATCGGCGTCGCGATCATTTTTGGCGTGGACGAGCTGATGGACATGGGCCGCACTTGCGTGAACGTGATCGGCAATTGTCTGGCCACGGTTGTGGTCGCACGCTGGGAGAAAGAATTCGACGAAAATCGCGCGCGCGTCTTCGGCACACCGGAGGAAGCGGAACTGGATTTGAAATCAGGCAATGTCGCCTTCGCCGACGCACTTCACCAAGGCGACTAGTCCGAGCGGGACTGGCGATAAACAGACAGATCTACATTTTCAACGCGGCGCGCAAATGTGGAACGAGACGTTTGCTAAACTCGACCGAATCGCCTGCGGACAAATGCGACCACTCCGGGCAATTGAATCCAGAGAGCTCCGGAAAATCCGAATAGTAAATGCCGGGAGCGCCGGTCATTTTTAAGAGCGGATCCCAGGTTTTTTCTCGCGGCATGTCGCGATTTTCGAGTTCTTTCAACCCGCCGCTGTGTGGAAATCGGACGAAAACAATCTTGCCGCCGCGAGCACGGATTTTTTCGATAGCGGCGGCTGTATCGCGAAAGCGACCACCGATCGCCTCCCCAATTTTTGCCATGAATTGTTCCTTTGAAATGTAAGTCGGCGGAGGTGGCGGTGTGAAAAGCGGGATCCAAATTTGCTGAATTCTTTTGGCAAGCTCGCTGCCCGGCCGCGCGCATTCTTCGATCATGCGCGCGCGCCGCTCGCGATCAATTGTGCCGAAATAAGGCGGAAGTCGTGGCGGGACGAGCGCTCCGGGACGATTTGGAATCGGCAAACGTTTCAACAAATCGTCGAGAGTCAGCTCCTCCTGCTTGAGAAACGCAACACGCTCTTCCAATGGAAAAGCGAGATACTGGCTCGCGCGTTGGGCTGGGGTTTGCGAATGAAACCGCTTCACCGCTTTTTCGCCGCGCTCCATCGGCGGCGTTCCGGGCGGCGCGAAAAACAAACGCGGAACGATGCTGCAAATGATCGTGCCGTGGAAGGTCTTATCGTTAGCCAAATCCGCAAGCACTGGATAACCGCAGCCGCCGCCCATCGCGAGTTGCACCGGACGCTTCCCCAAGCCCTTTTCCATTTCATCAAGATCGACATCGTACCAACCGCGCGAGTCACCGATGACCACGACCGATTCCGGAGTGACGCTTCGCCGTCTCAACGTCCACAGATCTTCGCCATCATTAAGAGTGGGACCGTAACCGATCGAGCGGACGTACAATTCCCACGCAGTCGTCGCGGCAATGACAACGAGCACAACCACGACAGTGATCCCGCGCCATTGGATTGGCGGAATCGGGCGCTCAAATTCCATCGGCGGGCCGCCGTGGATTTGTTCAGCGCGCGATGGTTTCCGGAAAAACAATCGCGGAAGACGGAGTCGCTCTTTAAAATTGGAAATAAATGAAGGCATTGCTGCTTCCTTGAGTAAGAATAATTGCGCAGGCCATCAGCGCCCAGGCCGCAGTTACGACCCAGCGTGGCAACCGCGTGACCACCGTTTCAATGTTGCTGTCGCGAAGTGAGCAGTGGACTGAGATCATGCCCATTGTGACGAGCGCGACCTGAAGCATTTCGCGCGTGGAAAGAATTGCATCGCCATGAGCGTGTTGGCCGAACATTCCAGCCAGCATTCGACTGGCAATCGTGAAATCAGACGCGCGAAAATAAACCCAGGCTATGCAAACCGCGGCATAAGTGGCGACGCCGGCGAGAATGCGCGTTCCGAGATTATTCGCCCACGGTTTGTCTTCGAAAAAGATGCGACAGACGCGCTCGATCACTAAATATGAGCCATGCAAGAGACCCCAGACGACAAACGTCCAGGCCGCGCCGTGCCAAAGTCCGCCCAGGAACATGACGATGACTAAATTCAGCGCGGCGCGAAATGGCCGGACCTGATTGCCGCCGAGCGGAATGTAAAGGTAATCGCGCAGGAAGGTGGAAAGCGAAATGTGCCAGCGCCGCCAGAAATCCGAGAAACCGATTGCAGCGTAGGGAAATCGAAAGTTGTCCTTTAAATGAAAACCGAGAGTTAGAGCCGCGCCAATGGCGCAGGTCGAGTAACCGGCGAAGTCGAAAAATATTTGGCCGGCAAACGCGATCACGCCCGCCCAGGAATCGAGCGCCACCAGCGGCCCGGCATAATCAAAAACGCGATCGGCCGAGCCGGAGAGCAGCGTGTCAGCTAGCACAATTTTCTCGAAGAGACCCAAAGTCATCAGAGCCAGCCCCCAAAGAAATTGGCCCGTTTTCAGACGTGTGGGATGAACAAGTTGCGGAAGAAAATCCCCCGCGCGCACGATTGGACCGGCAACAAGCTGCGGAAAAAATGAGACCGCGAGAATGAAGTCGCGCAGGGAACGCGTCGGCTGCAAAACGCCGCGATAAATGTCGAGGGTGTAGGAAAGCGAATGGAACGTGTAAAAGGAAATGCCGACCGGAAGCAAAATATCGAGATGCGGCGGTTGATAAATGATGCCGATGCGCGCGACGAGCCATTGGAAATTCTGAAGGAGAAAATTTCCGTATTTGAAAAACCCGAGCATGCTCAGGTTCATGCACACGCTGGCGACCAGCCAGATGCGTTTGGAACGCGGATTTTTCGCTTTGCCAATTTGCCGGCCGAGCCAGAAGTCCATCGCTGTCGTGGAAAACAGAAGCGCGGCGAAGGGCGGATTCCACGCGCCGTAAAAGATGTAGCTGGCGACGACGAGCAGATTTTTCCGCGCCGTCCACGAACCGATGCTCCAGTAAAGCGTGACCACGATCACAAAGAAGGCAACGAAAGTGAGCGAGTTAAAAAGCATGGCGCAGGATCGATCGAATTACGCTGCCGAGACGAGCAGCCGATTTACGTCAGCCATATTGAGCCAGACCTTTTAGAGGTTGTTTCACTATCTTGCAAGATCGACATCTAGATGATTGTGAAACCGTTTTTTCTTTTCGCGCCCGGCGCGGGCGCGCCGTCTTCCCATCCGTGGATGCAGCGTTGGAAGGAAAGCCTCACGCAAATCGGCGATGTTGAGACGCTCGATTACGATTACATGCGCGAAGGGCGGAAGCGTCCCGATCGATTACCGCAATTGATCTCGGCGCATCGCGCAGCCCTCGCAGCGGCGCGCACGAAAACATCCGGGCCAATCATTTTGATCGGAAAAAGCATGGGTGGCCGAGTTGGCTGTCATGTCGCGCTGGAAGAAAAAGTGGATGGCGTTGTTTGCATGGGTTATCCGCTTTGCGCGATGGGTGATCGCTCGAAGTTGCGCGATCAAGTGCTGCGCGATTTGCACACTCCAATTCTTTTCGTGCAAGGCACGCGCGATTCGCTTTGCCCGTTCGATTTACTCGAAAGCGTTCGCAAAGCAATGAGCGCGCCAAATGTTCTTCACGTCGTCGAAGGCGGCGATCATTCCCTGATTGTTCGAAAAAAAGATCTTGGGAGCGAGACGCAGGAAGATGTCGATCAAAGAATCGCCAAAGCGATCAGTGATTTTGTCGCGGTGCAATCAACTTAGCGGGAGCCAGTTGCCCGGCTGCGGCACAAGCTTCGTGCCGTTGAGGGAGAGGTAAGTGTATTCCTGCAAAAGCCGCTCATAATCGGCGAGAAGCTTCATTGCGTCGCTCGGCTTCAGAAAATCGGTTTTGATCGCGGCGTCGACTTGCGTTTTGAGCAATCGCATCAATTCGATTTTATCCCACTGCGTCATGGCCAGTACTTCGCCGATGGTGCTGCCCTCAATGACTTCCTCGATGTACCAGCCCGATTCTTCATCCGGATCGAGAAATACGTGCGCCTCTGTGACGCGACCGAACAAGTTGTGCAGATCGCCCATGATGTCCTGGTAGGCGCCGACCATGAAGACGCCGAGATAATAAATTTCGCCGGGAATGACCCGATGGAGGGGCAGCGTATCGCGCACGTCCTGAAGATCGGTGAACTTGGAAACTTTACCGTCGGAATCGCAAGTGATGTCAACGATCGTGCCCTGTCGATCCGGCGCAGTCGTCAGGCGATGAATCGGCATGATCGGAAAAAGCTGACCGAGCGCCCAATGGTCGAGCAGCGATTGGAAGACAGAAAAATTGCAGATGTATTGATCGCTAAGAGAAGTCTCGAGTTCCTTTACTTCGTCAGGCACGTAGCGCAGACCGCGATGCATGTTGACGATTTGCTGCGCGAGCTGCCAATAGAGGGTGTCGATCTTCGCTTTCGATTCGAGTTCGAGCAGGCCGAGGTTGAACGTTTCCTGCGCTTCTTCCTTGATCTGCTGGATGTCGTGCAAACTCTCGATCCGATTGCTGCGCTTGAGACGCTGTTTCACGTCGAGAATGTCGCCGACGAGCTTGTGATCCTTTTCTGTCGCCTCGACTTTTAACCGGGGCACGGTTTTCTCGATGGAACTGAAAGCTTCCATCACCAGCACGGAATGATGGGCGACGACGGCCCGGCCGCCTTCGCTGACAATGGCCGGATGCGGGACGGCTTCGGAATCGCACACGTCCATGATGTTCCAGACAACGTCGTTGGCGTATTCCTCTAGTGAATAATTTGCCGAGCTGTCGAAATCGCTGCCCGACCCGTCGTAATCGACGCCGAGACCACCGCCGACATCAAGATAACCGAGTTCGTGACCGAGCTTCGACAGTTTGGCGTAATAGCGCGCGGCTTCGCGCACCGCGCGTTTGATCGTGGAAATATCCGGCACCTGGGAGCCGACATGAAAATGAATCAGCTTGAGACAATGCGCGAAGCCCGCGTCTTTTAACATTTGGCTGGCGGCGACCAGATTGGTGGTGTCGAGACCGAACTTCGCGTTCTCACCGCCACTGGGCGACCATTTGCCGGAACCTTTGCTGTGAAGCCGGACGCGAATGCCGATCATCGGTTCGACCCCGACTTCGTTTGCGGCCCGAATGGTTTGCTCGAGCTCCTCGAGTTTTTCAACGACGATGACAACCAACTTCCCGAGTTTGCGACCGAGCAGCGCGATACGAATAAAAGCGGGATCTTTGTATCCGTTGCAGATGATGAGGCTCTCGGCGTCCTTGTGCATGGCGAGCGCGGCGACGAGTTCCGGTTTGCTGCCGGCTTCCAATCCGAAATGAAATTGCTGGCCAGCATCGACAATTTCTTCGATGACTTCGCGCAGCTGATTGACCTTGATCGGAAAGACGCCGCGATACTGACCGCGATAGCCGAATTCCGTGATCGCGTTTTGAAATGCGAGATTGACCGACTCGACGCGGTGGCGAAGCAGATCTTGGAACCGAATGACGAGTGGAAAACTCAATCCGCGCGAGCGCGCCTCGTTTACGACTTCAAGAATGGTGATGCTGCCGCCATTTTCCTGAAGGGGTTTGGCGACGACATTGCCTTCGGCGTTGACAGTGAAATAACCGCCGCCCCAACCATCGACATTATAAGTTGCGATCGCGGACTCGACGTCCCAGTCTTTCATCTCTTCTTGGCGCGGCGGCCCAGCCGCGAACGGCATAATGATTCAGCGCGCCAACTAATCAAGAGAAGTGTGTAAGAATTTTCAACTTATTCACACTTTTTCAGGCCGCTTGTTTTTCCTTCCCCTGCGGATAACGTTCGCGCGGGGATGAATAAAACGGTGATCGAAGTGCAGGTGCGGGCGGTGTTGCCGACGAGCGGCGGGTGCGCGGTTTTCATTGGAAACAACGACAAGGTTTTCATTATCTATGTCGACCAAACGGTCGGGAGCGCGATCACCATGTTCATGCGCGATATCACCAAGGAGCGTCCGTTGACGCACGATTTGATGGCGCACCTGATGACGGCGCTGGGCGCGAAAGTCGAACGCGTGATCATCAATGACCTGAAAAACGCGACCTACTACGCGCGCGCGATCATTCGCGCGGAAAACGAACTGCAGCAAAAGAAGATCATCGAGCTGGATGCGCGACCGAGCGATTGCATCGCGATTGCGACCCAGCAGAAGGCGCCGATCTACGTCAGCCAGGAAGTTTGGGACGAAGTCGACGACATGAGCGACGTCCTCCGCAAGATGGAGGAAGAAGGGCTCAAGCCCGATCCCGAAACCGAATCGGAAGAATAGCAACGTGACGTTGCATTCAGTTGCTGCGCGCGGAGAGCCACCGCACGCCTACACAAATTAAAAGTTCAGCTTAACCTGGCCTTCGTGGACCTCAGTTGGGCACGGTGCGTTCAGCGGCACATCGGTTTGCGCTCCGCTCGCCTGGACGAGGCGGTTGTCGATCAAGTATTTTTCGACTTCTTCGCCGCTGACATCGGCCAGCACCTGACCGTTGATTTCAACGCAGGGCGAAAGCGGCTGGCCACTTTTTGTCTCCATTTCCCAACGGAAAGCGGGATTTTGGATGATGTCTTTCTCGGTGTAAGGCAAATTGTATTTGGCAAGCACAGCCCGAACGCCAGCGCTCCAACCGCAATAAGTCTTCAAGTAAGCAGTAATTTCAGGCGTATCCATTCCGCTAAGGTAACACAGGGCCGGTAAATTTCACGAAAAGGCGTCCGAGCGGCATCTTTTTACGAATAAGAGATCGACAATCAGCGGCGATTTGAACTAAAAGCCCTGCCGGGAGCTCCGATTTCCCTGAGGCCGTGTTTGACGGAGCCCCCGGCGCCCGAAAATTCTAAATTTTGTGCCGAAGTGGTCTGAGCGACTGAGTCAACTTTTGTAAACCGAGTTCGAGGCGCGTTTTGACCGTGCCAAGCGGCGCGCGGGTGACTGCGGCGATTTCGCGGTGGCTCATTCCGGCAAAAAATGCCAGCTCGAGCGCTTCGCGTTGGTGTCGGGGTAGAACATTGAGCCGGCGATACAGGAAATGACGGAGGTCGGATCGCGAGATGTCATCCCCAAACGAATGTGTCTCAGAGGCCGCGGCCGGTTGTTCGTTGAGATGCGCCTGGTAACGTTCTTTGGCGCGGCAATAAGCTTGTTTCCGGCGAAGCCGATCGATCGCCCGCCGACGGGCGAGCGTCACTACCCAGCCAAGTAACTTTCCGGCTTTGGGCGAGTAATGATCGGCCTCATGCCAGATTTGCAACAAAATGTCCTGCAACACATCGTCGGCGTCGCCCTCCTCGTGCACGACGTTGCCGATGACTGATTTAAGTCTGCCGCCGTGGCGCGAATAAAATTCGTTCAGCGCTTCCGGTCGATGGTCGGTGATTGCTTCCATTAGTGCTTCATCGGAAATCGCGGAGCCGGTCGTGTACTGCAAAGTTGGGTTTAACATAAGTCCTCCCCTAGCGAGTTTTTGTCGTTCCGTTTCATCACGCTTGTTTGCGTAATTCCAACGATGAGAAATCACCGCATCTCACGCAATCGGGGCGCACACCGGTTGAATGGTAGGTCAAATCCTTAGACGCGTTGGACTTGGACAACGCAGCTTAGGCTGCCGGCTCAGATCGGAGTCTGCGAGCGTGCGACTCGTTCGGCCGCGGTGGCTTTATGCCGCCCGACGAAACTGACTCGCGAATTTGCGAAATCGCGTCGAAAGCTTCTCGCGCGGTCGAGCGATTGCTTTCCGCGGCAAACTCTCTTCGTCTTGCAACATCGACATCCGCGCCAGCACTTCGTCGGTCGGTATTACCCAGTCCATCGGAATCGAGTGACAGCCTCGAGTCGGACAGATCAATCGCAAAGGTCCGGAGCCGCGGGTGCCGCCGACCACGAGCACTTCGCGTCCTTCAATGATTTGACCGCACGCGAGGCAATACCGTTTGTCTTCAAGCGAATGCCACTTCCGATAGCGGTCCAGCCGCCGCAAAATCTCCAATTTCTCCGCGCTGGAGAGCTCGATGGGCGTCAGAAGCGGCATCGCGATGGAGAATCGCAGATGCACTTCCCTGTGCAATCAGACGAACGGTTAATCCAGTTATAGGTCAAAATCTGATGGTACGGCTTCGTTCCTCGTAAACACGAGGCAAAGCACGCCGTCGACCAGACAATCCCAGACGCTCCTCTGCCTTTTTTCTATAAAACGCACGTCCACGCAGGGCCAATTGCGCGTTTTCAGGGTGGAATGAAAAAGAACAACGGGTTTCGTTCAAATAAGGAGCAGGTCCTTGATCCAACAATGGTAGCGATGGAACGGATGGAACGTTATTGCGCGGCGCATCCGGGGAGTCCCTCGGCGGCGCGCCGGCCGCAGCTGTTCCTTCGCAGTCAACTTTGGATTGCGCTCCTGGGTCCGAGCGTGGAAGAAGGAATTGTCGGCCTCGGGCAAACGGTCGACTCCGCGCTTCGCGCCTTTGATGCCCAATATCTGGCCGGACTGCGTCCACCGGCCCACGGCCTGCGCCGAGGTCTTTACAATTCCAGACTGAACGCGGCCTAAATTCGGTCGAGAATTTCGCGTCCGATGCGCTAGAATTTGATCGTCGTCCGCACGCCGACTTCGTTGCTGTGAAAGTCGACCGTCGATATCGAGCCGGAATTTTGCCGGCGCAGATAATAGCCGCCGAACGACAAATAGCGCGTTAAAAGAATATCGGCGGAAGGTTGCACGTAGAAATAATCGTCCCGCAACGTTCGAAGTGGCATCGGCAAAT